>Ga0116169_1003549_pt1 | contig 10302 bp, 10 predicted proteins | sample AD_UKC130_MetaG_FD_89796 | JGI IMG/M metagenome (GOLD analysis project Ga0116169, IMG submission 89796) | Active sludge microbial communities of municipal wastewater-treating anaerobic digesters from Canada - AD_UKC130_MetaG | ecosystem: Engineered > Bioreactor > Anaerobic > Digestate | place... | reverse complement strand
TAGATGTTACTTCACCTGTATCTTCATCAACGAAATCTTCTATCCACGATTTTAGTACTCGTGCTGCCAGTTTACGACCCATCACCTTTTTCAGGTTGGTTTTTGTAACCTTTACTTCTTCGGCAAGGTTAAAAATTTCGAGGATATCTTTGTCGCTTTCGAAACCAATGGCACGCAACAGAGTTGTAACAGGCAATTTCTTTTTCCGATCGATGTAAGCATACATTACGTTGTTGATATCGGTTGCAAACTCAATCCATGATCCTTTGAAAGGGATGATACGAGCTGAATAAAGTTTTGTTCCGTTTGCATGTACACTTTGACCGAAAAAAACACCAGGTGATCGATGTAATTGCGAAACTACCACACGTTCGGCTCCGTTGATCACGAATGTTCCTTTTTCGGTCATGTAGGGAATTGTGCCTAAGTATACGTCCTGAATGACCGGTGCAAAATCTTCATGATCAGGGTCTGTACAATAGAGATATAATTTTGCTTTTAACGGCACACTATAGGTTAGTCCTCTATCTATGCATTCTTCGATAGAATAACGCGGAGGATCGACGTAGTAATCAAGGAATTCCAGAACAAAATTGTTGTGAGTATCTGTAATTGGAAAGTTTTCCATGAAAACTTTGTACAGTCCTTCGTTTTTTCTTTTTTCTGGAGGCGCATCAAGTTGTAAAAAATCTTGAAATGACTTTAATTGAATTTCCAAAAAATCAGGAAAGTCAAAGGGATTTTTAATTGTTGCGAAATTTATTCGTTGGTTGGTGTTATTTAAAGACATGGAAATGTATTTTTTGAACTCAGTATGTATTGACACAAAAGGTTAAGAACCTTACTATAGAAGATTCTTAACCAAGTTAACCCAGTTTGAGGTAGCTTTGTTATTTAAGTTCAACTTCTGCTCCTGCCTCTTCAAGTTGTTTTTTCAAAGCTTCAGCTTCTTCTTTTGTTACACCTTTTTTCAATTCACTGGGAGCAGCATCAACCAAGTCTTTAGATTCTTTTAATCCAAGGCCGGTAATTTCCTTAACTGCTTTAATCACAGCTAATTTAGCTGCACCCGGACTTGTAAGGATTACATCGAAAGAATTTTTTTCTTCTGCTGCAGGTGCCTCTGTTCCAGCAGCAGGAGCTCCTGCTACGGCAACGGCTGCGGCAGCTGGTTCAATACCATATTCAGTTTTTAAAATTTCAGCCAGTTCATTAACTTCTTTTACTGTTAAGTTAACTAATTGTTCAGCAAATGCTTTTAAGTCTGCCATTGTTGTGTTATTTAATAGATTACTAATTCTGTTTTTGAAGTGATTAAAAATTATTTTTCGGAAAGCGCTTTTAATATTCCATGAAGCGTATTTCCTGCAGATTGTAGTGCGGAAATAACATTTTTTGCGGGAGATTGCAGCAGTGCAACAATGTCTCCGATAAGTTCTGTTTTGCTTTTAATAGATACCAGCTCTTGCAAATATTTATCACCGATAAAGAAGCTTTCTTGTACATATGCACCTTTGAAAGCAGGTATTTTTTTACTTTTATTGTATTTATCGATAAGCTTTGCCGGAGCATTGGGTATGTTTGAAAACATGACAGCTGTATTCCCTTTTAATAAGGGATACAGTTCTTCATAATTTTCATCAAGCGATTCCAAAGCTTTACGCATCAAGGTATTCTTCACTACCATCAGCTTGATATTCTGTTCGTAACACTCTCTTCTTAACTTTGAGGTTTTAACTGCATCTAGCGTGGCTATGTCGGTTAAATAGAAGTTTTCGTATTCCTTGACAGTATCAGCTATTTTTTTGATTATCTTTTTTTTATCTTCCTTTTTCATAGATAGTTTATTCCCTTTCTTAGTTTTCTTCTATCGATTTAGGATCTATTTTAAGACCTGGACTCATCGTAGTAGAAAGATAAATACTCTTAATATACGTACCTTTTACTCCGGCTGGTTTCAGTTTCATTAGCGCCCGAATAAATTCCCGTGCATTATCAACTATTTGTTCAGGAGTAAAGGATATTCTCCCTACTGAAGCATGAACGATACCGTATTTGTCTGCTTTAAAATCAATCTTTCCTTGTTTTATTTCTTTTACGGCTTTGGCTACATCGTCGGTAACCGTCCCACTTTTGGGGTTTGGCATTAATCCGCGGGGACCTAAGATACGTCCGAGGGAACCAATTTTACCCATTACAGCAGGCTGTGCGATAATCACGTCAAAATCCATCCAGCCGTTTTTAATTTTTTCGATATATTCGTCAAGTCCCACATAATCTGCTCCTGCTTCTTTTGCTTCGGCTTCTGCCTCAGGGGTACACAGTACAAGAACTCTTTTCTCCTTACCTATTCCGTGCGGGAGAATTACGGTGCCTCTCACCATTTGGTTGGCTTTACGTGGGTCTATATTCAAACGCACATCGATATCAACGGATGCATCAAATTTAGTTGTTGTAATTTCTTTTAGTAAAGTAGCTGCTTCTTTCAGTGAATAGGTTTTCCCCGGTTCAATTTTACTCAAAGCCAACTTTCTGTTTTTTGTCAGTTTTGCCATGTTTCAATTGAAGTTTTTGATTATTTTACATCTTGAGGAAATTCTCCTTTGACCGCAATGCCTATGCTTCGAGCCGTCCCGGCAACCATACGCATTGCTGATCCAATAGTGAAGCAGTTCAAATCGGGCATTTTTTCTTCAGCAATTGTTTTTACCTGATCCCAAGTGATTTCGCCAATTTTCTTTCGATTTGGTTCTGGAGAGCCACTTTTTGCTTTTGTAATTTCTAATAATTGCACCGCAACTGGTGGCGTTTTAACAACAAAATCAAAAGACTTATCCGAATAGTAAGTAATAATAACGGGTAATATTTTACCGGCTTTATCCTGAGTTTTGGCATTGAATTGCTTGCAAAACTCCATAATATTAATCCCTTTTGAACCTAATGCAGGTCCTACGGGGGGTGAAGGATTTGCAGCTCCTCCTTTGATTTGTAATTTTATTTGTCCGGCAACTTCTTTAGCCATTTTTCTTTGATTTAAATTTGTTTACGTTTTTTCAAAACATGTCAAAGAATTCACAGATCTGCGTAACCAAACCTGATTTTATTCTTTCTCTACTTGCATATAACCCAACTCCAGCAGTTGTTTTCTTCCAAAAATTTTAACCACTACTTTGAGTCTTTTTTTCTCTTCATTCACTTCCTCTACTTCGCCTGAGAAATTAGTAAAAGGGCCACTGATCACTTTTACGTTTTCTCCAACGTAGTATTTAACATCCAATTCTTCGCCGGCTTCTTCCAGTTCGTCCATTGTTCCCAGAATGCGTTTTATTTCGGAATCTCTAAGAGGTTGGAGATTGGTAGTACTGGGAAGGAAGCCTACGATATAATTGATGTTCTTAAGTCGGTGAATGACTTCGCCCGTCAGGTCAGCCTCAATAAGCACATAGCCGGGAAGATAAGCACGTTCTTTCATTACTTTCTTTCCGCCACGCACTGTATAGACTTTTTCTGTCGGTATGAGAACTTGAGATATATACTTCCCTAAATCGGTTTTTTTGATTTCTGATTCCAAGTACTCTTTGACCTTATTTTCTTTTCCGCTAACAGCACGTAATACATACCACTTTTTTTCGTTTTCAGTCATTTCTTGTTGTTCAGAATTATATTATAAAATACCGTAGAGAAGTTTTAGTGTCCACTCAAATAAAGAATCCATCGCAAAAACTATGAGCGCAATAATAAGGGAAGCAATCATTACAATTATTGTGCTGCTCGTCAATTCTTCACGAGAGGGCCAGGATACTTTATAAACAAGTTCGTTATACGCATCCTTAATATATGCAATTATTTTTTTCATTTAAAATTCAGATCGTTTAAGCACGGGTCGAGAGACTCGAACTCCCGACACCTGGTTTTGGAGACCAGTGCTCTACCAAACTGAGCTAGACCCGTAGACAACTTAGTTGGCAGACATTTAAATCTCCCACTAAGTTCAATTTTCACTGATGATAATTTTATTAGTCAAGCAACTCAGTAATCTGTCCTGCACCTACCGTACGACCACCTTCGCGGATAGCAAAGCGCAGACCCACATTACATGCTACCGGATAAATGAGATCAACCTTGATGGTTACATTATCGCCAGGCATTACCATTTCTACGCCTTCCGGCAGCTCAATTTCTCCTGTAACGTCCAATGTACGAATATAGAATTGAGGACGATAGTGATTGTGGAATGGGGTATGACGTCCACCTTCTTCTTTTTTCAGAATATAAACTTCTGCTTTAAATTTGGAATGAGGTTTAACTTGTCCCGGGTGAGCGACAACCATACCGCGTTTAATTTCGTCTTTTTCGATACCGCGAAGCAATAAACCCACGTTATCTCCTGCTTGACCCTGGTCAAGAATTTTACGAAACATTTCAACGCCTGTTACTACCGATTTTCTTCCTTTCGAGCCCAATCCAATGATTTCTACTTCATCTCCTACTTTTACGATACCGGTTTCGATACGGCCTGTTGCCACTGTACCTCTACCGGTGATAGAGAATACGTCTTCAACTGGCATAAGGAAAGGTTTATCGATATCGCGTGGAGGAAGAGGAATCCATTCGTCAACGGCTTTCATCAGTTCCAATATTTTTTCTTCCCATTGGGGGTTACCGTTCAATGCTCCTAATGCAGAACCACGGATAACGGGTGTGTTGGTACTGTCGAAATTATAGAAATCGAGCAATTCTCTCATTTCCATTTCAACCAATTCCAACATTTCTTCGTCGTCCACCAAGTCGCATTTATTTATAAATACAACCAAACGTGGAACGTTTACCTGGCGTGCCAAGAGAATATGTTCACGTGTTTGAGGCATGGGACCGTCGGTTGCAGCAACTACAATAATTGCACCGTCCATTTGAGCGGCACCGGTTACCATGTTCTTTACATAGTCGGCGTGTCCCGGGCAGTCAATGTGTGCATAGTGACGATTATCAGTTTCGTATTCAACATGAGAGGTATTGATAGTTATGCCTCTTTCTTTTTCTTCAGGTGCATTATCGATTTGATCAAATGTTTTCACTTCAGAAAGTCCTCTTCCTGATAAAACTTTGGTAATAGCAGCCGTTAAGGTAGTTTTACCATGATCAACGTGACCAATTGTACCGATATTCACATGCGGTTTCGTTCGGTTAAAATGTTCTTTTGCCATAAAAAATATTCTTATTAGTTAAATTAATATTTATATTTCCTTTTTTAAAATGGTTTTAATGATAAAAACTCCTTCGTTGGAATTATTTTTAAAAAGCCATCGAGCCGATGACGGGATTTGAACCCGTGACCTCTTCCTTACCAAGGAAGTGCTCTACCGCTGAGCTACATAGGCAATTGAGCGGAAGACGGGACTCAAACCCGCGACCCTCAGCTTGGAAGGCTAATGCTCTATCGACTGAGCTACTTCCGCAAGATAGTGAAACTAATTGATGGATTGATAGTTTTTTCATTTACATCAATTATTCTTTATGTTTTTTTGTGGGCAGTGATGGATTCGAACCACCGAAGGCTACGCCAGCTGAGTTACAGTCAGCCCCATTTGGCCACTCTGGAAACTGCCCTTTTATGCCCTTCTTATTATAAATCAGCAGGATAACTCTTTATCAACTGATTTTATTTTTTCTTTCTTCGCTGAGCCTCTTGTCGGATTCGAACCAACGACCCCGAGATTACAAATCACGTGCTCTGGCCAACTGAGCTAAAGAGGCTTATTTTCTTATTATTAGTGTTTCTTATTCAATAGAATAGAGAAACGGTCGCAAAGGTAGCAATATTTTTTCGATTACCAAAAAAATAGGATTAATTTTTACACTTGTAGAGTCAACCGGCAAGTGCGAATTTACACTAATTGTTTGTAAAACTCATTTTTGGCAAATTATGTTGCCGGTTGACGCTCTTTGGAGGTTTCATACCCTCCCTCAACCGCTTGGCAAACTCCCGCGGTGTTTTTCATAGTTTTGTTTAAAAAACCCATATAAAACTTACCGGGAAAGTTGTACTTCTGATTTAAACTTAGCCTTTTGATCTAAACTTAAGCAACTCAGAGGTTAGTTGTTTATTTCGGCTTCATGATTGAACGAGGAGATTAGAGAAAAGATATATGTGATAAGAAGAAAAAATTGCGGGAAGCCTTTTGTTAAGACCCCGCAGTCTAATATTTTATTATACTGATGTACTGAATCAGTAATTAATTAAACATTTTTTTGAATTTATCGAAGACGTTCCTTTTCGCTGCATTTGATGGCGTAAAATTCGATGATTTTCCCATTTGTGAAAGAGCTTTCTTTTCACTTTCACTTAATGTTTCGGGGACATACACATTTACGTTGATCAATTGATCGCCTGTTCCGTATCCATTTACGGAAGGAAGTCCTTTATTTCTTAGTCGCAATACTTTTCCGGGTTGAGTACCGGGTTCGATTTTTATTTTGGCTATTCCTTCTATGGTTGGTACTTCAACTGTTCCACCCAAGGCAGCAGTTGGAAAACTGATAAATAGATTATAAATTACGTCGTTCCCGCTGCGGATCAGATCAGGGTCTTCCTCTTCTTCAATTACGACCAGTAAATCGCCTTTAATACCTCCTCTTCGTGCGGCGTTTCCTTCCCCCGATATTGTTAATTGCATTCCTGCAGATACACCGGCGGGAATTTTGATAGGAATAATCTCTTCTTCTCGTACGATACCTTCGCCATTACAGTGAGGACATTTTTTTGTAATTATTTTTCCTTCGCCATTGCAAGTTGGGCAGGTGGATGTTGTTTGCATTTGTCCCAAGATGGTATTGGTTATGCGTGTTACCACACCTGAACCCTTACATGTCTGACAGGTAGCAACCGAATTGCCGTTTTCCGATCCATTGCCATGACAATAGGTGCATGCTATATATTTTTTTACTTTTATTTTTTTCTCAACTCCGGTAAGTATTTCTTTCAAGTTTACTTTCACTTTTACTCGAAGGTCTGATCCCCGGTTTGGGCGTTTACTCGTACGCGAAGACCCGAATCCGCCAAAATTTCCGAATCCGCCAAAACCTCCGAAGTTGCCGAAAATATCCCCGAATTGTGAGAAAATATCCTCCATTGACATTCCGCCGCCAAAACCGCTTCCTGCAGTTCCATTGACTCCGGCATGTCCAAATCGATCGTACCGTGCACGTTTGTCCGCATCACTTAAAACTTCATATGCCTCAGCTGCTTCTTTGAATTTTTCTTCTGCTTTTTTATCTCCCGGGTTTCTGTCGGGATGATATTCAAGTGCTTTTTTGCGGTATGCTTTTTTTATTTCTTCAACCGTTGCTGTACGAGGTATCTCAAGTATTTCGTAATAATCTCTTTTTTCTGTCATAGTTATTCACCCACAATTACTTTTGGGAAACGGATTACTTTATCGTTTAAAGTATATCCCTTTTGTACAAGATCTATTACCACTCCTTCCTGCGATTCTTCAGGAGCGGGGATGGTACCTACTGCTTCAAATTTTTCAGGATCGAAGGGTTGTCCTATGGCTTCGATCTCTTTTATTCCGTGTTGTCGAAGGAAATTCAAAAATTTGGTATATATCAAATCGATTCCTTCTAAGAGAGCATCCCTGTCGTCGCTTTTATGTAACGCAGCTATAGCACGTTCAAAATCGTCGATGAGAGGAATAATGTCACTTAGTACTTTTTCTCCTCCACTTTTTATAATATCGGCTTTTTCTTTTAGCGTGCGTTTGCGATAATTATCGTAATCAGCAAAAAGGCGAATATATTTCTCGTTCAGCTCATCGTATTTTTGCTGAAGTTTCTGGTGTGTATCCTGTTCGGAAGTTTCCATTTTTTCTTTCTCTTCTGACAGATTGTCGTTTGTTGTTATATTCTTTTCTTTCTCAACAGGGGAGGTCGTTTTTTTCATTTCCTTATTTTCTTGAGAATCGTTATATTTTTTGTTTCCCTTTTCCATAGCCATTTTTATAAGTGTACAATATAATATTTCAAATTAGTATGTATGTTATTTCTTTTTAAAAATGAAATTGTACGCTTCACTTACAGCAAATATCTTGCCAAAAATGCATTAAAACAGAAAAGGATGTAAAATGTCTCTGAATTCAAAGAAAAAGTTTACACCATTCATCGAATATGGCAACTTGCTGCTCGCCATGTTTTGCCAGGCCGCGTCGTATTTTTTTGATGGATTTTTCTTTTCCGGGATGCGATTTTGAATAAAATTTATCTGCAAAGCAAATGATTTTTTCTTCCATACTTACGGGAATCATATCGCGGTGAGGAAGCGGTAAATTGTTTTCAATAATCATTTCAAGAGTAATTCCTGTACCGGTATGTCGTTCACAAACAAGGCCATGTTGAGGATATCCCTCGCTTATCAATAATTCGTTTCCCAAATATCCATGGCAAATATACGGGTATTTTCCGTAACAGCCAATGCGTGGTGCATGTGTCTTAAAAATGCCGATGTCATGTAACATAGCAGCCTCTTCTATAAATTGTACATCGATGGCCAATTCGGGATGTTTATGAGCAATGGAAAGGGCTTTGTTTGTGACATCGGTTGCATGCGACATATATATATTGTATAATTTAGTCCCTTTTTTATAGTACTTATCAATAATGAGCTGTGGGTCCATTTACTTTCTAATACTTATTATTCTATTGATTTTTTGCATAAACAAGAGCGCCCTAAAGTAGAGCGTTATAAGGATTAAAATTACAATGGGACTACAAATTTTTTTAACGAAACATCTAGCAACGATTGAGGCACAGCTTCCTTTACTTCGTTTTCAATGATAGTAAGCATTCGTTCACGCGGATATTCTTTGCGAGTAATAAGACTTATTTCACGTACAGGTGTACTATTTCTGAATGGGCGAACATTTTTTTTCTGTTTCTCACTCAGATTGCCTATAGCCATTTCGGGAATCACTGTTAGGCCATCGTTTGCATCAACAATATTGATAAGAGTATCAATGCTTCCTGCTTCGTAGGTGAAAATCGGATGATTTCTTCCTCTTTTTCTCATATTGCATAAATGTAATATTTGGGTTCGGAAGCAATGCACCTCGTCCAAAAGCCAAAGGCGGGTTGTATTTAGATCGTTTTCATTCAAAGTCGTTTTTGCGTATAGCGATTTTTCTTTTGGGGAAACATACGCGTAGAATTTTTCGTAATATAGGGGGAGTTCTGCGATATGTTCATCATTTAGTGGTGTTGCTAGAATAGCTCCATCCAGTGTGCCTTTTGATAATTGGTGCAATATCTGATTTGTTGTCAGTTCGTTGACAACTATTTTAATATCAAAACGGTGATATTGGTGTACCTGCATCAACCTCGGTAACAAATAAGGGGAAACGGTGGGGATTATCCCTAAATGGAAAGTCCCCTTTACAACTCCTTTTTCTTCTTGAATGATTTCTTTGATTCGATTAATCTGAGCAAGTGCAATACGTGCCTGATTGATGATTTGTATTCCAATTTCAGTAGGTTGAACAGGCAATTGTGTTCGGTCGAATATTTTCACTCCCAGCTCGTCTTCGAGTTTTTGAATCATCATACTTAACGTGGGCTGTGTCACAAAAGAGGCTTCGGCGGCTTTAGAAAAATGGCGATAATTATCTACGGCTATAATGTATTCGAGTTGCTGGATATTCATCGTTTATAGTTTGAAAAATATTTCATAAACTGAACCCGCTCGTATAAAGCCGGACTTGCAATATTGGCATAGTTGAGCTTACCTTTAAACTCGGAAAGGCTTTTATAATTATGCTGTTCCATCCATTCTTCCATATAGGTAAGCATGTTCCCAACAATGTTGGGCCCTTTTTGATACAACACGCTGCATAGTTGGATAGCGCTTGCTCCGGCTAAAATACCTTTAATGGCATCTTCCCATGAATGTATGCCATAGGAGCATGCGATATCGCATTCGGGGACTTTCCCCGAAACAATGGCTGTCCAGCGCAATGTGTCGCCAAAATCCGAAGGGTTGCTGAATACGGGTCCTGAAACAATTGCCTCCTTATGTATATCGATATCGAGCTGATAGAAGCGATTAAACAAAACCACACCGTTGTTTCCTAGTGCTTTCAATTTTTTTATCAACCCCGGTAAATTACTGATTGTTTTCCCCATTTTTACTATAATCGGGATGTGAACGGTTTTTTTTAGTTCTCTCACAACATTTTGATGGAATTCTTCCGAATAATTATCGGAGAATTCGCCGGCATTAAGGAGGAAGATGTTGAGTTCAATTGCATCGGC
>Ga0116169_1003548_pt1 | contig 10304 bp, 8 predicted proteins | sample AD_UKC130_MetaG_FD_89796 | JGI IMG/M metagenome (GOLD analysis project Ga0116169, IMG submission 89796) | Active sludge microbial communities of municipal wastewater-treating anaerobic digesters from Canada - AD_UKC130_MetaG | ecosystem: Engineered > Bioreactor > Anaerobic > Digestate | place... | reverse complement strand
CTTAAGGAACGGGATCAAATCCTCCCGGATGCCAGGGATGGCATCTGCCAATTCTCTTCATGGCTAACCACAGCCCCCGCCAGCCATGTCGCTCAATGGCCAGGCGGGCATACTCGGAACATGTCGGGTAAAACCTGCAGCTCCTGGGCAAGAGCGGCGAGATAAATCTCTGATATCCCCTAATGAGCAAAGTAACCAGCTTAAGCATGCCCGTCACCGCTTCCGGCTGTATCCGCTGCACCCGCGGCCAACAGGCCGCTTTTCCGTAAGGTGCTGCGGAGATCCTCCCTCAACTCTGCGAAACTGGCGCCCACGGCGCTGCGTTTCGCCCCAATCACCACATCATAGCCAGGCGAGAACTGGTCCGTTAATTCCTGAACTATTGCCTTCAGTCTTCTCCTAACTTTATTTCGGGTCACTGCAGTGCCTAACTTTTTGCTCACAGCAAAGCCCACACGGCTTACCTCTTTTCCGGTGGGCAGGGCAGACACCACCACGTGCCTGCCAAAGCAGGGGGTCCCCTTGTTGTACACAAAAGAAAACTCCCGGGGATTCCTCAGTCTTTCCACTCTGAAACCTCCTGGGCACCTGCTAGTTAGGCACTTAATACTTTGCGCCCCTTCCTGCGCCGACGAGCCAATACCCTACGGCCTCCGGCGGTCTTCATCCTAGCACGAAAGCCATGCACGCGCTTCCTTCTGAGCGTCTTCGGCTGAAAAGTCCGTTTCACCGTATGTCCTCCCTTCTCAACACCCTCATAACATGACATTCAAAGCGATTATATCTTATTCCCGAAAAGCGTGTCAATAGCAACAGGCCCCCCTTAAGTTATGCACAAACTAACAGACAATCATCCACAAGTAATCCACACAACTGTGGATATCTTAGGTAAACACATGTTCCCGGCAGTGATCTGCCCACCACAACAGCATTCTTTATCCACAGCCTGTGGATAACTTGGGGATAACCCCCTGATCCACAGCTGTGAAAAACTTCCCAAGGCCACCTGGAACTGGGCTTACAAATTCAACAGACAATTTTGCCACTTTTGCGCAAACCGTGCTGTGGTCAAGCTGTGCAAAACTCTGGGGATAAAAATTCCGTTGTCCACAGTAAGCTTTCCCAACGCGAAACCCCAGTTTTCTGTGGATAAGTTGTTGAACTTGTGGATAAATACCTGTATGATGGGTGTGGACAACCTTTCAGGAAGCGGCGAGTTGTGCATAACCTGCGCGTAACCTGGGGGCGGCTTCCCAGGACCCAAGGAGGAACCTGTGGATAAATCAAGAACTGTACACTAGGAGAGCGAGGCATCGGGAGGGTACGTCATGGATCAACTAAACCAATTGAGACTGGTCTGGGAAGAAGTGCTGAGCATTATGGCCGCTGATCTGCCCGAGCGGTCTTTTGACGCTTGGCTGAAGGACAGCCGTCCAGTCTACCTCGATGGCAATACTTTATATGTAGAGTTTCCCAACGAGTTCACCAAAGACTGGGTGGAGGCCCGCTACGCGAACCCGCTCACCAGGACCCTGCGCCAGGTTGCCAACAGGGATTGGGACATCAAGTTCACCATTCCCGAAGGCGTAAGAACACTGGGTTCTCCCGGCCACGGCGCGCCAAACACGCCGCCCACCAGAAGCTGGCCCGAAGCCAACCTGGCACCTCCCCCTGAGGAGAAGGAGGCCGCTGCCAAGCCCGCGCCCAAATCTTCGGCGCTCAATCCCCGCTACACCTTTGAAAACTTCGTCGTGGGCAACTCTAACCGCTTTGCCCATGCAGCCTCATTGGCGGTGGCGGAAGGCCCGGCCAAAGCGTACAATCCCCTCTTTATCTACGGGGGAGTGGGGTTGGGCAAAACCCACCTCATGCACGCCATCGGACATTATGCCCTGCAGCAGAATCCCAACATCTCAGTGGTGTACGTCACTTCCGAGACCTTCACCAACGATCTCATCTCTGCCATCGGCAAAAAGTCTATGGTTGATTTCCGGAACAAATACCGCAATGCGGACATCCTGCTCATCGACGATATCCAGTTCGTAGCTGGTAAAGAGTCTACCCAGGAAGAGTTCTTCCATACTTTTAACGCGCTCTACGAAGCCAATCGGCAGCTGGTCATCTCCTCGGACCGGCCTCCCAAAGATATTCCCACCCTGGAAGAGCGGCTGCGCAGCCGGTTTGAGTGGGGCTTGACCGCGGATATCCAGCCCCCCGATTTGGAAACCCGCATTGCCATCCTGCGCAAAAAGGCCAAGGATGATAATCTGGTGATCGATCAAGAAATCCTAAGCTACATCGCCACCCACATCCAATCCAACATTAGGGAACTGGAAGGGGCCTTGGTAAGGGTGATCGCCCATGCCAACCTGCACAATGCCCCCCTTACCTTGGAGACGGTGGCAGAAGCCTTGAAAGACATCCTCAAAACCCCGGCCTACCAACCCGTGACCATAGAGAGCATCATGGAAATTGTGGCCGATTACTACTCCATCAAGGTTTCGGAACTAAAATCGAAACGGCGGACGAGAAACATCACCTTCCCCCGCCAAGTGGCCATGTACCTGGCCCGGGACTTGACGGAAAGCTCCCTACCTGAAATCGGACAGGCCTTTGGGGGACGGGATCATTCTACTGTAATCCATGCCATTGAAAAGATCGAAAGCGAACTCAAGCTGGATCCGGCCCTGCAGGGAACCATCACCGAGCTGATCAGCCTGATTAGGCGAGGCTGAGCATAAACTGTGGAAAAGCCTGAGGATAGTTTTTCCGGGTTTTTGGCCTGTGTGTGGGTTGTGGATAAATCGCGGCAGTGTTCAACAAGTTGTTTTTCGCCCAAAACACTACCCAGTCAAGACCAATCAGGTTTTCCACATTTGAACAGGGCCTACTACTACTCCTACTAACAAGATCTTTATTAACAGTAAAGAACGGCCGCGGACAAGTATTCCACAGGAGGTATATTTATGCATCTACAGATCAAATGTGCCGATTTATTAAGCGGTGTAGCCATTACCGAACGAGCCATTTCCACAAACGAGCAGATGCCAGCCTTAACCGGACTGCATCTTTCGGCTCAAGATGGTTTCCTAACCCTAACTGCCAATAATCTGCAAATCGCAGTACAGACCAAAGTGCCCTGCCATGTTTTTGAACCGGGCGAACACATTGTTAGCGGTAAGCTGTTCTGCGAACTGGTGCGCAGGCTCCCCGATGAACCTGTAATTGTGGAATGGCGCGAAGGCCAGGTCTTAGTCAGCGTAGACACCATGGAATTTGCCCTAAATACCATTGTGGACGATGAGTTTCCTGAATATCCCAGCTGCTCCGAGAAGGTGATGAGCTTAACCGATTACGAACTGGAGCGTCTGATCCGCAACAGTGTGTTCGCGGCGTCCAATGATGAACATAAACCCATTTTCATGGGAGTGCTGGTGGAGATAGCGGAGCAGAAGATCAATTTCGTGGCCACCGACTCCAACCGCTTATCTTTCGTACGGGCGCAGACAGGCCAGACCCACCTCGAACAAGGAGAATTCATTGTGCCCAAGGTGAACCTCATTGAGCTGGTGCGCTGTCTGCCCATGACCGAAGCCCCAGTGGATGTTTTCTACGGGGACAACCAGCTGGCTTTCCGCTTTGACGAAACCATTTTCACCACCCGCCTCATTGACGGCAAGTTCCCCAGGTACCGTTCGGTTCTGTACACAGAGCAAGATACTTCCATTGTGATTAACAGGCAGAAGTTCATCCAAGCGCTGGAGCGGGCCGCCCTGTTTGGGCGCGCCGATGAAGCCCCCGTCTTGATCCGCGTAACGGAAGGTATACTAGAAGTGGCCACCACATCCCGCTTGGGCAAATCCCAGGAGCAGTTCAGCGTTGAGCATCAAGGACCGCAGCAGCAGGCAGCCTATGCCCCCAAGTTTCTATTGGATATGCTCAAGACCATGGGAGGAGATCTGGTGGAGTTCCGCTTTGAAGGCACCAGACAGGCCCTATTGAAAGCCGTGGACAGCGATGATCACTTGTATGTGGTCATGCCCATGCGAATCTAGTGAGAGAAGAGGCTTGGTTACTGTGAAAGAGATAGTGGTGCACACCGAAACCATCCAGCTCGATCAGTTTTTGAAGTGGGCCCGCCTTGTTTCCACGGGAGGCGAGGCCAAACACCTGATCCAAGAAGGACTGGTAAAGGTAAATGGACAGGTGGAAAAAGCCCGCTCCCGCAAGCTGACACCTGGAGCGGTAGTGGAGCTTAACGGGGAGACTTACTTGGTTAGGTTGGAGAAGTGAATGCGTTTAGAGTCTCTGTCCCTCCAGGATTTCCGGAATTATGAGCAGGTCAGCCTGGAGCTTCATCCTGGGCTGAATGTTTTCGTGGGCGAAAATGCCCAGGGGAAAACCAATCTCTTAGAAGCCATCTATGTCCTGTCCCTCAGTAAGTCCTATCGTGCGGCACACGATCAGGACCTGATCCGGCAGGGAGCCCTGCGCGCCCAGGTTACGGGCCGGGTGAGAAAACTGGCCGCGCTGGAAGTGGGGTTTGTGCTCAGCCACACCGACAGAAAGCGCCTGTTGGTGAACGGTAAAACCACCACGGCCCATTACTTCGTGGGGAACTTAAACACTGTGCTTTTCAGCCCCGACAGCCTTCAGCTGGTTAAGGGATCACCCTCTGAGCGCCGCCGCTTCTTGGATATCCAGATCTGCCAGGTTGATCCTGTCTACCGCCAAACCCTCCTGGAGTACCAGCGGGTGGTGCGCCAGCGTAACAGCCTGCTCAAAGCCGCGCAGGAAAACCGAGCCCAGCTCAGTCAGCTCCCCGCCTGGGACCAGCAGCTGGTGCACTTGGGTACCAAGGTTATGCTGCGCCGCTGGGCAGTGGTGGCCAGGCTGCAGGAACACACCATGGCTATTCACGGGCAGATCAGCCGGGAGCAGGAAGAGCTCAAGTTGGTCTACCACCCCTTTTTTGCCCAAAGCGCGCCTAAGCAAGCCCAGCAGGATTATGGTGAGGAGGAGCTGAATGACATCTTTTGGCAGCAGCTCCAGTTCTGGCGCGCGGAAGAGCTGCGCCGCGGCTACACTTTAGTTGGTCCCCAGCGGGACGATCTGCTGTTTTTCGTTAATGGCCTGGACCTGAAAACCTTCGGAAGCCAAGGACAGCAGCGCAGTGCGGTGCTGGCCTGTATTTTAGCAGAACTTGAGCTCATGTATGGCGAAACCGGGGAGTATCCCGTTGTTCTTCTGGACGATGTCATGAGCGAACTGGATCAAGGGAGAAGGCTGCAGCTGCTGACCCTTTTAAATGCCAAGGCCCAGACCATTGTGACCACAACCAGCCTGGCCAGCTTTTCCCAGGATCTGCTGCAGCGGGCTGCGGTGTACACGATACAGCGGGGAAGAATTGTCTGAGAAGAGGGAGGGGCTATGTTCCTACATATTGGCGGCGATGTGATGATTCCTCTGCGCGATCTGATCACAGTAGTTGATCTGAGCGGCAGCCCATCCTCTGTGAACGGGGAGTTTCTAAAAACTGCTGAAGAAGAAGGTTTTGTGGTACAATTGACAGGGAAACCCGCTTCACTGGTGATCTGTACCAAGCAAGTTTTTCTTTCGCCCATCTCTACTCAGACGCTTTTCAAACGGGCACGCAGAATCTTCGAGCAAACCGAATAAGGAGAGTTGATAGTTTGGATAAGAATATGGCTCCTAATTATACTGCGGACCAAATCCAGGTCTTGGAGGGCCTGGAAGCCGTGCGGCTCCGGCCCGGCATGTACATCGGCAACACCGATGTGGGTGGTCTGCACCACCTCTTCCAAGAAGTGGTGGACAATTCCATAGATGAAGCCATGGCCGGCTACTGCGACCGCATCGATGTGGTGATCTACGAAGATGGATCCTTATCGGTTCGGGATAACGGCAGCGGTATCCCTGTGGAGATTCACTCCAAGACCAACATCTCCACCTTGGAAACGGTGCTCACCATCCTGCATGCGGGCGGCAAGTTCGGCCAGGAAGGGGGACACTACAAGGTGTCCGGCGGACTCCACGGCGTGGGTGTGTCCGTGGTTAACGCGCTCTCCGAATGGCTGGAAGCCCAGGTTTGGTATAACGGGCGGCACTACAGGCAGACCTATGCCCGGGGAGTGGCCCAGGGGCCGGTGGAAGATTTAGGAGCCACCGAGGAACGGGGGACCTTGATCCGTTTCAAACCCGATGCTCAGATCTTTAAGACGACCAATTTCCAGGCGGAGATCATCGTGTACCGCCTGCGGGAACTGGCCTTTTTAAACAAGGGTATCACCATGACCTTTGAAGATAGGCGCACCAAGCGCCACCACCGGTTCTTGTACAAAGGCGGCATAGTCAGCTACGTCAACTACCTGAACCGCAACAAGACGGTGATCAACAAAAACCCCATCTACATCTCGGGGACCCGGGATGGGGTGGAAGTGGAGGCCGCCATTCAGTATAACGACAGCTACACAGAAACCATGCTCAGTTTTGCCAATAATATCCATACCCACGAAGGCGGCACCCATCTGGTGGGCTTTCGCAGCGCGCTCACCCGCAGCATCAATGACTATGCCCGCCGCAGGAATCTGCTCAAGAACTCAGATGAAAATCTCACTGGAGATGATGTACGGGAAGGCTGCACCGCTTTGGTCAGCGTGCGGGTACGGGATCCCCAGTTTGAGGGCCAAACCAAGACCAAGCTGGGCAACAGCGAAATCAGGGGTATTGTGGAGTCCTTGGTCAATGAAGCCTTGTCCTCGTTCCTGGAAGAAAACCCCGCCGAGGCCAAACGCATCGTGGAAAAATGCATGCAGGCAGCCCGGGCCAGGCAGGCTGCCCGCCGGGCCAGGGAACTGACCAGGCGGAAGAGTGCCCTAGAAGTGTCCTCGCTGCCTGGTAAGCTCGCGGACTGCAGCTTAACCGATCCGGAACTCTGCGAGATTTTCATCGTGGAAGGTGATTCTGCCGGCGGTACCGCCAAGCAGAGCAGAGATCGGCGCTTCCAAGCGGTGCTGCCCCTGCGGGGCAAGATCCTCAACGTGGAGAAGGCCCGGCTGGATAAAATTCTCAGCAACGCGGAGATCCGTTCCATGATCACCGCCTTCGGTACAGGAGTCGGTGAAGATTTTGACATCACTAACGCCCGCTACCACAAGATCGTGCTCATGACTGATGCGGACGTGGACGGGGCCCATATCCGCACACTGCTTTTGACCTTTTTCTACCGTTACATGCGCCCCCTGCTGGAACAGGGCTATGTGTACATCGCCCTGCCGCCCCTGTATGGAGTGCGTAAGGGGAAGGACATCCATTATGCGTGGGATGATGAAGAACTGGAGCAGCTTCTGGAGCGGATTGGCCGTTCCGGCGTGATGATCCAGCGCTACAAAGGCTTAGGAGAGATGAACGCGGAGCAGCTCTGGGAGACCACCATGGATCCGGAAAAACGCACCATTCTGCAGCTTACCGTGGACGATGCCATTTTGGCCGATGATATCTTCACCACCCTCATGGGCGAAAAGGTTGAGCCCCGGCGGGAGTTCATCGAAGCCCATGCTGCAGAAGCAACCAACATTGACATTTAACCGAGGGGTGTGTCTATTTGAGCATCAATCTTAGCAGCGGAAATGTAGTCCCGGTAAAGATCACCGAGGAGATGAAAACCTCGTACATCAACTACGCCATGAGCGTTATTGTTGAGCGCGCCCTGCCGGATGTGCGGGATGGGCTGAAGCCGGTGCAGCGCAGGATCCTGTATTCCATGTTGGAGCTGGGCAACAGGCCTGACCGGCCCCACAAGAAATCTGCCCGTATCGTGGGCGAAGTCATGGGTAAATACCATCCCCACGGGGACAGCGCCATCTACGATGCCATGGTGCGCATGGCCCAGCCCTTCAACTACCGTTATATGCTGGTGGATGGCCACGGCAACTTCGGCAGTATTGACGGGGATCCCCCCGCGGCCATGCGTTACACGGAAGCTAGGCTCAGCCCCCTGGCCATGGAAATGCTCAGGGACATCGATAAAGATACGGTGGATTTCTATCCCAACTTCGATGAGACCTTGGAACAGCCCGTGGTTCTGCCCAGCAAGTTCCCCAATCTTCTGGTCAATGGGGCCTCGGGTATCGCCGTGGGCATGGCCACCAACATTCCCCCCCATAACCTGGGGGAAGTAATTGACGGGTTGATTGCGCTCATCGATGACCCAGAAGTTGACGTCAAGGGTCTGATGAAGTATATCAAAGGCCCGGATTTTCCCACCGGCGCTATTATCCAGGGCCGGGAAGGTATCCGGGAAGCGTATCTCACCGGCCGCGGCCGCATCCGGGTCCGGGCGAAGACCCAAATTGAACAGCTCTCCAACGGCAAGACCCGGATTTTAGTTACGGAGCTGCCCTACCAGGTGAACAAGGCGCGCCTGATTGAGAAAATCGCCGAATTGGTGCGGGACAAGAAGATCGACGGCATTACCGATCTGAGGGATGAGTCGGACAAAACGGGCATGCGCATCGTCATCGAACTGCGCCGGGATGTCTCTCCCCATGTGGTGCTCAACCGCTTGTACAAGCACAGCCAGCTGGAAGACAGCTTCGGGGTGATTATGCTGGCTTTGGTGAACAACGAGCCCAAGGTGATGAACCTCAAGGAAGTGCTCAGCCACTACCTGGAGCACCAAAAGGAAGTTATTATCAGGCGCACCCGCTTCGAACTGTGCAAGGCGGAGGAGCGGGCCCATATTCTCGAAGGCCTGCGCATCGCTTTGAACAACATCGATGAGATTATCGCCATCATCCGCGCCGCCTACGACGATGCCAAAGAGCGCCTCATGGCCCGCTTCGGTTTGTCTGAGCGCCAGGCTGTGGCGATTTTGGATATGCAGCTGCGCAGGCTGAGCGGGCTGGAGCGGGAAAAAATCGAGCAGGAGTATACCGAGCTCCAAAAGACCATTGCCCGCCTCAAGGCCATTTTGGGCGATATGAGCCTGGTCTACCAGATCATCAAGGATGAGCTTACGGAAATCAGGGAGAAATACGCGGATCCCAGGCGTACGAAGATCGGCCTGGCCGTGGGGGATCTGGAGGATGTGGATCTCATCGCCGAGGAAGATATTGTGGTTACCCTCACCCACCACGGGTATATCAAGCGCCTGCCCGCCGATACTTATAAAGCCCAGCGGCGGGGCGGCCGGGGCATTGCGGCCCTCAACACCAAGGCCGATGACTTTGTGGAGATGCTGTTTGTGGCCAGCACCCACAGCTATGTGCTCTTCTTTACCAATAAGGGGCGGGTGTACCGCCTGCGGGGCCACGAAATACCAGAAGCGGGGCGCAATGCCCGGGGATATGCTGTGGTGAACTTGATCAGCTTTGAGCCTGGCGAGCGCATCCAGGCCACCATACCCATCACCGACTACAATGATGACCGCTTCTTGGTGATGGCTACCCGCAACGGAACGGTGAAGAAGACCGCCCTAAAGGAGTTTGAAACCAACCGCAGTGGAGGCCTTATCGGCATCACTTTGGCGGAAGATGATGAACTGGTGGGCGTGCAGCTCACCGATGGCAGCTCCGAATTGATCCTGGTAACCAGGTACGGCCAGGCGATCCGCTTCGATGAAGAGCAGATCAGGCCCATGGGCCGCACAGCGCAGGGTGTGATGGGCATCCGGCTCGACGAGCGGGATCAAGTGGTGAGCTTGGCTGTGGCCAGAGATGATGCGGATCTGCTGGTGGTCACGGAAAAGGGTTTCGGCAAACGGACCCCCATCAGCGAGTATCCGCTGCAGAACAGGGCGGGTAAAGGTGTGATCACCCTCAAGAAGAACGAGCGCACCGGACCCATTGTCGGTGCCCAGGTGGTCCGGGAAGGAGCGGAAGTGATGATCCTTTCCATTGAGGGCATTATGATCCGCCTCAAAGTCGCGGAGATTTCCCGCCAGGGTAGAAACACCCAAGGTGTGGTGCTCATGCGCCTGGACGAAAAGGACCAGGTGGTTGGCATCGCGGATATCGTGGGCAAAGAAGAGGATGAAGAGGACTCCGCAGAGTAGCTGGTGCTCAGGTATGGTTTTTTCCAAAATTGCTAAATAGAGGCGTTGACAGAGGAGCAGTTTCTGTGGTAAGATAACCTCGCTGTCCACCGAAAGCGTGTGACAGAGCACCTTGACAACCAAACAGAATCTTGAACACAGCTCTGTGTTTGAAGAGGATAAGCCACAGTTTGTGCGCTCTTGACAATTCAGCTAGTTTCAAGCTTTTCACTGAGGAATCGGCCCTGGG
>Ga0116169_1003543_pt1 | contig 10318 bp, 9 predicted proteins | sample AD_UKC130_MetaG_FD_89796 | JGI IMG/M metagenome (GOLD analysis project Ga0116169, IMG submission 89796) | Active sludge microbial communities of municipal wastewater-treating anaerobic digesters from Canada - AD_UKC130_MetaG | ecosystem: Engineered > Bioreactor > Anaerobic > Digestate | place... | reverse complement strand
TCGCTGGCCGGAGAGGGAGACCGCATAAAGCAGCTGTCTTGCGAGGGGCCTTTGCCGGTGAGCGAGCTGCTGAAGATCTTGCAGATCGATCCGGAGGATATCGGCATGGTGGTGGTTAATCGCAGGGTGCGCGATCTTACCCATATCCTCCAGGACGGCGACCGTGTATTGCTGGCTCCTTATTTACAGGGAGGCTAAAAACCAACTATCTATTACTAAGGGGAGGCATTGTCAAATGCGCAAAGTAGTCGTTCATGAAAGCGAAGTAGCAGGGGAAAGGAGAGATCCGCCCCGGGTATCCAAGATTTTGATTTCCGAGCATAGCACCGGCGCCACCCGCATCTCCATGGGGGTGAACATCACCGAAGTGGGCAGCCAGATTCCCCCTCACTGCCATGAGAATGAAGAGGAAGCCATGTTCATCATCCAGGGAGAAGGAAAGCTCATCATGGGCGGCGAGGAATATCCCCTGAAAGCCGGCTCGGCCATTTATTCTCCGCCGGGCGTAGAACATACCATTATCAACACTGGAAACGTGCCCTTGAAGCTGGTCTGGGCCTATGCGCCCCCCTTGAAGGCGCATCGCAAGTAAACGGAGGTATAACCATGGCCTACAAGGTAAACAAGGATATCTGCATCGGCTGCGGAGCGTGCATGGACTCCTGCGCCGAAGAAGCCATCTCCATGACGGAAGAAGACGTTGCCTACATCGATCCTAAAAAGTGCGCCCGTTGCGGTGTTTGCGCCAGCCTTTGCCCCCAGGAGGCCATAGAAGAGGTCGATGAGGAAGAGGTGGAGGAGTAAGCATTACAAGCTGGCCTTTATAAATGAAAGACTCCTCTTTCAAAATGAAATGATTCTATTCGGGAGAGAGAAGCAAAAGTTCTTTTCGATGGCCTCAAGGGTTGGCATATAAATTGCTAAATGAGGCTATAGAAAACGCTCAAAATTAATAAAAGGAAGGTGTTCCAATTGTTGTTCAAAAGCACAAGAGAATTTTTAGCCAGCCTGGGCCTTCCCTCGGGAGATGGTTATGACCTGCCCACATCCGGCAAGACTTTCCCCGACGGCTGCCATTATCGTCTCGAGGTTCCCACGGTCAACTCCGCCGAGGCTCTGAAGGCGCTTCTGGAGACAGCGGAAAAAGAGGGAGTTTATATCAACCGCGTCGATGAAACCTACGGTGCTTTCCGGCATACCACCAGGGAACTGAAGGAATACGTGGCCATCTGCAAGGACAAGGGTGTGGAGCTGAACATCTCCGTGGGCCCGAGAGCCACCTATGACACCAGCGCTACCAGGCTTTCCGCGCAGGGTGTCCGCATCGGCTACCGGTTGCGGGGCATGGAGCAGGTGGTCAGGGCGGTGGAAGATGTCCTGCGCGTGGCCGAGCTAGGCGTGCGCGGCATCCTCGTTTACGACGAAGGCCTGCTCTGGGTGCTGAATGAAATGCGCAAGGCGGGCAAGCTGCCCAAGAACATGCATTTCAAGGTTTCGGCGCACTGCGGCCACGGCAACCCTGCCAGCTTCAAGGTGCTGGAGCAGCTCGGGGCCGACTCCATCAACCCCGTGCGCGACATGACCCTGCCGATGGTGGCGGCACTGCGCGCGGCGGTAAACGTGCCTCTGGATGTACACACCGACAACCCGCCGGCGTCGGGCGGATTCATCCGCTTCTACGAGGCGCCTGAGATAGTGCGGGTAGGCTCTCCCATCCACCTGAAGTCGGGCAACAGCGCCATCAGCGCGCACGGCGAGATTACCGGCGCCGCTGAAGGCCGGGCCATGGCGAAGCAGGTTATCATCATGCGCGAATTCATGGAGCGCTACTATCCTGAAGCCAAGCAGAGCCCGCAAGGCGGCAAGGACATGGCCATTCCCGAATAGGCCTGGCTAACAACATCTTTCAGCTTGCAATGAAGTTTGGCCCTTTTAACTGTAATTGTATCCAAGTTGCAGCCCGCGGTTAAAAGGGCCATTTACTAAAAATCTGGCCCGCCAGAAGATCTCATCACGGGGAAGGAGAAGCCTGTTCGTTGAACGATCGCCAAAAAGATGGTGCCCTCTTCTACGGTTGGATTGTCATCGCCATAACTTTTATCTGCCTCTGCATTACCTTTGGCATCCGTTCGGCCATTGGGGCTTTCGTCGCCTCCTGGGAGCTTGATTTTTCGGCCGGCAGGTCCCAGATCACCCTGGTCTCCGGTTTATGCTACCTTACCTTTATATTTTTTCAGCCTGTAGTGGGGAGAGCAACCGACCAACTGGGCGCGCGCTTCGTGCTTACGGCCAGCATTCTTCTTACCGGGGGCGGGCTCTATCTTTCCTCCCTGGCCACTGATTTTTGGCAGCTCATTATTACCTACGGCTTGATTGCCTCCATAGGCATGGTCGGCGCATCACCCGTCACGGCGACGGCGGTAGTGGCTCGCTGGTTTGAAAAAAAGCAGGGAGCGGTCCTGGGGCTGGTGCTATCAGGAATGTCCGTGGGGCAGATGGTCATGGGGCCGCTGTGCATATTTTTGATTGACCATTACGACTGGCGCTTTGCGCTGAGCGTTTTGGGGCTGGGCATACTGCTGGTGGGGCCCCTGTGTTACTTTTTCCTCAAGTCCAGGCCGGAGGACCTGGGCTTGCTTCCGTACGGGGCGGAGGGAAGAAATCCGGGCCCGGAACCGGACCCGGCGCCGCAGCGCACCGCCGCAGCTTCTCCTTTTTCCGTTTTCCGCAATAAAATCTTTTGGTACCTGGCTCTGCCCTACTTTGTCTGCGGCTTTACCGATGTAGGCTTTACCAGCACTCACTTCATCCCCTACGCGGAGGGGAGAGGATACAGCGCCGTCCTCATTGCCGCCGCATACAGCTTAATTGCAGCCGCTAACATTGCGGGCACCATTGGCGCCGGCGCCCTTTCGGACAGGTTCAACCGCTCCAGGCTGCTGACGGCTGTTTACTGGCTCCGGGCGGCCATTTTTCTCCTGCTCTTCACACTCCTGGACCACCCGGCGGGCTTGCTTCTATTTGCCGTGGTCTACGGCTTGACCGAGCGGGCCACCATCACTCCCACCAGTTCGCTCTGCGCCCACCATTTCAAGGACCTTTCTGTGGGGATGGTTTTCGGCTATGTCTCCATAGCCCATCACCTGGGGGGCACCCTGGGCTCCTACATTCCCGGCTTTCTCTATGATCTTGCCGGTTCTTACGTCATTTCCTTTATAATTATGATCGCTCTCCTCGCCGGCAGCGGGCTCATGGTCGCCCGGGTTGCCGACGGGCGCTAAAGGCGGGCTTCGCCGCGTGCCGCGCGCTTGAGCGCATCAGTGCTGTCGGCCCAGCAAACGTCGGGCTTCCAAGTCGGCGGCGACATCGGCCAGGTCCAGCTCCTTGAGCCTGGCTTCCGTGGGCAGGCCGGCGGCATCCCAGCCGCGCAGGGCGTAGTATTCGTCCTTCAGCTTTTCAAAGTCTTCCCGGCGCACCTTGTTGCCCTTCTTGGAAACGACCCGGCCGTCCTTCCCCGGGACGAGGCAGTCGGGGTTGTAGAAGACGGGCGGCAGCGGCTCGTCGTGGTGGAAGTCCAGGAGCCTGTCTCCCTCCCTGCCGCCCCACCCCTGCCGGAGCATGATCGCCCTTTGCAGGTTGAAAATTCTTTCGCCCATCTTGTTGAGGCCGGCTTCATCTATTTCGCGGCCGGTGATGGCTGAATAAAGACGGCTCTCCAGGGTGGGATCGCCGGCATGGCTGTCGGCGAAGCGGACCCAGATCACCGGCCAGAGGAAGTCGCACAGGATGAGGCTTTCCTTGGCGTAGGAGCGGTCCTGGATTTTCTTGGCGGCCAGCGCCTTCCCCTCGTAGGTGGTGTAATCGGCCGCCGCAGGGCCTCCCCAGAAATTTTCGGCCACCGTGACGAGGTCGTCGTAGGAGAGGAAGGCGAAGCCGTCCTCGTCCTTGCGCCACCACTTGAGCCACAGCCAGAGGGCGTGGGCCATCTCGTGCAGCTGGTTGATGGGACGCCGCTGCTCGGTGGCGTAGAGGAGGGCGTTGGCCGGAATGAGCCGGGGATCGTAGTCGCGCGTTTCGCCGGCGGGGGTGGACACCTCCAGGCCGGTGAGCTCCACCGCCCGGGGGCCGATGGCCTCGGCGGCCTGGAGAGTGCCGGCGGCCAAGAGATTGCCGAAGCCTTCCCTGAGCGCAATCATGCGCGTCAGCTTTTCAATAAATTCCGCGCTGCCGATTTTGGAAAGAGGCAGCCCCGTCTCCTCTTCTCCAAGGAGGCCTTCGCGGTAGCACAGCGCCAGCCAGTTGATCAGGGGCTGCATCACCGAGGTGTCGAGCCCGTAATGATCGCAGAGCCGCATGGCCAGCAGGGCGGTGTCTGTTCCGTTCTCCGCGTATTCATGGGCGGCGGCCCAGTAAACATGCACCGCCTGGCAGAAGAACTTGTAGCTCCGGCCGCCTTCCTGGTAGGCCTTGCGGAAGCAGCCGCCGGGGCAGCCGTAGCAGGGGCGCGGCCTGGTCTTGCCCGGTATGTTTTCATGCCAGCCTTTCCAGGTGTCCTTTCTGAGCTGATGGATCTGCCGGGCCAGCTCGCGCAGCTTCTCCGGGTCGGCGGCGGCAGGTCTCCTGCTGCCGCCGACTGCGATGGCCTTGAGCTTCTTGGAACCCATCACGCTGCCAAGGCCGCTGGCCCCGGAGGCGCCGTCATCGGTGATGAGCGTGGCAAAGGAAACCAGGTTTTCGGCGGCCGGGCCGATGGTGAGCACGCTTGCCGCGCTGCCCAGCGAGGCCTTCAGGGTATCAGCGGCTTCGAAGGAGGGCTTGCCCCACAGCGCAGCGGCGTCCCTGATTTCTACCCTGCCGTTGTCAATAAATAGGTAGCAGGGCTTCTCGGCCCGCCCCTGCACCACCAGGCCGTCGAAGCCGGCCAGTTTCAGCCGGCTGCCCCATCGCTCGCCCAGGTTGGCGTAGGAGAAAGTTTCCGGCTGCCTGATGGGGGAGGTGCTGCAGATCTGCCACCTGCTTCCGCCGGCTATGCCGGGGAAGCCCGTCACCGGCCCCGTCATGGCGATGAAACAGTTTTCGGGGTCGAAGGCCTTCGCCCCGGGCGGCACCATCTCCCAGTAGATCCTTGCGGCCACGCCCCGGCCGCCGATGAATTTATCCGCGTAAGCCGCCGTGGGCAGGGTGGTCGTTTTCCCCTCCGAAAGATTTACCACGAGTATTTCTCCGGCATAACCAGCTAGCTTCATGATTGCTTTTTGACCTCCAGACGGTGATGGGGGATGAGGGGGAAGGGCGGCGGGTTCCGGCGCAGTGTTTAAAGGTCGCGCCAGTTCCAGTCCTTGCCTCCCTTGAACACCTGCGCGTTCATTTCATTGCTCAGCTGCAGCAGGTTGGCTTCGGGGAAATATTGGAACATGGTATAGAAAAATTCCGCCACGTCATGCGTCTTGGCCAGCGCCTCTTCCGTGGCCAGCAGGTAGTCGCGGGTAAAGATGATCGAACTCTTGTCGAAGGACATGCCCGGCTTTTGGTGGCCGGGGATGATCACCGCCGCATCCAGGTTCTCCAGGTAGTCCAGATCCTTGAGCCACTGCTTCCGCTCCTCGGCGGTCAATTCGCAGGTGAAAGGATGGGCCTGGTTAAAGAGAACATCGCTGCCGTAGAGGGTTTTTATGGAAGGAATCCACACCGCCGTGTTGTACTTCATGTCGCCCATGATTTTGGGGATGATTTCCAGGCGATGCCCCTCCAGCTCGAACCAGTTTTCATGGAGCGGTTCGATCTCCGTAATTTTGCGGGGCATGTTGCGGACCCCGATAATGTTTTCCCAGTGCTCCATCTTGCCGAAAAATTGACGGTTGATGGTGTCGCAGACCTCCGGAAGCGCTAGGACCCTGGCCTCCGGAAAGGCTTCGGCTATGTGGCCTAAGCCGAAGTAATGGTCGGGATGGGCATGGGTAATGTAAATCGTGGTTAAGCGCTTGCCTGTCTCCAGAATCTCGGCTATTACCCGGTGGGCGTTGGAGAGCGTCCACTGCGCGTCTATGAGCGCCGCTTCGCTTTCTCCCATGACGATGACCGAAGCAACGGCAAAGCCGCTTTCGCTGCTGAAAAACACCTTGGTGGAAGGCAGGCCCTTGCCGTGCTCGTTGACTATTACTTCCATTGCTTGCCTCCTCCCTGATCCTGTTTATTTAACCGTATGGCCACACCCTGTTAGCTGGTTTTGTGTTTACTCACTTCATCCTGGGGCTTTTGCTGTCCCGGCAACTTCTGGGGGAGGGATGACCCTGCCTCCCTCCCCCTGAAATGGCGCCCTGGCTTCAGCCCGCCTTTCCTGACGGCTATGCTCCTTTGCTTCTCGCCTCCAGGTCGCTGATGATCTGGCTGTAGAATTTATCGTCCAGCTTGTAGCGATAGCGGTAGATTAGGTAGCTGAGGATAACCAGGATTATGGGAACGACCATCATGGTCATCCTCAAGGAGAGGCGCATGGCCTCGGTCATGCTGCTTTCAATCATGGCCCTGGCCGCTTCCGTGGGCAGAGCGGGATTGATTTTTTTCGCCTCGGTCAGGGGATTAATCACCTTCTCGTTCAGCCCCGACAAGGTGAGCGTGGCTGCCACGATAAGCGCCTGGATGGAGGCGGCGAGCTTGGTGGCGAAAGGCCGGGCGGCAAAGACGACGCTTTCATTGCGCGTGCCCAGCTTCCAGTGCCCGTATTCGATGGTGTCGGCGATCATGATGTACATCAGGAAGAGAATGAGGGCCTGGCCGCTGAAGAAGAGGAATCCCGCCGTTCCAATGACGATCATGTTCGTGGGGAGAACGTAGCCGGCGGCCAGCATGAGGAGAAAGCCGGCAACGATGGCGATGGTGGAGTAGTCGTAGATCTTGCGCCTCGTTATTTTCCGCGCTATGGCCGGGGCGAGGGCGGTAGACAGCAGCTGGCTCACGGCGAGGATGCCCAGGAACATGGTGAACTCACCGCCGCCGTACCTGCCCAGATCATAGTTAAAGAAGTAGGGTCCCAGGTTTACCAGGATGGCGAAGGCTATCTCCAGGAGCAGGAAGGCGAAGAAGATGATTATGAGCTGGTCGTTTTGGGTGATGATCCTGACAAACTCCTTCAACCTGGTTTTAGGCTGCTCCGATTCCGCGTAAAGCGGCTTTTCTTTTACCCCCACCACCACCAGGGTCTGGCACAAAATGAAGGCGATGGAGATGACCAGGGAGATGAGGAAAAAGGCCTTCACCGGCCCTCCTTTATAATTCTGGTAGATAATGGGTATTAGGCCGGCAGCCAGGAAGGCACCCAGTGAAGCGAAGAAGCGCGCGGAAGCGCAGATGCTTTCCCTTTCCTTGGGATTTGTGGTGAAGGAGGGGTACATGGACCAATACGAAATGTCGTTCATGGTAAAGGTTATTTCCCACAACAGGTAAAAAATGGCAAAAAGAACGGCAAAGGGCACGCCCCGCAGGCCAAAGTAATCCTGGAAGAGCAAAAAGGTAAAGATGGCGCTGGTTACGGCGCCGATGAGGACCCAGGGTTTAAACTTGCCCCAGTGGGATCTTGTATTATCGATAATAACGCCCATCATGGGATCGTTCACAGCATCCCAGATCCTGGTGAGGGCAATGATGGTGGAGACGGCCCAGATTTCCCAGTCAGACAACCCCAGGGCATCGGTGAAAAAGACCATGATATACATGCTTATGAGCGTGTAGGCCATGTCCCGGCCGATGCCGCCTACGGAATATGACCACTTGGTTGCACTGCTTACCCTGAAGTCTTCATTCATATCTGTCCCTCCTTGATAAAGTTTATTTCAAGGCGCTTCGTGATTCGGGTTATTATACAATTATTTATGTTTCGTCAAATATCCTGCAAGGAAGGGGCGGGCGGCTGAAAATGTGGCCGGCCCATGCCACCGAAAAGGTATTTCTGGGGCGGCGAAGAATTAACAACCATAAAAAACTCAGCTGGAGGCGTCTCAATGGAAGTTGCATTAAGAACATATACCAGGAGAGAAAGAAATTATTATCTTCTTGGATTGACCGGGCAAAACATTGTCTACAATGTCATCGGCGTCGGCCTGGCCCTCTATTACACCGATGCTCTCTACGTGCCTCCCGGCATTGTCGCTGTGCTCATGTTGATTGCCCGGCTGTGGGATGGCATTAACGACTTTATCATGGGGGCCATTGTTGACCGGACCCGCTCAAGGCTGGGCAAATGCAGACCTTATCTCCTAGCGGCTCCCATGCTGATCATGGTGATTACCATCGCTGTTTTTGCGGCGCCCTTTAACTACAATCAAAATCCTACCATGACGTTGATTTATATCTATGTCACCTACATCTTGTGGGACATGCTTTATACCATGGGGGATATTCCTCTCTGGGGCATTACGGCGCTCATGACCGAGAGCGAAAAGGATAGAACGAAGCTGCTCTCCCTGGCCAGGGTCTGGGGCTCTGTCGGCGCCGCCTTCCCCATTTTGACCTACGTGACCGTGGTGGGCCTCTTTAAAGCTACCGGGATTAAAGCCATCTTTCCCAGCGCAGGAGCCTTTGGCTATTTCATGGCCGCCCTGGTATTTACCGTTATCGGGAGCGCCTTGTTCCAGCTGGTGGGCTTCAACGTTACCGAGAAGATCCCGCCAACCCAGAAGGAACCGCATGTGCTGAAAAATTTTGCCCTGTTAAAGCACAACAAGCCCTTCCTGCAAATCATGCTTTCCGGGATTTTGGGCAGTGCCAAGGAAATGATCGCCAGCTGCTCCAGCTATCTCATCCTGTGGTATTACGCCAACGGCAATGAAGCTAATACCATGTTTTACTTCGCCGTAATCGGCGGCGGCTACTTTGTCGGCACGCTGGCGGCCATGTACTTTACGCCCGCGCTGCTAAAATACTTTTCCAAGAAGGATTTGTACAACTGGTCCCATCTTTTAAGCGTGCTTCCCTTTGCCACCGTCTTTATTTTGTTCCTCCTCAAGCTGGATACTGTTCTGCTGGTGAGCATTATGATCTTCTTTGCCGGGGTCCTGCACGGTTTTCCCATTGTCCTGCAGGTATCCATGATTGCCGATTCCGTGGATTACCTGGAATGGAAAACAGGGAAAAGGGCTGAAGGAATCTGCTTTGCGGGGCTCACCTTCCTGGCCAAGCTGCAGGTGGCGGTGGCTTACTACGGGGCCCTGCTGGTGCTGGACCTTGTGGGCTATAATCCCGAAGCCATGCAGAATTACGTGGCTGCCGGCGGAATTGCCCGCGAGGCTTTTCCCGAGGTCATGATGGCCCTCTTTTCCATTGTCACCATCCTGCCCGCCCTCGGCTCTATCTTGGCAACAATACCCATGTGGAGATACAGCCTCAGCGAAAAGGTACATGGGCAAATACTGGAGGAACTGACCAGGCGAAGGCGGCAGCGGGAAAGGGAAAGCGGAGCCACGGGCCTGGCCGAAGCCCGCTAGACCTGCAAGCTGGCTGGCAGTCTCTTACGCCTGCTGCCGACTTTTCCATGAGCGTTCTGGGAGAGAGATGCTATGCCTGGCGAGGTAACGCTGGCAGATTTGGCGATGGAGAAATGGCCCGGGCGGTTGCGCTCCTACAAGCGGGGGAAGATTCTCTACTGGCAGGGCGACCCGGTGGAGAATCTTTACGCCATTTGAAGCGGGGCGGTGAAGATCTCTTCCCTTTCAAGCGGCGGGAGGATCTTTTCACACGGCATCCTGGGGAGCGGGCGCCTGCTGGGGACCGCCGACTACTTTCTCGACGGCATCCACGAGACCACGGCCGAGGTCATCGAGGAAAGTTCCCTTGTCAAAATTCCCCTGCCTGAATTTCAGGAGGCGGTTGCCCGCGATGCCGGCTTTTCGACGGCAGTGATGCGCGAGCTGGCCAGGGAGTCAAAGGTGCATCTTTCCAGGACGCGGGAACTGAGCTTCCTGGATGTCCAGCAGCGCTTGAAGCAAAGCCTGGTCGAACTGGCCCGGGTTCACGGCCTCGCTACCGACGAGGGGATTGAACTGGGGGTTAATCTAACCCACGAAGAAATGGGCGCATTGATCAACGCCAATCGCACGACGATCACCCTTTGCCTGCAAGAGTTAAAAAAGCTGGGCTATATCCGGATCCGGGGCCGGAAAATTATTCTCCTCTCCCCGCACCACATGGAAATTCTCGACAACCTGTGCGAAAAGGTTATCTCCGGAGGTGTGGGCGAGGCGGCCGACCTGGCCCGGCAGGCCCTTGAAGAGAGCATTGACCCGGTTAAAACGCTAAACGCGCTGCTGAAAGGTATCAAAGAGGT
>Ga0116169_1003542_pt1 | contig 10318 bp, 9 predicted proteins | sample AD_UKC130_MetaG_FD_89796 | JGI IMG/M metagenome (GOLD analysis project Ga0116169, IMG submission 89796) | Active sludge microbial communities of municipal wastewater-treating anaerobic digesters from Canada - AD_UKC130_MetaG | ecosystem: Engineered > Bioreactor > Anaerobic > Digestate | place... | reverse complement strand
ATTTTTTATCAAAGGAACGGCCGGAAAATCATTGTCGATTCTTTTACATAAAAAGGCAGATTCTTCCGATTACTATAATCTAAAAGCGTGTACAACAGATACAACGTTGGCAGTAGGCGGAGGTGAAAGGTATGAAGGTGTTATCGATACCGGTGGTAATTGGGTAAAAGTGACGCTGGATATATTGAGACCGGCCGATGTAGTCTCCACTGCGGAAAACGAGTTAATTAGCTTTAAAGTTGGAGAAGGTGGCGCTTATAATCTTTGGATTGACGACATTACTGTGGAATAAATGATTAAATTTATGAGCGAGTACAAAACGATATGCGTTTCAACGAATTTCATCGAGTGTCCGTTTGTTCGGGTAAAAATTATTTTTTCTATACGAAATTACCTACCTTTGTAAAAGACGCACCTCAAAACGATAACAAGAATGAGCAAATTGCCCAATGCCCCCCTTATTGAAGTGGTTATAGAACTAAGATGGCAAATAACCCAAAAAAACGAATTGACCGAAATACAATATCTGTATGGTGATCTTTATAACGAATTGAAGGATAAGTTTCCGCATCGCGAAAGCATTATCCCCGTCGATATTCCTATAGAAATGACGCTTAATCAGCCTGTTCATCGATTCAGAGCAAGAGCAGGAGGTTATCCTTTGATACAGATAGGACCGGGTATATTGACTCTAAATACGATTGATGACATATATGAGTGGAATTCTTTTTTTAAGGATACCCAAGAGACAATTGAGAAATTTTTGAAAGTATATACCTTGCCGGATAAACAGGTGGTGCCGGGAATCATGTTTATTGATTTTTTTTCTTTCAATTTTGAAGAGAATGATGTATTGGACTATATCAATCGAAATTTTAAAGCTACGTTGTCCCAATCTTTCTTTGAGGCTGACAAACCACCAATAGATTTCAATATGGGTTTTGCCTATAACATAGAGTTAGGGCAATTGCGCGTTAATTTACAAAAAGGAATAGTCAATAAAAGCGAGGGGATTTTACTCCAAACCAGAATAAATGGAAAACCTTTGCTAGCGAAAGAGGAAAAGTTGGGCAAGTGGCTGAATGATGCTCATGAACTAACGAGCGACCTGTTTAAGCAATTAACCGCAGGCAATTTATATGAAACATTTAAATAAAAATATATGGAAACGACATGTTACGAAAATAAAATAGCCAGCAGGGTATTTATACCGGAAGAAGGTGGCTATGCTGCTTCCAGCATTTTTTACGACAATCCGAAGGGCTTACAAAATAAATTTATGGAGAGGATGTCTTTTTTTGAAAGAAATGAATCCATAGGCACAATTGCTTTAATAAATAAATCTGCCATAATATCGAAAATTGATGAGAATGAGGATTATGAATTTGAATTGATAGATTATCTCGATGATTATGATTACAATATGGTTATTGAACCGGAAGTAGTAAAAACATTTCAAGTGAAGCTAAAAATAACCGGCGTAACCGAATTTGATCCGGAAATATTTCTCGAAGATTTAGATTGAAAAGTAATTCATGGAAACAGTATATCCGACCCAATCGTGTGATCTAGCGCATAAAAAAATTAAAAATGTTTATGGAATACATTATTCTACTCTTGAGAACATAGTAAAAAAGCAAAATGAAAGAATTCGTTTATTACCGCCTTACCGAGAACACCTTTCACAGGCTTTTGCACGTTATTTTATGCGCGTGGGTTTACCACAGGATATCATGCTCGAAGGGTATTAAAAGGTTATAATACAGCAAGCCATGCAAAACAAAAGCAAAATATTTAATCGAATAAAAAAATGCCTTTTCAAATTAATATCACTCATGAAGGCATTTAATCTTCAACCCTGCGTTTCAGCGTTTTGAAAGGATTTTGTCGCGGAGGTTGAGAAAAACGGAAACAGCCAATGCGGCAACAAACACGATGAGCGTCACGCGATCGACGAGCGTGGAATCGATATTGAGCCCGGTAATGCGGTCGAAAAGATACTTGAGGTAGGAATTGGGCAGGTTGGTTTTTCCCAGTTTCCTTAACACGCTGAAATGCCAGTCGGTAAACGGACAATAGCCGGGAACACCGACAATCATCCCCAGGAAAAGCCATGAAGAACCGGTGAGAAGCAGGGTGACGAGATTCCATACGCGGGCTTTTTTCCATGCCCAGCCGAGGGCGTTGAAAAGGGTGAGCGAGGTATGAAAAATCACAAAGAAAATATCCAACAACACATATACGGTATGCATAGAACAAAATGCATCTGGATTGGGCAAAATCAGTCATGACTTACAAATATAAGGCATTTGGGGGAAAATTGCACCGCTTGAGGCAAATTTATGCTGCATGGTTTTGCAGTTGAACATCAAAATTGTAAGTTTGCACCGAAACAAATAACAGTAACGATGCAGCATCCTTTACATCAATTTGTGTATTGCCCGAAATGTGGCGCAAAATCATTTGTGGTTAACAACGAGAAGTCGAAAAAATGCCTGCAGTGCGGGTTTGTGTATTATTTTAATCCGATTGCCGCTGTGGTGGCGGTGATCGAAAACGACAAGGGCGAGATGCTGGTGGCGCGACGGGGAAAAGAGCCGGCCAAGGGTACACTGGATCTGCCGGGCGGGTTCACCGATATGTTCGAGACTGCCGAAGAGGCGGTGTGCCGTGAGGTGGCTGAGGAAACGTGCTTGAAGGTGAGCGAGCTGCATTACCTTTTTTCGATTCCGAATATTTATGTATATTCGGGTTTTGAAGAGCATACGCTGGATTTGTTTTTTAGATGTAAGGTAAACGATTTCAGCGAATTGAAAGCTCAGGACGATGTGGAAGAGTTGTTCTTTATCGACAAGAAAAAGGTGAATCCGGCCGAGTTCGGACTGACCTCTATTCGTAAAGGAATAGAAAAGTTGCAAAAATTAGCTAACTAAATATGAAAAAAATCATGCTGGTGATTACGCTGGTTGCCGTGGTGCAGGCCGGCGTGGCGCAACAAACGGCGTATCGTCGTCCGCCCGAAAATCGGTTTAACGAAGGGAAGACGTTATTTTTGGAGGGGAATTATGCGGCAGCGCACGAGGTGTTGACCGAATTTCTTGCCCGAAGCACCGATTCGGCTCTGCTGGAGGATGCCGAATATATGTTGGCGGCATGCAGTTTTTATCGGGGTGAAGAAGGCAGCGGCGAGAAGCTGATGGCATTTGTGAAGGAGCATCCCGAAAGTGTGCACCGCAACGAGGGGGCGTTTCTGATTGCTTCGTATTATTTTGACCGTAAGGAGTGGCCAACGGCGAAGGAGTGGTTTGACCGTTGCCAAATCGATTACCTGACGCCGGCCGAGCAGGAAGATTATGGTTTCCGACGGGCATACACGTTGTTGCAAACGGGGGTGACGGGAGAAGCGGAACGGTGGTTTGGGTTGCTGTACCAAAACAGCAAGAAATATGGCGACGCGGCGGATTATTACCTGGGATATATGGCGTACAGCCGGGGGGAGTATGCGGCGGCGCTGGAGCGGTTTAACCGACTGAAGAATCATCCGATGTTTGGCGAGGAGGCGTCGTTTTATGCGGCACAGGCGGTCTTTTTCGACGGGAAGTTGGAGGAGGCCGTGCGACTGGCGGAGGCGTTTGTGAAGGCGTATCCGCAAAGTGATCATGCGGGTGAGATGTACCGGATATTGGGAAATGCGAATTACCGACTGGGATATACGAACCGGGCTCTTACGTATTATGAGAAGTACCTGAGTACGACCGACAAGCCGCTGCGGGGGGATGCGTATTTTATGGGGTTGGCGTATATCGATGCGGGAAAGTATGCCGATGCGATACGGATGATGCAACTGGCAGTTGGGCCGTCGGATGCGCTGACGCAAAACGCGCAGCTGCAGTTGGGGCAGCTTTACCTGAGGCAGGGCGACAAGCAGCAGGCGCAATTTGCTTTTGAGGCGGCGTCGCGCGAGAGTTTCGATACGAAGGCGACGGAGACGGCGCTGTATAACTATGCGTTGCTGGTGCACGAAACGAACATGTCGGTGTTCGGCGAATCGATCGGGCTTTTCGAGAAGTTTCTGCAGATGTTTCCCGACTCGCCGTATGCCGACAAGGTGAACGATATTTTGGCCGAAACGTTTCTCTCGGCTAAGGATTATCAGGCGGCGCTGGAGGCGATTAATCGGATTGCGAATCCCGGACGGCGTATTCTGGAGGCCAAGCAGATGATTCTATTTCAGCTGGGGGCGCAGCAGTTTATCAACGGCAACCTTAACGAGGCGATTCGTCTGTTTACGTCGTGTATCGGCATGGGGAATTACGATGCCGAGGCGTGCAACAGTGCGTATTTCTGGCGGGGGGAATCGTATTACCGGCTGGGGAATTATATGAACGCGGAGGCGGATTTCAAGGTGTTTGTGAACCGTGCACGGCCGACGGACAGCAATTATGCCTTGGGTTGGTACAGCCTGGGGTATGCACAGTTTAACCAAAACCGGTATGCCGATGCGTTGCGGTCGTTCCAGCAGTATCTTTCGGCGGAAACAAACAAGAATCGTCCCGAGTATGCCGATGCACTGAACCGGCTGGGTGATATTTATTATTATAACCGCAATTTTGCCGAGGCCGAGCGCCGGTATGCACAGGCAGCGGAGGTGAATCCGCAGGCGGCGGATTATGCGGCTTTTCAGCGGGCATTTGTGATGGGGTTGCAACGCAATTACGAGGGCAAGATCAGGGAGCTGGACGAGCTGATGCGCCGCTATCCCAACTCGATATACTACGACGATGCGTTGTATGAAAAAAGTCGTGCACTGACAATGCTCGGTCGTGAGACGGAGGCAATAAAGGTGCTGCAGGAGCTGATTGCGAAGTTTCCCGATAGTCCGCTTGCGAGTCAGGCGGGCATTCAGCTGGGGCAGTTGTATTACAATGCGGGCAATTATCCGCAGAGTGTGGCGGCATATAAGCGGGTGATCGAGAAGTTTCCGGGGTCGGAGGATGCGCGCAATGCGCTGATTTCGATGGAGACGGTGTATCGTGATATGAACGATATCGAGTCGTACATCAACTATGCCAACTCGTTGCCGGGTGGGTTGCGGATTGCACCGTCGCGACAGGATTCGCTGACGTTCCTGGCTGCGGAAAGGGTGTACATGAAGGGCTCGAGAGACGAGGCTCGACAGGCACTGGTGCGTTACTTGCAAAGTTATCCCGACGGGGCGTTCAGCAGCGATGCGAACTATTACCTGGGAGTGATGGCTGACGAGAAGGGGAATAAGAACGAGGCGCTGGGATATTTTCGCAAGGTGATTGACGCGGGGAATACCAAATTCATGGAGAATGCGTTGCTGTATGCGGCGCAGGCAGAGTATGAGAAGGGGAACTACCGACAGGCGCTGGCGGATTATGCGAAGTTGGTCAATGCGAGCCGCAATGCGGTCAACCGTCAAGAGGGGTTGATGGGGTTGGTGCGGACGCAGATGAAGTTGGAGAACTACAACGAGGCGGTGCGCGCGGCAACCGACTTGCTGGGGAGTGCCGCTCTTTCGCCGGAGATGGCGACGGAGGCGCGTTACTTGAGAGGAAAAGCGTATCAGCAACTGAAGGATCCGGACAAGGCGATGGCCGATTTTCAGGCGATAGCCGGCGATACACGCAACGTGTATGGGGCTGAGGCGCAGTTTATCCTGGCGGATACGTATTACCGATGGAAATCGTACGACAGGGCGGAGGCGCAGGTGAAGGATTTCATGCAGAAAGGAACGCCCCATCAGTATTGGATGGCGCGGGCAATTATCGTGCTGGCGGATACGTATGCGGCGCGGGGTGATGCTTTTCAGGCGAAGCAGTATTTGCAGAGCTTGAAGGCAAATTACAAAGGCAACGAGGCCGATATCCGGCAGATGATTGACGAACGGTTGAGTAAACTGAATTGAAAATGAAGAAGATCAAGCTGAAGATGAAAAGATATGTATTTTCCCTGGCGGCGGGGTTGGTGGTTGCCGCAGGTGTTTCGGCGCAGCAACAGGATTCGTTGCTGAGAAGGCAGATGGAGCTGGAACGACAGTTTAATCCGACGCTGAAAGATGCGGTGAAAATCAGTTCGCTGCCGGCATTACCCGAACCGGCGGTGAGAAAGCCGAATGTGGAGTATGCTTCGTGGGCGGGACGAACGAATCCGCCGATGGAGATTGCCATTCCACGCCCGGCAAGTATCATGACGGAGATTCCGTACAGCACGGAAAGGGGGTATTTCTTTTTGAACGCAGGCAATTATGCCAACGTGGACGGGGCACTGGGTTACCGAGTGGTGGATACGGAGAACGATAAGCTGAATGTGAGGGTGTTGCACAACTCGACCAACGGCGACGTGAAGTATGTGCAGCAATCGGACCCGGCAACGATAACGGCTTATTTCATGGATACGAAAGGCGGAGCGGAGTATAGCCATCTCTTCGATGCTTACCGACTGAATTTGCAGGCGTCGTACCTGCATTCGAAGTTCAATTATTACGGCAATACCTTTGGCAAGGATCGCCTTTTCGACGACGAAAAACAGCGATTGGAGGTGTTTCAATTGAGTGCGGGAATGGATGCTTTCGAATGGGAAGCAGACAAGTACAGGGGGTATGTCGATTTTATGCATTTTTCTTCGAAATTCGGTTGCGAGCCGGGCGAGAAAGGTACGGCGGGCAGCCAACTGGAGGCGATGGCGGGAATGACGAGGCCTTTCGACGGGGGCAGCCAATGGGGTGTGGACGGTAAGGTGAAGGGGGTGTTTTACAACCGACCGTCGGGTATAAAAAATTACCTGTTGGTGGATGCGGCTCCGTTTGTTTTGTTTGACGGACTGAACTGGGAGACGCGACTGGGTGCGGATGTACAGCTGCAGTTTGGCGATAACGATAGGATACGGGTGGCACCCAATGTGGAGTTTACGTTGATGATGACCGACAAATCGTCGCTCTATGCGAACGTGAAGGGGGGTATTGACGATAATACGTACCTGAACGTGATGCGGGAGTCGCGCTACTACAAACCGGGTGTCGCAGTGAAGCCGTCGTTTACCTACATGGACGTGGAAGCGGGCATAAAGATGGGCGAATTGGAAGGGTTTAGACTGGATGTTTTCGGCGGTTTCCGAAAAACGGACGATGCGCATTTCCCGGTGATGGATCAAGTGCTGCAGAGTGTTCCCGAGACCGAGATTGAGACCGAGATTGAGACCGACTCCGAAACAGCATTGACAGAATGGGTTGTAAAAGAGCCGTTGGTGCCGGCATACGGCGATCTTTCCCACTCGCACATTGGCGGATTGATTCGATGGAATATTTGGGCGCCGCTGGATATTTCGTTTCGGTTGAAGAAGAATTTTTATTCGGTGAAGGAGGCTCGCCTGGGAGATGGGAAGATTGAGGATGCCGAGGCGTGGAACATGCCGGATGTGGAAACGGATGTGAGGGTGGTGATACAGACTTCGAACGAGATGAAATTTACGGTGGATTATTACCTGGCTTCGGGAAGGTGGTCGTTTTTCAACGGTGAGAACGTGAAGATGAAGAATATCAACGATTTGAATGCGAGCATGATTTACAACATTACGCCGGCAATCTCGCTCAACGTGCGGGTACACAACATTTTATCGAAGAAGTACGATATTTGGTACGGTTATCCCGCCCAAACCATCAATATTCTGGGAGGATTTGCTTTCCAATTTTAGTGCATCAATTCTTTCAGTGCATTAACTCTTTCAGTGCATCACTCACCAATTTCAAATAATTGCTGCTGCAGCCGCAGCTCAAACAAACCGCAGCTCAAACAAACCGCAGCTCAAACAAACCGCAGCACACACAAACTGCAGCACACACAAACTGCGGCACACACAAACTGCGGCACACACAAACTGCGGCACACACAAACTGCAGCACGAACACAGGTTAATTTGCAGTAACGTGGGTTTTGGCTGCAATAGCAACACAAACAAATTTGTGGAAGGACGATAACGATAGGCACTGCTGGAAGTTTCGGCTGCAACAGCAACACAAAAAAACCGCAACACAAAAAAACTGCAGCCGCATGCCAAATGAGTCATGCGGCTGCAAATAGTTGAAAGGGTTTATTATTCGACAACGGGAACGCCAACAAGTTCGGGATCGACCAGGATGCGCCCGCAGTATTCGCACACGATGATCTTTTTCCCCATCTTGATATCCAACTGACGCTGAGGCGGAATTTTGTTGAAACAACCGCCGCAAGCACCACGCTGTATGGCGACAATGGCCAGTCCGTTGCGGGCATTTTTGCGGATACGGCGAAAAGCAGTCAGTAAACGAGGGTCTATTTTTGCTTCGGTTCTTTTTACTTTTTCGCGAAGTTTCTCTTCCTGTGCTTTGGTCTCCGAAATAATTTCGTTAAGCTCTTTGCGCTTCTGTTCCAGATCGAGCATTTTTTCTTTTAACAGTTCATTGGCCGCCTCAATTTGCTCTTTAATGGCTTTGGCTTCCTCCTGATACTCGTGAATATGCTTTTCGGCCAACTCGATCTCGAGTGTCTCAAACTCGATTTCCTTGGACAAATGGTCGTATTCTTTGCTGTTGCGCACATTTTCGAGCTGAGTATTGTACTTTTCAAGCTTTGCTTTACCGGTTTCGATCTTTACTTTCTCGGCTTTTATTGCTTTGTTAATTTCAGCGAGATCGGCTTCGAATTTGGCAATTCGGGTATTCAGACCCGCAACTTCGTCGTCGAGGTCGGCTACTTCCAACGGTAGTTCGCCTCGAAGGGTTTTGATGCGGTCGATCTCGGAGAGATACGTTTGAAGCTTGTAAAGGGTCTTCAACTTTTCTTCCGGCGATACATCTTTTGCATTTTTTTTCTTGGTTGCCATAGTGGTATGTTTTTAATGTTGTTTTTATTGTGAATGTGACTAAAAATATCGCATTTCATGCGTGTGTAACCGACAAAAAAATGCAGTAATTAAACGATTGTTTCATCGTTTCATTACCACATTTCATTTGTAACGACGGGAACAAGTCGGACCGTCAACGAGTTACAAATATTTTACGGGATTCGAATCGAATGCCGATTTATGAATTACAAAGGTAGGATATTTTTTTGAAATGGCATCGTAAAAGATGTCTTTTGTGCAAATTTCCGACTCGTAATGTCCTACTACAGCCAGCAATATACGTCCTTCGGCATCGTAAAAGTCGTTATACTTTGCTTCACCGGTAACAAAGGCATCGGCTCCATAGGCTACGGCCTGAGGGATGAGGAAAGCGCCGCTGCCGCCACAGAGGGCCACATCGCGGATTTCGCGGTTTTGCATCTTGGTGTGACGGATGGTGGGAAGGTTGAAAATATCTTTCAGCTGATAGAGAAACTCTTGTTCGGGCATCGGCTCGGGAAGGACGCCTGCTACGCCGCTGCCGGCTTGAGCCCATGCATTTTCCAAAGGATAAAAGTCGTAGGCAGGTTCTTCGTAGGGGTGCACGGCAATTAAGGCACGAAGCACGTCGTCCTGACGATGGCGGGGAAGCACGGTTTCGATGCGTATTTCTTTTTCGAAATGCAGCTCGCCCACTCTACCTACAAACGGGTTGGCCCCGTCGCGAGCCCTGAACGTGCCTTCGCCAATGAGGTTGTAGCTGCACGAATCGTAATTGCCGATATTGCCGGCACCGGCGTTGAAAAGTGCGCTGCGAAGCGAGTCGGCGTGGGATTCGGGTACGAAGGTGACGAGCTTGAGCAAAGCGCTTTTCTTCGGACTTAGGATGTGCACTTGTTGCAATCCCAGCATATCGGCCAGTTTGTAATTTACGCCGCCCTGTACGTTATCGAGATTGGTGTGTGCCGCATACACGGCGATATCGTTTTTGACGGCGTTGATGAGGCATCGTTCGATGTAGGTTTGACCGGTGAGCGACTTTAACGGCCGAAAAAGCAGGGGGTGATGGGAAATGACGAGGTTGCATCCCAACGAAACGGCCTCGTCGATAACGTTTTCCGTTACATCGATGCACAGAAGTGCGCCCGTTGCTTCGCGAGTGGCATCGCCCACCTGCAGGCCGGCGTTATCGAAATCTTCCTGTAAGGCAGGAGGAGCAAGTTGTTCGATTACTTGAAGAATGTCTTTTATGCGCATAACCTTCGAGTTTTTAGGGGTTCGTATTACATACAAATGTACACGATAATTTCTAAAAATCGAGTAGGAGGAAAACGAAGTAGTTTTCTTCCTACTTTCGTTTTCCGACCTCTCACACCACCGTACGTACGGTTCTCGTATACGGCGGTTCCTTAACATTACCGTCTTACCGCTTCAT
>Ga0116169_1003541_pt1 | contig 10319 bp, 12 predicted proteins | sample AD_UKC130_MetaG_FD_89796 | JGI IMG/M metagenome (GOLD analysis project Ga0116169, IMG submission 89796) | Active sludge microbial communities of municipal wastewater-treating anaerobic digesters from Canada - AD_UKC130_MetaG | ecosystem: Engineered > Bioreactor > Anaerobic > Digestate | place... | reverse complement strand
TATTTCTTTCTAAAAAAGAGTCTATATCTTTTTGCATAGTATTAATAGAATGAAAGGGGAGATTTAATAGGAAACCTATATTATCTTCTCGTGTTATAACACTTTCTGTCGTTATATCGCTACATATGAAAAATATATTAGCTTTCTGGAATTTCATATTTTTAATATATTGTGCTAGTAATAAAACCTCTTCATCAGTATCCAATCCAATTATCATCTTTGGATTATATTCATTAAAAAGAAACGACATGGTTCCTATATTGCAAGTTATATCATATACGACTTTATTTCGAATAAAATTATATTTATTTAAAATGGAACGTATTATAACATAAGTGTCGTTATATCTGCGTTGCCACTTTCTAGATAATGGTCTATGTGGATTAATTAACTCAGAATGATATATTGGTAAAGAAAATATATTTTTACTATTATGCATTATATCATTAGCTCGATCATCAGATATTATTTTTGTTATTAATTTCATAGTAAAGACCTACCATAATAGTGTATCTGTGTTTTCAAAAGAATAATTTATAGGTATTTTATTTATAAAAGAAGAATGGAAGACATCCCTACTTGTTTCATATAATTTACATACTTCGCAAGCATCATCTAATCCAAATAGTTGACCCTTGAGATTCTTTTCTATATTAGATTTATTTAATGGATAAGTTTTTGTTTTACTTGTTATCATAGTGCAATGACCTAGTTGCATTGTTTCAAAATCTAAATATACATTATAGGGAAATGATGCACATATTTTCTTCAATGTTAAATCCTCTTTCTTATCTTTGATACGTTCAATTACTTGTCTTTGAAATGATATGTTGCGATTTGTTTTTTCTTGTAATAATGTAAATAGTTTATCTATTTTTGCAATATAAGAATCACATGAAATAACTTTACTAACTAAAATTTTAAAGTAAAAGTTATTAGTCATTAATCCATAATTCAAAAAGTAATCAAAATCGTCAATTAAAGAATTAGTAGTATTTTCTGTTAATATAACAACATATTTATATTTATTATCAAAAGCCATATTATAAAAGGTATGTATATTTTTTCCTATAATATCCTGTATAAGATGTTCTTGATATACAACATTTGGATGATCTAATGGTGCTTTTTGTAAATATCTAACTAAACCATTGGAATATATAGCTACTTTTTCTATGTTGGGATGGTTTAACATAGTTACAACTGCATCATACAAATTAGTTAATAATCCTGGTTCTCCACCATTTATTCGTGCAACAGAATGCTTTGGGAAATAATTTAAATAATACATTAATAAATCAATATCAACCTCAGTATTATATTTTAATATATCCTGAGACCATACATCACAATAATAACAGTTTTGATTACATTTCTTTGAAAATATAATATTGAAACTATATCCCTTCATTAGTAATGTAATCTCCTTTATATCTTACTGTAAATGAAAAATCCCATATGATCATATATTTTATCAAATTCTTTCTTCTTTTTAATTCTATCATTCAGAATAATAAAATCATCATATTCCTTTTCTATACTTCTTTCATAGATGATTATATCACATCTATTCAATACATTATCAACCATTATTTCATATTTTTTACTTTCTTCAGCAGACATTTGTAATATAGTTCCACATATATAAAAGTAAACATTATATAATGAAAAGTCTTTATAATTTAGAAAATCATACATCAGTACATTCATTTTATCATGAAAAGTAAATAAAGATAAAAATATATTAGATGCATATACTATTGGTTTAAAATAATCTATACCTGTAACCTTTGAACATCCTAAATAAACAAGTAAAGGTAAATTTCTCCCCAAACCAGATCCATTATGTAATACTGATCTGTTCTTCAATATTTGATAATCATATATATATGTTATTACTCTTTCTAAAGATGTGTTTAAATATGCTATATCATTTTCAAAATTATATTTTATATATTTATCATCTAAACCATATTTATTAAATAAAAAGTCATAAAATTGATATAATTGTACTCTCTTTTTATTATCTATCTTTTTAGTTAAGAGATTTAATAAATTAATTTTAGTATTTATATTTGATGATAATGATTCTTCTAAAAACTGTCTTATATTATTATACATGTTTATTGATCTCCTGTGTTTTTTGTATAAGTTTTGATATTAGAAAAGATATATCATCTTTACAAATATTAAAAGAACTCAATGCTTTCTCTACAAAATTTGGTATATAGCTGGCATAATATCTTAACACATCATTGCACATGCTGCAAGATTGATCATAAGAGGCATCTCTAAATAAATTAAAATTCATGAGTTTTATAAAATTCTCATCTGTAAGTGGGACAATATCATTGAATGTATAACTAATAGGACATCTTCTTATTACTTTATTAACAAAATCCAATGTTGGATGTATATGCGAATTACCACATATCTGCCTGTGCATATTTAAAGTTTTATTATCATAAAAAGATCCATAATATATACCAAACAAAGTAGAATATTCTATATTATCTAGATCGTGAAGTTCTTTAAATAACCATTCATAATCTTCCTTTCTTAAGATATAATCTTCCCAATTATCAAACATATATTTAGTTAGAATTGGTATTAAATTGAATTTAACTTCTTTATATCGTTTGCACATATCTTTTATATATTTTAAGCTTTTTCTGTGAATAGGTTGATAAATTGTTATTTTTTTATCAACAATATATGGATCTATATCATCTCCAACTTCAATAGATGGATGATAGCCAATATAATGTATTTTTTCATACCATCTATCAAAATATCCCTTCCTAAAAAATTCACCATTTGTATTAACCTGTACAATATGACATTTGCATACTGTATCAAAAATGTAATCCAACATTTCAACTGGAGCTAACGCTGGTTCTCCTCCAGTAAGAGTGAACTTTTTAACTATATCATCTTTTCCATTAATTAAAGGAAAAAAATGATAAAGTAAAGATGGATCAGGTTCCTTTTGATTCTCTAATTGTCCTATATCACAATAAAAACAATCCTTATTACATTTTTCAGTTAGAAATAACACATATCTATGTGATAACATCTATTTAGACCCCATTAAATATAAATCAGTTATTTTATCAAACTTAAATAAGAAACTAAAACAAGTATCACATAAAGGATTCTTATGTTCAAATGTGAATAGTTTATTATCTAAAAGTAGATTTAAATTTTTTTCAGTTAATTCTAAATATGGTGCATTGCTATAACTATTTGGACAGTTCTTGATGGTCTCATTAACCAGATCTATTGCTGGAAAGATACAATATTTATTGCATATATTTCTATATAATGGTATTAGATTTGGATATGTCAGTATATATCTAATATACTTTAATATTGAATGCGATGGCATATACTTGTCAATAACATTATATATCTCTTGCATGTCTGAAAGTGAAAGAGTTTTATTATCATCTTGATTCTTTTTATTATCATAGAAATAAAAGATAATTCTATTTATATCTATATTTATTAAATTAACTAAGAAATTATCTAATTTGCTTATATTATCATGATGTATCATAAAAGCGTAAAAAATATTAGAATATTGTTCATATTTATCTAGTGTATATTGAGATTGAAGTTCTATTAATTGATGATAAACAATTCTTTTTGCTTTTTGTATATAATGCTCATTTTTGTATAGCCATGTACCATTCGTATTAATATCTATTTGTTTATCAGAAAAGCTAAAGATATAGTCCATGTGTTCTGATGGTAATAACCCAGGCTCTCCACCAGTGAATACATATGCATCCACATATGAAGAAGTTATATTTAACCATTTTTTTAATGTGTCAAAATCACAGTGCTTTTTATCTTTTATGTTAGGAATATCACAGTAATGACAAGATCTGTTGCATATATTAGTTAAAAAAACATTTAATTCCTGAGTAGTTTTAATAATAGATCATCTCTCTTCATAAATAGTCTATCTTCAATATTGCGTTTAAAATAAGATATGTTGCTTAAATATTGATCAAAAGAATCATCAACATCTAAATATTTTAAGTAATAATGTAGACCATCATTCATTGTTTTATTAATTGCTTTATATTGAACAGGTTTATCCAATAATACAAATTCATATATCATTTTACCAATATTCTCAGCAAACATACCTTTTCTTTCAAACCATCTATGATAAATATAACCAGCATAGTTATGTGGAATGAATTCAGCCTCATCAGTAGTTTGTATTTGGTTATCTTTCAGACTTTTATACTTATGTGCAGTATACATAGAATGATAACGAGGTTTCATATATTTATTTTTTAAATAGTTTATTCTTTGATTGGAAAACTTATGATAATATTCTTTAACATCTGAGAAAATATTGAACTGAAAATTGAATGGTGAACACAATAATAATGTATTAATATTTTGTATATGTTCTTGTAATTCAGATAACTTATTATATATGCTGGCAATCCATAAACCTAAAGTATCAAGGAAAATCATTAAATCACAGTCAAATTTAAAAGAAAAGTCACTATATGTACCATCTATATTACATAATGATGTTAGACATTCAGTGGTAGCAATTATAATATCTGAGTTTACTGTATTATGAGATTGAATATGTTTTATTTGAGCATTATTGAGAACTGCAGAATCACTTATACTTTTTCTAATAAAATCGCAATATTTCATTCCAATATTATAATTGGTAAAATAAAGTACTAAATCATGATCAACATTGTATTCTAAGAGATTATAATGTAAATCAACAAGCGATATCAAACACCCAGTAATATTTTTGTCATCAGCAATATGTAATAATGTTATTTTAGGCATAGCTAGCATTCTCTTTCTTCTTCAAAGAAATATGCTTCTGAATATAGTTTATATTTATCATCTCTAACTAGCTTTCTATAATCCATTTTTGTCTCTTTCCATGGTTCAACAATCATATATATATGTCCACTTATAAATATATGATCTAGAACTAATTGAGGAGTATATTCATCAACAATTAATACATTTTTTATATGATTTTTTACGCATAATACACTTAAATCAATTAACCTGTTAATATCATAAACATCTTTAAGATCAGCATGTGTAATATTATATTTATCTAAAAAAGCATCTATTATTTCAGAAAATGGTAATGTCTGAAAAATAACTATTTTTGAAAGTATAATTAATAATGTTGGATTATGTTTCTTTAAACACATATAGTATTCAAATGCATCAAATAAGCATCCATTTATATGTGATTTATTAACATATATTACAGCATTCATACTAATCGGCTCATTCTATTATATTTAGAATATTCAAATGAATCTATACAAGTACACTGTGGTCTATTACATATCGCATTATTCATTTCTCCAATGCATTGTTTGATATGATTTTCTATATAAGCATAATATGTTCGTGATGCTTCACCACAAGCTGGATATATATGACCATTTGGTTCTATTACAAACACATTTTTCTTATACATGCATGTAAGACCAGTAAACATATTTGGAAAAACATCTGATATATATAGTTTATATATATCATTATCAATCTTTAAATTAAGGATAGATCTTTTATTATCTAAGCGCCATTTTCTAATAAAATCAAGATAGACATCTTTAGATACTTGACTTGGTTGAAGATCATTCAATAAGATGTTTGGGTGTTTTACTTCAGTTATTAAATAATTTAATATACTATTTACATCATTCAAATAATCTTTTTCCAAATATACATAGATATGTATATTATTATGATAATCTTTATTAATAATATAATACTTCAAATTATCAATAAATTCGGTATATGATATTTGCTCTGCATGAAATGCAATATCCAATTCAAATCTTGGATCATTTAAGAAATCTTTTATATTCTCAGGTATACATGTTCCATTAGTAAAAATCTTAATTTTATAAAGATTAAGATTAGCATCATTCAATACATATTTTATCATCTTATATAAATCTGGATCAAGGAATGGTTCTCCACCTAATATATGCAATACAATAGGTTCGTTATGTATAACATTAGCTATATTATCAACTATCTTTTTAAATACACTAAAAGATAACATTCTATTATCTTTTAAGATATCTCTGTTATAACAAAAACTGCATTGCATATTACATATATAAGTAACATTAATATCAAACAAATAAGCATTATCTTTAATAATATCTCTATTACAAGGACTAATACAAATACTTTGTGTGTTTTGTTTTACATTAGATAATATCTGTTCTAGATTTTGCATATTTATCATCCTTAGAATAAAAGCCATATTTACTGTATCCATATGACAAACTACAATTGCAAAATCCATTTTTTTCATTACAAACACATTCTTTATCATAATAATCTAATATATTAGTAAGATGTTTTTGCATAAATGCATAATATCGTTTTTTATTTTTAGTAGTTTTATTATTACAAGCAGAGATAATTTCCCCATTTGGTTCAATTCTAAAAGCATTACGTTTATACATACAATTTAATCCATAAAAATATCCATTTGATAATTGTTGTTCTGGTATTTCATCTATAATTATATCATCTTTATATATTTGCAGTATAGCTTTTTCATTTTTTAAATTCCATTTTTTTACATAAGTATCATATTCATTATAATCAACTGTATTACACTGGTGTTGTTTTTTTAATGATGATATCTTTACAAAAGGATATTTAATCTTATGTAAATAGTAAAGAACTTTATCAACATCTTCTTTATAATTATTATCTAAATATACAATAACGTGTGGCAAATCCTGAGGATCTGAATGAGAAGCACAAATGTGATTAAGTATATCTATAAATGTATAATATTTAACCTTTTCAGCATGATAAGAAATAGTAATGCTTCTTTTTTTCAATATATCTTTCTTCAACTTCAGATATACATCTGGTAATGTACCATTAGTGAATATCTTTAACTTGTTTAAATTATCAATAGATAATAATATATCTACTAATGATTCAAACTCTGGATGTAAACATGGTTCACCACCAAGAAGCCATATATTTATATTTTCTGGTCTATTTTTAAAATACATATTTATATTCTTAACTATCTTTTGAAGCGTCTCTTTATGCATATCACTTGAGATATTATCTCTATTAACTAATAAATATCTATTATAACAATAACTACAAAATAGATTACATCTATAAGTAATATTTAAATGAAATAAATAAACATTATCTTGTAATTCTGCATCTTTTGGTATTATTTTTATCTTATTAAACATTAGACTTGATATTCCTCTCTAAGATAACATGTTTTTAATAATTTCATCATTCTCATCTAACCAAACATTCTTTAATCCATTAGTTATTGCATCATAATATCTAAAATATCCTCCATCTTTAACATTTTTTTTATTAATATATATTATTTTCTTGCCATAAAAGATACATTCATGAAATAATCTTGGATGCGGATCAAAATAACCAACATGATAATAAATATATGTATTAAATAAAGAATGAAAATCTTTTGGATGTTCATATAAAACAACAATCTTTGGATGATTTATAGTTTGTCCTTTTTTCAAAGACATTAAAAGCTTTTGTTCTGGCTGGAGATAAGATAAGATCTCTTCTAATTGTTCATCATTAGGTATACCCTTGCTTACACATGTCATATAAGCATTATTTTCAAAATGATCATATCTTTTGAAAATAGCAAAGTTTATCTTTTGTCTATATGGTTCACCAACAAGAAACTGTTCTATTTCCTCTATCATTTTAATATCCTTCCTTTAAAAATTAATCTAACTAATAAGCTCCATTTGCAGCATATAAAAGTAACTCAGAATAGCATTTATAGTTAGATAACAATGATAATTTCTGATAATCTGTATTGGATGGACAAAAAGGGTCAATTATAACATAACATTCATTTACATTTAAAATTGGTTGTATAAAGAATAATGTATGATTATCTAAAATTAATACTTTATTAAACTTATAACGAATAAGCTCAGCTGGTTTCTTTAAAAATATCATATTATGAAATATACTATGTTTTATATTATATTTATCAAGCATTATATCTTTCAATATAGTCGATGATATATTGTTGTATGAATAATTAAAACCAGGATACATAATATAAAACAGATATATCTTTGGATCATGCTCATATATACCAGCATAATATTCGAATGCATCAAACAGTCCACCATTTATATATGGTAATACTACATGAATAACAGCATTTATGTTTTCTTTAACAAAACAGCTAGACATGTGGTCTAACCTTCTTTAACATACGTATATCATTTCTCATAAAGCATTGCATATGAGAGCATATTCTTGGTTTATCAATGATATCTTGTATATTCTCAGGATTTATTGTTTGCACTTTATGTTTATATTTATACTGATTAGCAAGATCACATCTAATATAAATATCTCCATTTGGAGTAATATCTAAGTGATATCCTGCATTACATTGCATACCAAAGAAACAATGATAAAATTTTGGCAATTTATACATGTCTTCTTCTGTATATATCTCTTTAACTATTTTATCATCATTTTGAATAATATAATATACCATAAACCCACTTTGCATAGATTTATAAGTATTGTATTTATCTATTTTATTTACATATCTTTCCAGATCTAAGTATTCTTTTGAATAATTTTGTTTTTCAATTGGTTCAAGTGGTATTATATGAATATTTGAAGATGGTATAAATGATTTTAATTGTTCGTACATATTTTTTATTTCATTAATGTAATTATGCTCAAGCATTAATTTAACATATGTATCAATATTGTTTTGTACTAGTAATGCTAATTTCTCCTTAAAAGACGAAGAACTCTTATCACTTTCTACAAATGTTGGATGATAACTTACAAGAAACTTTATTTTATTTTTCTGATCAAACTTAAGTGCAGCTGTTGGTATATCTAAAGATAGATTTGTAAAAATATATAAATGCTGAAGATTATTAATATTTTGTAGTCTCTCTATAATATAATTTATATTAGGGTGAATCAATGGTTCGCCACCCATTAAAGTAATACCAACTTTCTTTGGAAATAATTGTAATGTATCTATTGTTTTATCTATTTGTTCCTTAGTTGTATACTCTTCTTTGATATTACATCTAAAACAATAAACGCAATTATATGTACAATTATATGTAATAAGCCAGTGAATATTAAAATATTCTTCTGCTAAAGAATTTATTCCACCAGATTCTAATATTCGTTTCATACAACATTGACTCCTTTTAGGTATTTTCACATAATATATTCACTAATATTTTGTACTATACCATTGTTGCAGTATATATTTATTCATTTGGCTGACATTTGTTCGTTTATCTAATTGATAATATAATTCTGGTAAACAACGTACCATATTATTATTACTATAATTATTAAAGTGTATTATATTATATCTATAACAATCTCGTGGTAATAATATATTATATTTATTTGTTGTATAAGCACTTATACGAATATTATTGAAATTTATCTTATTTTTATATATTAATCTAGTCAACCAGCATTCTTCATCAACAATATTAGTATGATTATATATTAAACATTCTGGCATACATTCGATACATGTATCTTTTATTAATGAATGTATTAGATCTTTATAATTTGAATAATTATATTTTTGAAATGATTTATCTATAACAAATAAACAGGAAGTAGCTATATTAGCATTAATTAATTGATTAAAACTATTAATAGTGCAAAAATTAATTATATCTGGGCAAGATGGTGAAATATACATGTCCATATCACAGGTTATAACCCATTTATATTCACTCAATAGCTCAAATGATTGAAGTTTAACCCATGTATGTTTTTGAATGTTTTCTTGCTCAGATATAATTAGATCATACTTATACTTATCAGCATAACGCTGAAAATTATATATTATATCATCTTTAATAGCTTTATATTTTCCATAGCAATAAACTACAAATGCTATATTGGAATGAGAAGATATTCCATCAAACAATATACTCCTCCTTAAATTAATGCAATCTTATAAATTATCTCCAAGCGTTAGCAAATTCAATAAATAAATTATTAATAGCATCAATAGCATCATCTACTGTAACATATTCATTGTCCATTTTTGCAGTTAGAGGATCAATAACAAGTTCAGGATTAGTAGAAGGATCTATTTGAAGACTAGCTCTTGCTTCTAATTCTTCCATAGATACAACAGTTATCTCATTTACTTTCTCATTAAACTCATCTAATGCTTTGAGGAACATTTTAATTTCAGAAAGTTCATCAAGTAAATTAATATATTCTTCCAAATTAGCAAT
>Ga0116169_1003538_pt1 | contig 10324 bp, 15 predicted proteins | sample AD_UKC130_MetaG_FD_89796 | JGI IMG/M metagenome (GOLD analysis project Ga0116169, IMG submission 89796) | Active sludge microbial communities of municipal wastewater-treating anaerobic digesters from Canada - AD_UKC130_MetaG | ecosystem: Engineered > Bioreactor > Anaerobic > Digestate | place... | reverse complement strand
TGCCCCCGAATGGGAAGAGCTTCCCCAAAGAAATCTCAGGAGAGATATAAAATGCAAAGCGAAGAAATGATTAATCTTCAAAGAGGCTTCGGTGTTCCTCGACGGGACATAGAAAAGATAGTTATCCTTTGCAAGCCCTTCTCGACGGGTTCAATCAAGGTCCTCTGGGTTATCTGGGAAGTTAAAAATAAGACGATTACCCTTCGGGACTATTTCCCCGTATTCTCCCCAAAATTGAATATCAATTGCGACCTTGCTTGGTTAGAGAAAATGGCCGAGTTATTAGCAAAGGAGAGAGGGGAGTTTGTAAAACTGCTCAGCGGCTATGCAGGGGTGATTGTTGAGGCAGATGTCATCAAAGACCTGAACCATTTGATAGAAACCTCTCCGGCTCTTTCAGAGCCGCGGTATGCTATGGGTGAGGGAGTGCGGGACTTTTTAGATGCCCATCCCGAAATCAAAAGTATCCTGGAGAATGACTATCCCTTGATACTGAAAATAGTAGGGGAGGACGCCGAACTTTCCCTGGAGCTGGAGCGAGAAGGTGAATGGGAGGAATTGTGGCTCAATATAGAGCTTCCAGGGGAAAGGAATTCCCAGGAATATTGGGAGATAGAAAGGAAATTGTGGAAAGAGTGGATGAGCAAGCTTGATCCCCAAATCCTTGCAAAGTTTAATTTTCACATTGAAGGAAAAAAGAATAACGAGAAAGGAGAGGTAGTAATGGAAAAGGAAAAAGAAGTAAGGGTTTTTCAGTGCCTACGATGTGGAGATAAGTATCCGAGTGCGGAGGCTGAACCCGCCTGCCCCGTCTGTGGGAGCAAGGGCTACGGCCGCATTGCCGAGCCCCCAAAAGAAAAGGTAAAAGCGGAGATTTCCTATAAGGCATATTCGCTTTCCGAATGTCCCCACTGCGGATATGGGTTTGAGGACGAGGGAGAATTGGAGGATTTGGAGATATTGGAGATAGATAATAAGGAGGGGACGGTTGCTTCCTACTTTTTGGAGGGGAAAGAGGTTAAGGGGGATACCATAACCTTGATATTCAAAAGCCGATGAGGGTAGAAATGATGGGCGAAAGAAAAATGTTGGGTTCCGAGCCGAAAACAATTTATCAGGAGGTTCCCTGGGATCCCAGATTTGAGATGTTTTTCCAGCAAAAGAAATTCCTACTTGGCAGGAGGATCTATTCTCCCCTAAAAACAGATATTGAAATCCTGAACGAAACCATTGCGGTTTATTCCCGCTCCCATCCGAAATCCATTTTCTTCAATCTCAACACAGCCGATTCCGTAAAGATTAAGGTATATGGCAAGGAACCTCTTCTATGGCTCGTTCCCGACTACGAATTGGCGAAGGTATTCAGTTTTGTCCAGCCAACCCGCCTGGATAACAAGCTCAAGAAAGCGTTCCGTTGTCCCCGTTGTGGCTCCTCAAAGGTGTTAGAAATTCCTTTTCAAGGCGCGCCCTTTTGTGAGGACTGCTTCCATCAGAAAAAGCTCGTTTCAATGGAGGTGGGTAATTGGAGAAAACTTATGGATAGCCTGCTCCCGGAAATTGAATTAGCGAGGATAAACGATGAGCAATTAGACCTTGATTATCTCATTCCTTTCATCGGGTTGAAAAAGAAAGAAAGATTAGTAGAATTAGTTAATAGAAATATGAGTAAAGAAAATATCATAAAGGAGATGATGGAGGAGTGAAAGAAATTGACGATGTGTTTGAGGAGCTGGAAAAGCTCAAGCGGGATATCCAAGCGGAGTTTGATCAGGAGTATGTTTATGTTGATACGCTACGGCAAAAGAAGGCAGAGCTGAAAAAAGAACAGGACGAGGAGAAAAAACAAGCGTTAAAGAATGAGATTGAGGAAATAAAAGAATTTATTAAAGGTCAGGAGATAAAGCTCCAGCGACTTCGCTACCTTGCTATGGTGGTCTCGGCTGAAGCCGAGTTGCTCGCTACATCTAAACCCGAACCGATACCGAAGCCCGAGAAGGAAATACCGTTCCCAGAAAGAAAAGAAACACCACCCGCTGAACTGAAGCTTATTCCAATACTTGACAATAACTTCATCATTCTCGCCGATCAGCTCAAGAACCAGCTCACGAAAACTGGACAGATGGATAAGGTAGAACAATTGCTTCGTCAGAAGGGAAAAGAGAGACTAACTGATTTTGAAAATTACGATGAGCTGTTTACTTTTAAAAAGGAATTGATTGAAGCTCAAATCCTCCCCCCCGATCCCGACCCGACGAAAATCATTCCCCTTCTAACGCTACCTCCCGATGAAGCCGGTTATCCAGTTGGGTGGATCCGAGCCTCTATGGTAGGCGATTGCCCGCGGAAACTACTTCTCCTAATGCAGGGATACAAACCCGTCCCCAAGCCGAAGGTGGCGGCGGAAAGCGGGACGGCTTTGCATAGATATTTCCTGGAGAAGCTCGTTCCCTATGGCTTTGAGGTGGGGAAGAGAATAAACGACGGAGACCGGATGCTCACTGGAGAACCCGATGCCATTAATTGGGAGAAAAAGTTTGTAGTAGAGCTAAAAACTGTAAACAAGAAAGCGGAAGAATCGCTCATCCAGAGGAAGGGATATAAGTGGGAAACCGTGAGCCAGCAACTCGTAGCATATAGTATTCTCGTCGGTATGAGGAGCTTCAAGCTTATTGTTTATAATGTTGCGGCCCGAGATTTCACAGCTGAGATGAACCTCAATATTTCCGAGAATTCCTTTGAGAAAATGCTCAAGAAAATTGATAATCTTTTGAGTTTTTATGAGAAGAAGAAACTTCCCCAAAGAGAGATAAGAGAATGGTGTCAATACTGTGAGCTTACGCAGACTTGTGAAGAACTTGCTTGACAAACCGAAGAACGGGGGTTAGAATATTTTTAAATGGAATACAAACGATTACTTGGATTTTGCCCGATATGCGATCTAAAGCTTGAGCCGCATTTCCCCGAGTTTCTTTACTGTCCTCATTGTTATTCGCTTTATCGCATCCCCACAGTCAAGAGGTGGACTGCAAAAGAATATTGGGAGCTTTACGGAAATCGCCCCCAACTCCAAAACGAATTGGACACTGATTTTCTCCACTATAAGCGACTTGCTGATTTTACCTACCTTTATGAGCGAGACGAGGTTTTTAGGGGGAAGGAGCTAACGACCATCTATTCCTATGGAGGCGGTTTCCCAAAATGTGAAAGTATTATCTTTAAGAGTAAAAAGATAATTGTCTATGATTTTATTATTGATTTTTATAAAAATAACCCCCTGTTGGATTACTTTAAAGAAAAGTTTCAACCACCCGAAATTGAATGGCGGGAAGAAATCCCTGAAAGCCTCGTCCTTCAAAATGATGAGCTCCTTACCGCTGTCCATTTCCTTGAACATCAGGAAGTAGAAGAAATGATTAATCTATTGAATACTATTCAGGGGAAAATATTTATCTATCAACCCAACCCGTTGACAGCCCGTAGTAGTGATTGGCTCCACTTTTCTCCCGACCATTTCTCGCTTCTATCCCCGGATGCAATGAGTAGACTATTGAAAACCCTGGGCTTTCAAATTCTTACCCAAAAGCCCTATTCAGATGATTTCTATATTTTAGCCCAAAAAGGAGGAAAGAATGACTGAGCCTAACGAGGAAATCACTAAAAAGTTCCTAGAAGGCAAGAGCCTTGACCAGATAGCCGATGAGTATCACCATTCCCGTGATTGGGTGAGATCACGGATACCACGAGAAGTCAGGGAAAAGGAATTGGAAAGACGAGCGAAAGCAAAGAAGAAATCCGAAGAGGAGATGAGGAAATACCGTGAAAAAGGTCTTTCCATTTCCGAGACTGCTAAACGCCTCAAGAAACCCGTTACCACTGTAGCTCAACAAAAGCCTCATACGGAAAACTGGAAGAGTGTGGCGTGGCAAATCCTCACCATATCAGAAAGCAAAAGAACGCAATTCCAGTCTTCTATGATCCGTGAAGCGCTCAAACACCTGGAAGAATATCAAGCTTCGTTAGCGATACCCGAAGAATTCCATTTGCCCCCAGGACGCTATCTCGTTTCAGCTGATTGGCATATACCATATACAGATATAGATATAGTAGAGGAAATAATGGGCTTGGCTACAGACTACCCCAATTTAGTTATCCTGGGGGACTTCTTTGATTTTTCAGCCCTCTCGCCTTTTCTTAAACGGCCTGAACTACAGGATACATCACTACCGAAAGATATTAGTATAGCAAAAGAAATATTAAGCGGTTTGGTAAAAAAATTTAAGAAAATATATTTGGTAACGGGAAACCACGAGCTCTGGCTGATTAAACAGCTGGGTGGTCAGATAGAAATGCCTACTATATTGAAGCTCATCTTTGAAGCACCAGAGTTGGAAATGACGCCTTATGACTACCTCTTTATTGAAACACCGAGAAAATGGCTCCTGAACCATCCACGACGCTCCCGCAAAATACCCCTCTCATTCGCTCGGGAGCTCTCGGCAATCTATCCCGATTCAAATATCATCGTCTCTCATTCACATCGGTTTGCATTGGGATATTCCACTGATGGTCAACGCTATATAGTTGAACTGCCATCACTCGTCCAACAAGACCTTTTGCTTTACACCAAACTAAATCTCGTCTCCACATATCAGCCCATCAAAGGTTTCCTGGGAATAAACGAAGAAGGTGAGTTATCGCTCATCAAGAACTATCCTCAAACTATGAAGGGTAATAATCTTGTCAAATAGAAAGAGCTGAGTATAATTAATGGTAGAAGTAAAAAAATTTTTGAAGGAGGTGTAGAATGTTAAATATAATTCTCGGAGGTTTAGCGGGCTTACTGCTTGTGGGCTTGGCTGTTGAGCTCCGAAAGCTTGGCTTCTCGGAAAATGTTATTAGCCTATTGCTTCAGCTCCTGGAAGATATGATTTTAAGCAAGGCAATAGCCGAAGCTGAGCTGTGGGCAAAACAGCAAGCGGAAAAGGTTAGCGGTCAAGCAAAATTCCAGAAAGCACTTGAACGCGCCCAACAAGTCACCAATCTTCTTGCGGAATGGGGCATAGGCATTGGGCTGGATGAGGAAGCATTAAAAGCTAAGCTACAGAAGAAGTTTGACGAAATCAAGGAGGATATTGAAAAAATTGGCTAAAATTTTGATTGACCCAGGACACGGTGGCAAGGATCCGGGTGCTGTTGTAAAGGGCATCCGGGAAGCAGATTGCAACTGGGTTTGGGGTTTATCGCTCAAGGAATATCTGAAAACGCTCTATAAGTTCCAGGTAGACCTTACCCGATGGAAAGAAGAAGATAATCCCACACTTGAACAAAGAGGTAAAAAAGCAAAAGGATACAACGCTTTCATCTCTATTCACTGTAATGCGGCCGCAAATCCCAATGCCACAGGAATGCAAATCTATTACCGTCCTTCTCCTCCCTCCATTTCTTTTGCTACCTTGCTGGAAAAGAAGCTCAAGCCATTATGGAAGGTCAACGCCTATCCCGATACCATTCTTTATAAAAGTGGATTGGGCGTTTTGCGGGCGAGCGCTGTCTATTGCCCGGCGGTTCTAATAGAGTTGGGATTTCTAACCAATCCCAGTGAGCGCTTGCTTCTCATTACGACAGCAGAGAGGTTAAAAAGATGCCAGGAAATAGCGAAGGCAATCAGCGAGATTATAAAGTAACCGCAAGAAACATTAGGAGGTTGCTTGATCTCCTGGTGATGAAGGAGGAGATAGAATATGTGAAGAGAAATAAGAAACGGATGTCCGTAGAAGAAAGAGAAGCAACAAGAGCAAGGATTAAAAAGATTTTGGAGGAGAATTTAGAAACAAATAAAAAAGGAGGTAATAAGAAATGAGATTTTATAGGACGAAAGCAGTAGCAAGTTTTGAGATGGAGGATAAGACCCTCTTCATCAGCATTTCACCAGCAATGGCTGGACTTGAAAAGGGAGATAAACCCCGATATGATTATGAAGCGAAGATAACAGTAGCTCTCCAGAATGAGGAGATATTGGAGTTAGCGGCTTGTCTCATCAACCCACCCCCCAAAACCCAAAACGAAGCAGGAAAAGACCTACCCATTTTTGAGAAGAACCACACAACTGAGAAGTCCCAGAAGTGGATCCGCCTCAACTGGCTTGATGGCAATCTATATTTCTCCATTGACCAGATTGCCCCAAGCCACCAACGGGTAGGGATCCCACTCTCTCGGCAAGTAGCACAAGGCTTGGGCTACATAATTCTTGAAAGAGCTCAAGCTTTACTCCTGCCTAAACCCAGGGAAAACCTAACAATAACACCTGTAGAAGAAAAAGAAGAAGAAATCTAAGCCCCAGCTGGTGACCATAGTTGGAAGACAGGTTAGGCTGGCAAGTCCTTTGGACTCTGGCTCAGCTTACGGAGGAGGAATTTGACTCTCAATACCAAAAGCTGACGCCCGATAGTTTCCCGAGTCCTGAAACGCAATTGATTTTTATTGAGCTTGGCGCTCTTCGCACTCCCGAAGAGCGCCAAGCTATGCTCAAATCCCACAACCCAGCTATCGTTCAGCTTACACCTGATAAACTATCAATCTCGCTTCTCCTTCAAGAATACTCCATCTATCGGAAACTCGGAGAAAAGAAGCGTTGGTTCAACGCCTCTTCAGGAGAAAGACCGCCCTCAATAGAGCTCCTGAAGAGCCTGGAGCAAGAAATCCGCAGGATAGTTGAGGAAAACCCCAACGAAATTGGCGTTCTCCTTCCCGTCAACGAGCGATATAAAGAAGACGAGATACTCTGTCGTGTTGAAACCCCGCTAGGCTTTCTTGAGTGCGATATCTTCAACCGCTACCTAATTCTTGCAGGTGCACCTGGAGAAGGGAAAACAACGCTTGCGTTGACCTCCGTTAAACACTATATCCAACAAGACCTGAATTGCTATTATATCACGCTGGAGAACTCAGCACCAATCATATTCAATAGACTTGCATATCTAATGCAAACCCAACCGCAGACCCTTTTCAAGGATAAGGCAGCAAAACATTTATTTATAGAAAGCAACTTGATTTTTATAGAAGATATTATTAATATTGTAGAAAAGATGACTATGCCGGCGGTTCTCTATATTGATTACTTTCAGCTACTGAAAACGAGGGCTGTTACTAATCGTGAAACCTCTAATCAGTATTTCAGCTACATCTCGGGCGAGCTACGACGAGCCGTTTCAAGATATCCCCAGCTCAGCTTAGTCGTCTTATCCCAGTTATCCAGAAGGGGAGAAGCGCTCACAATCCCTACGCTTGATACCCTGAAGGAAACAGGCTCACTTGAGGCTGACGCCGATATCGTCATTGCCATTTCAAGGAACAGAAGTAATCCTGAAGAAGCAGCCTTCAGACGAATTATTACCGTCCTGAAAAATAGGCACGGAGCGCTTAGCGCTCCCCGGGACCTTATATTTGAGAATGGAATGTTTGTGGAGTTGGCGGAAAGTGACTTCGATGCCGAAGCGTTCAAAAAAGACAATTGACCCCGAGTTAATCCGCCGTGCTCAGGAGGGAGATGCGAGCGCGAAGGAGGAGCTCTGGGAGGCGTGTCAGTCCAGCCTCAAGGGGTTTGGCAAGAAGTTTCATCAACTACCGCCTGAAGAATTTGAGCGGATAAAGGTTGACGCTTTTTGCAAAGCTCTCAACGCTTATGACCCCTCATATGGAACACAGTTCACTACCTATCTTTACTTCAAACTTCGCCGAGAGAACTTCCATTCACGAGCACGCTATTTCTCCCAGAAAAACCAGCTGCGAAGAGAAAAAGAAGGTTTGAGTTTAGATAGAATAGAAGAGGTTTTGGAAAACGACGAAGGAAATCCCTTCTCCACCTCGCTCAGAGACCTCGTCTTACCCACAGCAGAGATAGAAGAATTAAACGAGCTGGAAATAGAGGTCACTTCCGCTTTCTTTGAAGAAGACTTGCCATTTGAAGAAATAGCAGACAAGCATAACATTTCCATATCTAAAGTAATAGAGATATTAGCAGATGTATTAGAACGGCTTGAGAACCAAGAAGGTTAGCGGGTTGTCAACAAGCTGGGTGGGGCTTATAATTAATAATAAAAGATAATCGGTAAAAGGAGGAAGAAAGATGAAAAGAAACAAATCATTCCTTATCATTACCCTTGTTTTCTTCATCGTCATCTATCTAACCTGGTCTAATTTCAGCTTAAGGATGGAAAACGCCGCTCTTCAGATGAGCTACAAGGGGCTGGGAACGGAGTATCAACAGTTCCAAGCTGAAACGGGGATAATCATCAAGGAGTTGCTTGAAGGTGGAGCTCTCATCTCAATGTCCGTGGCTTCTATGACCAGTAGTTTTCAGGCTTATGTTGGCTACGATATCATCAGTGCTCAATATTATTTGAATGAGGCAAAGCACCTCCTGGACACCGCTACCCCGATAGTTGAGGACGCTACCAAACGAATAAAGAGGCTCTATAACCTATGAGAAAAAAAGAGGAACCAAAAAGCTTCTTCGTTCCAAAGGAATTCAATCTCATCCCCACAGGAGTAGTTGCGCTTGACCAGCTGCTGGGAATACCCCGTGGTCATATCACGCTTATTACGGGTTATCCTGGCTCGGGAAAATCAACACTTGGTTATTCTATCCTCGGTCAAGCACTGAAGAATGGGCTCAAAGCCGTCTATGTTGACCTCGAGTCATCCTTCCCTGCACAAGCCGATTGGGCTAAACTACAAGGATTAGATATAGAAGAATTAGAAGTATGGAACAACATACTACTTGAAGATTGGGTGGAAGCTACTACTGATTATTTGAATGCGGGTGAAAGAAGCTGTTTCCTCGTCGATTCCGTTCCAGGTTTAATTGCAAGGGAGGATAGTAGCTACGGCTATCGGGCAAGAGTGCTCAGTGATGCCTTGCCACGCTTTCTTAAACTAATGCTCAACAACGATTCCGCTATCATCTTCCTCAGCCAGATAAGAGATAACTTTGATCCCACAAGTCATTATCCCCTCATTTCAGGTGGCTGGGCTTTGCAACACTTTTCATCGTTGCATATCAATCTCGTTCCGATGCGGTATATCGTTTCTTCAGAACAACGAGTAGGGCAGGAAATAAGATTTGAGATAAGGAAAATTAAATTCGGGAGCCATAAAGCACTGCCACGAGGTAGCTTCTTTATCAACTTCAAAGGGGGGTTAAACCCCCCTGATGAATTAAGGGGTATGCTCCAGAAACTTGGCTTGGTAAAAACCCAAAACGGTGTGGTCAAATTCCAAGAACAGGAATTCGGACCACGGAAGTTCCTGGACTATATCCGAGAGAATAAAGAAGCTATAATACAATTAATTAAGGAGAGTGTGAGCTGAAATGAGAAAATGGAAAAGCCTTGAGCGCCGAGTATCCCATCTGCTTCAAGGGAGACGGATACCCCTTTCAGGAGGTAGCTGGTTGAAAGGCGATGTTATTACCGATGAATACCTCGTGGAGGTAAAAGGTAGAACGGAGAAGGCTGACCCGTCAAGGTTCAAGATAGAGCTCAAATGGCTGGAGAAGATTATTGAGGAAGCAAAAACATATAACCGCAAGCCACTCCTCGTTTACCACCCATTCGGCACAAGGGAGTATTGGGTAATCTCAATCGTAAGCGTCAACCCTGAGCCTGCAAATGACAAGAAAAGTATCTGGATAAACAAGGTAGATGTCCTCAGAGGCAAAAGGATATATAATCTGGGAAACATAGAATTTGAGGTGAGAAAACTTGCCGGCAAGCCAAAGGAAAAAGAAGGACGTTCGTATAGCTCACTCCTTTAAGGTCATCTGGACGAGGAGGAAGAACTTTCCTGGGAATGGTTTCGTCATCCCGATACTACCTCCTCGCTGGACCGAGAACCCCCTTAAAATGGAGTTTATTCTCTATAATAAAAAGCACCCAGTAGGGATCAGCTGGAAAGGGTTTTACTCTGACCTCAAATTCGCTCATAGTAAGTATGAGGAACTATTTAATGAGTTATATAGTAGAGTTCAAGAGAATTGGGATTGGTCAATCTTTTTGCCACCACCTAAATGGTGCACCCTCTTTGAGGGAATGCACTACAAGGTAGTTCCTGTAATAGCGTGGCATAGAAAGAAAAGCCAGATAAAAAACGAGAAGAAAGGAGATGAAGAATAATGCAGGAGTTTCCCCTAACGAAGCCGAACATCTTGCTTAAAAAGCTTGAAAAAGGCAAGCCAATGGGGGTTTACCTAACACCCCCAGGATTGGAAGTGAAATTCCGCTCAGCGGTATTCTATCTGAGAAACAAGGTGGATATTCCCTGGCTC
>Ga0116169_1003537_pt1 | contig 10325 bp, 9 predicted proteins | sample AD_UKC130_MetaG_FD_89796 | JGI IMG/M metagenome (GOLD analysis project Ga0116169, IMG submission 89796) | Active sludge microbial communities of municipal wastewater-treating anaerobic digesters from Canada - AD_UKC130_MetaG | ecosystem: Engineered > Bioreactor > Anaerobic > Digestate | place... | reverse complement strand
GGTTACCGCGTCGATCAGGTCTGGAGCGACCCGCGCGACTGGTTCGCGCTGGTTCTGGCACGCCCGGCCGCTGCCGAACCGACAAAACCCGCTGCGGATTGATTTTGCGCAATCTCGGCTGACGAAGATCAATGCGCCGGACGGCAGGCGCGGGCAGACTCGCGGCACTTTCACAAGGAGTCCGCATGTTCGAGATGCTCGCAAGCTCAGGTCTTCGACCGTTCCGGCTCAAGGGTCGAGAACTGCTGCCGGTGGTGCAGGGAGGCATGGGCGTGGGTGTGTCGGCGCATCGGCTGGCCGGCTCCGTGGCCGCGCTGGGCGCGGTGGGCACCATCGCCTCGGTCGACCTGCGGCACCACCATCCCGACCTGATGGCGCGCTGCAAGGGCGTGCGCGACCGTGAGGTGCTCGATGCGATCAACCGCGAGGCACTGGACCGCGAAATCCGGCAGGCCCGCACGCTGGCGCAGGGACGCGGCGCGATCGCGGTCAATGTGATGAAAGCGGTCGACGACAATCCGCACCTGGTGGTGCAGGCCTGTGAATCGGGGGCCGACGCCATCGTGATGGGGGCTGGCCTGCCGCTGGATCTGCCCGACATGGTGGCCGACTTCCCCGACGTGGCGCTGCTGCCGATCCTGTCCGACGCGCGCGGTGTGACGGTGGTGCTCAAGAAATGGCTGCGCCGCGGCCGGATGCCCGACGCCATCGTGATCGAGCACCCGGGCCATGCCGGAGGGCATCTGGGCGCCACGCGTCTGGAGGAACTCAACGACGCGCGTTTCGACTTCGCCCGGGTGCGCGACGAAGTCAGTGTGGCGCTGCGCGGTCTGGGCCTGTCCGATGACGACCTTCCGCTGGTGGCGGCCGGCGGCATCAACCGGCATGAGCGGGTGCGCGAGCTGATCGGGGCCGGCTGGTCCGCGGTCCAGCTCGGCACGGCCTTCGCGGTCAGCGCCGAGGGCGACGCCCATCCGCGCTTCAAGGAGGTGCTGGCCGGCGCGCGTCCCGAGGACATCGTCGAGTTCGTCAGCGTCGCGGGCCTGCCGGCCCGGGCGGTGCGAACCCCCTGGCTCGAGCGTTACCTTCAGCGCGAGGAAAGCCTGAAGCGCAAGGCGGCCGAAGGGGCGTCGCGCAAATGCGCCACCTCGCTGCAGTGTCTGACCGTCTGCGGCCTGCGCGACGGCCTGTCGAAGTTCGGCCAGTTCTGCATCGACAGCCAGCTCTCGGCCGCGCTGAAGGGCGAGATCTCGCGCGGGCTGTTCTTCCGTGGCGGCGCGAGCCTGCCATTCGGCGCGGCGATCCGGCCGGTGCGCGAACTCATCGAATACCTGCTCACCGGAAAGATGCCAGCGGCGCTCGTCAGCGCCGAAGCGTCGGTGCCGCACGAGCTGCGCACCGCCATGGCCTGATCCGGCCGGCTTTCAGGAGGCGTCCAGACCACCCGGGGCGCCGCTCATGACGGTATTGAAGCCGCCGTCGACATAGGTGATTTCGGCGGTGACGCCTGCGGCCATGTCCGACAGCAGGAACGCGGCCACCTGTCCGACATCGTCGATCGTCACGTTGCGTCGCAGCGGGGCGTTCTGCTCGACCAGCGACAGCATCTTCGAGAACCCCTTGATGCCGCTGGCGGCCAGCGTGCGGATCGGCCCGGCCGAGATGCCATTGACCCGGATGCCGCGCGGTCCGAGGCTTTCGGCCAGATAGCGGACACCGGCCTCGAGGCTTGCCTTGGCCATTCCCATGGTGTTGTAGTTGGGCACCATGCGCTGCGCGCCCAGATAGGTCAGGGCCACCAGCGCTGCCTTGTGGCCCTGCATCATCGGGTAGGCGGCCTTGGCCAGTGCGGGCAGGCTGTAGCTGGATATGTCGTGCGCCACGCGGAAGGCTTCGCGCGAAATCCCCTCCAGAAAGTCGCCGGCAATCGCCTCGCGCGGTGCGAAGGCAATGGCGTGGACCAGACCGTCCAGACCGTCCCAGTGGCGTGCGAGATCGGCGAACAGCGCCTCGATCTGGCTGTCGTCGGCGACGTCGCACGGAAAGACCAGCGATGAGCCGAAGTCGGCGGCCATTTCGAGCACGCGATCCTTGAAGCGCTCGGTCTGGTAGGTGAAGGCCAGCTGCGCTCCGTGCTGGTGACAGGCCCGGGCGATGCCATAGGCGATCGAGCGGTTCGACAGCAGTCCGGTGATCAGGATCCGCTTGTTGTCGAGGATGCCCATGGTCGATGTTCCTTGTGCGAATCGGGGTGGGGGAGTGTCTGCGAGCCGGGCGGATTCTCGCATGACCGCGCGGACGGGCAGGGTGCCCCTGGGCCCTGTGCGATCATCCGGGCTGTCGGCGCGACCTGTGGGCGCCGGCCTTGTCGATTCGCTGGAGAAAACATGTTGCGCAACCCACTGGCCGCTGCCCGCAGCGCCTCGTTGATCGTCTTGTCTGCCGTCGCATTGCTGGCTGCTGCCGCCCCGGGCCTGTCGGTGGCGCAAGAGAAAAGCGCAGCGCCCTCGGCCACCGATTCCCGCGCCCAGGCGCCGGCGGCGGTTCCCGGGGCGGCCGGGTCGGCGCCGGCATCGGCGCCTGGTGCGGGCGCGGCGCCATTGCAGGGCTCCCCCATCGAAGCGGCGGGCGGTCAGCGGACGACCAAGGACGCCATCGAGAACCCCTACGGTCTGGAAGCCCTCTGGAAGGGCTCCGATTTCGTCGCCAAGGCCGTGCTCGTGCTGCTGCTGCTGATGTCGATGGGCAGCTGGTACATCATCTTCACCAAGTTCATCGAGCAGGGCCGCATCCGCCGTCAGGCCCGGGGGGTGGACGACGGCTTCTGGAGCGCGCAGACGGTGCGCCAGAGGGCCGAGAAGCTCGAGGACGGCAGCCCCTTCCGCTTCGTCGCCGAGGCCGGGCTCGAAGCGACCAAGAAGCACCCGGGGCTGCTCGGGCAGATCAACCTGAACGACTGGATGAGCATGTCGATCCAGCGCTCGATCGACCGGGTGCAAAGCCGCATGCAGGATGGCCTCGCGTTCCTGGCCACGGTCGGTTCGATCAGCCCGTTCGTGGGCCTGTTCGGCACGGTCTGGGGCATTCTCAATGCTCTGACCGCGATCGGCGTGGCCGGCCAGGCCTCGATCGACAAGGTCGCGGGGCCGGTCGGCGAGGCGCTGATCATGACGGCCATCGGACTGGCCGTCGCGGTGCCGGCGGTGATGGGCTACAACTGGCTGGTCCGGCGCAACAAGGCGGTGATGGACGAGGTGCGCTCATTCGGTGGCGACCTGCACGCCGTTTTGCTGGCGGCCGGCAACACTGCAGCGACATCCGCCGCCAAGGCCTGAACATGGCGATGAATGTCGGGTCGCCTCAGGGCGACGACGAAGTGCTGTCGACCATCAACACCACGCCGCTGGTCGACGTGATGCTGGTGCTGCTGATCATCTTCCTGATCACGATCCCCGTGGTGACCACCTCGATCCAGCTGCAGTTGCCGCGCGAGACGGTCGAGGTGCGCGCCAGCAAGCCCGAGAACATCATCATCTCGGTCGACCGTGAAGGGCGCATGTTCTGGTACGACGTCCGCGTGCCCAATGCCCAGGCGCTGGTGGACCGCCTGAAGAAGGTCTCCACGCGAGACCCGCAGCCCGAGGTGCAGATCCGCGGCGATCACGCGGCCAACTACGATTCGATCGGCAAGGTCGTCTACGCCTGCCAGCGCGCCGGGATCACCAAGGTCGCCTTCATCACCGAGCCGCCGGCGCGGGGTCATTGATGAGGGCCACCCGACCGAGCGCCGCGAACCGCGCGGGGAGCGCCCCATGGCGATGAACATCGGGTCCGGCCCGGAGTCTTCAGAGCCCGAGGTGATGATCGAGATCAACACCACGCCGCTGATCGACGTGATGCTGGTGCTGCTGATCATGCTGATCATCACCATCCCGATCCAGCTGCACTCGGTCAACCTGAACATGCCCGTCGGTGTGCCTCCGCCCCCGCTGATCAAGCCCGAGGTGGTCAAGGTAGACATCGACGACAAGAGCGTCATTCACTGGCAGGGCGTCGCGCTGGCTGGGAAAGAAGCGCTCGACGAGCGCATGAAGGCGGCGGCCGCACAGCCGGTTCAGCCGGAGGTGCACCTGCGGCCCAGCAAGTTCGCCAAGTACGAGGTCGTGGCCTATGTGCTGGCGTCGTCGCAGCGGCTCGGACTCACCCGGATCGGTGTGGTCGGCAGCGAGCAGTTTGCCGAGTAGCCGCCGTGGATGTCTCGTACAAGCCGCGCCACTCGACGCGGCGCATCGTCGGGTTGGGGGTCGTTGTCGCGCTGCACGGCCTGGCCGGCTATGCGCTGATGTCCGGCCTTGCGCGCCAGGCGGTCGAGGTGGTCAAGAAGCCCCTGGAGACACGGATCATCGAGGAAGTGAAGCCGCCGCCTCCGCGCCCTCCTCCTCCGCCCCCGCCGCCTCAACCCCCGCGGCAGGTGGTCAAGCCGCCACCGCCGGCGGCGGCAGCACCGCCTCCATACGTGCCGCCTCCCGAGGTGCCGCTGCCGCGCGCGGCGCCGGCGCCTGCCATCACGGCGGTCACGCCGACGCCGCCGATTGCGCCACCGGTGATCGCGCCGCCCCCGCCGCCGGCTCCTCCGGCGCCCGTTGCGGCGCCTGCGCCTGCGCCGGCCCCGCCGGCGCCGGTCGCGCGGCCATCGTTGCGGCGAGGCGTGACGCCGATCCGCCAGGCCAAGCCCGAATACCCCCGCCGCGCCCTGCAGGACGAAATCGAAGGCGAGGTGATCGCCCGCGCCACGGTCAGCCGCGAAGGGCGGGTCATCGCGGTGTCGATCGTCAGTTCAAAGCCTAGGGGCGTCTTCGAGCGCGCGGTCGAAACCGCGCTGCGTCAGTACGAATTTCCGCCCGACGATGCCGAATACATTGTCGAAGTGCCGTTCACATTCCGTCTCGAGTGAACGACGGGCAACGGCAGCCGCGCACGGCTTGGCGCACTGCGGGCCGCGCCAGCCGGTATGATTTCAGGCTCCGATGCGATTGACCCTGTCCCGTTCGTTCCGGCTGCTGACGCGGCTGCTGCTGGTCTGCCTGATCGCTGCCGGCTGCGATGTCGTCAATGCCCCGGTGAACCAGGACCTGCTGGGTCGCAACATCCTGCTGTCGTCGTACTCCGAGACGCCCAAGCACCTGGACTCCGTGGCCTCGTACAGCAACAACGAGACGCCCTGGACGTATGCCATCTACGAGCCGCCGCTGAAGTACCACTACCTGAAGCGGCCGTACGAACTGGTGCCGCGAACGCTCGCCTCGATGCCGGTCACCACGTACTACGACAAGGCCGGGCAGCCCCTGCCCGCCGATGCGCCTGGGCCCAGCATCGCCCGCAGCGTGATGGAGCTGCGCATCAGGCCCGGCATCCGCTATCAGCCTCATCCGGCTTTCGCCGCCGATGACAGCGGCCGACTGCTCTATCACGCGCTGACAGCGGCCGAGCTCGAGGGCAAGCGCGCACCGGGCGACTTCGCCCGCAGCGGCACGCGCGAACTGGTGGCGGCCGACTACGCCTACGCGATCCGCCGGCTGGCGACGCCGCGCATCGAATCGCCAGCCTTCGGATTTCTGTCCGAGCACATCACCGGGCTGAAGGCCTACGGAGAGCGGATCAAGCAGGTCAACACGCGGATGAAAGAGGGCCTGAGCGCGCGCGAGGCCGGCCGCTTCGGCCATCTGCCATGGCTCGACTTTCGCCAGCACGATTTTCCAGGGGTCGAGGTGGTCGACTCGCACACGCTGCGGATCAGCATCGACGGCAAGTATCCGCAGTTCAAGTTCTGGCTGGCGATGACCTTCTTTGCGCCCCTGGCCTGGGAAGTGGACGCCTTCTATTCGCAGCCCGGGATGAAGGCGCGCAATCTCACGCTGGACACCTGGCCGGTCGGCACCGGCCCCTACATGCTGACCGAGTACACGCCCAATCACCGGATGGTGCTGGCGCGCAATCCGAATTTCCGCGGTGAGCCCTATCCCTGCGAAGGCGAGCCGCAGGACAAGGCCGAGGGCCTGCTCGCCGACTGCGGCAAGACCACTCCGTTCATCGACGGCATGGTGTCGGTGATCGAAAAGGAGAGCTCGCCGATGACGGCGAAGTTCCTGCAGGGCTACTACGACATGCCGCAGTTCGAGCGTGGCGAGCCGGGCACCTCGATGCAGGTCGCCATCGACGACGACACCGGCCGCGCGCGCGAGCTGGTCGCGCACAAGATCAAGCTGCCCAGCACGCTGCAGGTCGGGCTCTGGTACTACGGCTTCAACTGGCTCGACCCGGTGGTCGGAGCGGGACGCACGCCGGAAGAGGCCGAGCGAAACCGCAGGCTGCGTCAGGCGATCGCGATCGCGTTCGACTTCGAGGAATACATCCAGATCTTCCAGGACAACCGTGCCCGTCCCAATGCCGGTCCGGTCGTGCCGGGCCTGTTCGGGTCCGAAACGGTGAAGTTCAATCCGCAGGTCTACGACATGGTCGATGGCAAGCCGCGGCGAAAGTCCCTGGACGAGGCCCGCCGGCTGCTGGCCGAGGCCGGCTACCCGTACGGGCGCGACGCCGCCACCGGCAAGCCGCTGGTGATCAACTACGACACCCAGGGCGTGGGGCCGGGCTACAAGGCACGCAACGACTGGACCAGCAAGCAGTTTGCCAAGCTGAACATCGCGCTGGAGATTCGCAACACCGACTACAACCGGTTCCAGGACAAGATGCGCAAGGGCGCGGCGCAGTTCTTCTCCTGGGGCTGGCTGGCCGACTACCCCGATCCCGAAAACTTCCTGTTCCTGCTGTATGGCCCCAACTCGAAGGTGAAGGGTGACGGCGAGAACACCGCCAACTATGTCAACCCCGAATTCGATGCGCTGTTCGAAAAGATGAAGGACCTGGACGACACGCCCGAACGCCTGTCGATCATCCAGCGGATGTCCGAGATCGTGCAGAAGGACGGGGTCTGGCTGTTCGGCTATTCCGACGAATACACCGGCGCCTATCAGCAGTGGCTGACCAACGGCAAGCCGTCGAACATCATCCGCGATTCGCTGATCTACCTGCGGCTCGACCCGAAGCTCAGGGTCGAGATGGTCAGGCAGTGGAATGCGCCGCACCCCTGGCCGCTGGCGTGGCTGGGAGCGGGCCTGGTCGCGCTCATCGTGCCCGCGTGGTTCGCCTGGCGACGCCGCCAGCGGGCCACGGCGCTGGCCGGCCGGATCGGCTGAGGCCGCGATGCTCGCATATCTTTCGCGTCGGATCGCCTACGGCCTGCTGGTGCTGATCGGCATCAATCTGGTCACCTTCCTGCTGTTCTTCCAGGTCAACACGCCCGACGACATGGCGCGGCTGCAGCTCGGCGGCAAGCGGGTCACGCCGGACGCGATCAGCAAATGGAAGGCCGAGCGCGGCTATGACCGCGCGCTGTACTTCAATGCGGACGCGCAGGGCGTGGCCAAGGTGACCGACACCGTTTTCTTCGACAGTTCGGCGCGGATGTTCGCGTTCGACTTCGGTCCTGCCGACAGCGGCCGCGACATTACCTCCGAGATTCGCCGGCGTGCCTGGCCGAGTCTGGCGCTGGCGCTGCCGGTGTTCATCGTGGGGCTCGGCGTGTCGATCTCGCTGGCCCTGGGCCTGGCCTTTTTTCGCGGCACTTATCTCGACTTCTGGGGGTCGGTGATCTGCGTCGCGATGATGTCGATCTCATCGCTGTTCTTCATCGTGGCCGGACAGTTCGTCTTTGCGCGGCTGCTGCAGCTCGTGCCGGTGTCGGGGTTCGACGCCGGGGCGGATGCCTGGCGTTTTCTGCTGCTGCCGGTGGCGATCAGCATCGTGGCGCGGCTGGGGGGCGAGACGCGATTCAACCGCACGCTGTTCCTTGAAGAGATCAACAAGGACTACGTCCGGACAGCGCGCTCCAAGGGGCTGTCCGAGCCGGCCGTGCTGTTCGGGCATGTGCTGCGCAATGCGCTGATCCCGATCCTGTCCAGTTCGGTCGCCGTCATTCCGCTGCTCTTCATGGGCAGCCTGATCACCGAATCCTTCTTCTCCATCCCCGGGCTGGGCAGCTATCTGATCGAGGCGATCGCCGCCCAGGATTTCGCTGTCGTGCGGGCGATGGTGTTCATCGGTTCAGGGCTCTACATCGTCGGGCTCATCCTCACCGACCTCAGCTACAGCTGGGCCGACCCGCGGATCCGGCTGCAATGAAACCGGTCGTCCTGCTCACAGACGGCTTCGTGTTCGCACTGCTGGTGGCCGGTCTTGCCTATGTGCTGCATGTGCGCGGGCGACCGCAGCTGGCGGCCAACTGGCGTCTGACCCTGCGCCGGCCGGCGGCGGCGGTGTCGGCACTGATCCTGGCGGCGTTCCTGGCGGTGGCGGTGGCCGACTCGCTGCACTGGCGGGTGGCGCTGCCCGCCGCCTCGGCCGGACAGCCGGCCTGGTCGCCCGAAACCCGGTCGGCCCTCGATGCAGTGCTCGGTCCGCTGGCCGTCACCCGCGAACGCACGTATTCGTCGCCGCTGGCCTACCAGGGATTTCGCAAGGAAAGTTTCGAGCGCAATGGCACGCCGGTGCGCGACTACCCGAGGCTGAAGTTCGGCGGTGCGCACCTGAAGGACCCGTCCACGCAATGGGGCGACGATGTGCAGAACCTTGCGTGGCGAGGCGTCGGCTGGGGCGCGCTTGCCTGGGCCGTGCTCGCCCTGCTGTCGTGGGTCGCGCTGTCGCTTCGCCGCCAGCGTGCCTTCGGCAGGGCGCTGACCGACCTGGTGTTGGGCCGAACCCGCTATCCGGTGCGCTCGGTGCTGCTGGCCGCCGCGGTGCTGGCCGTGTCGGTCGGTCTGGTGGCCTCGCTGTCCAGCGGCTACCACGTGTTCGGCACCGATCGGGTCGGCGCCAGCGTGCTGGTGGCCGCCCTGAAGAGCGTGCGCACGGCGCTGGTGATCGGGGCGCTGACCACGCTGGTGGTGCTGCCGCTCGCCCTGGCCCTGGGCGTGGCGGCCGGCTATTTCCGCGGCTGGGTCGATGAAGTGATCCAGTACATCTATACGCTGCTCGCGTCGATTCCGGACGTGCTGCTGATCGCGGCGGCGGTGCTGCTGCTGCAGGTGAAGATCGACTCCAACCCGACGCTGTTCGAGACCTCGCTCGAGCGCGCCGACGCCCGGCTGTTCTTCCTGTGCCTGATCCTCGGTGTCACCTCGTTCACCGGGCTTTGCCGTCTGGTGCGCGGCGAGACCATGAAGCTGCGCGAACTCGAGTACATCCAGGCGGCGCAGGCCTTCGGCGTACCCGCGGCGCGGATACTCGTCCGCCACATCCTGCCCAACATCGTGCCGATCGTGCTGATCACCACGGTCATGCAGTTCTCCGCCTTCGTGCTGGCCGAGGCGGTACTGTCCTATGTGGGCGTCGGGGTCGATCCCAAGACGGCCAGCTTCGGCGTGATGATCAACACGGCCCGGCTCGAGCTGTCGGCGACCCCGGTCATCTGGTGGACCCTTGCCGCTGCCTTCAGCTTCATGTTCCTGATCGTGCTGTCGGCCAACCTGTTCGCGGACGCGGTCCGCGATGCCTTCGACCCGCGCACGCGGCTGCGCTCCTGAGAGCCCGCCCATGAGCGTTCCGCTGCTGATCACCGAGGACCTGCAGACCGTGCTCGAGACCGAGGCGGGCCTGGCGCGCGCGGTCGACAGCCTGAGCCTGAGCATCGAGCGGCGCGAAACCTTCGCGCTGGTCGGCGAGTCAGGCTGCGGCAAGTCGATGACCGCGCTGTCGCTGCTTCGCCTGCTTCCCGACAATGGCCGGATCGCCGGTGGCGCGATTCGGCTGCTGGGCGAAGATCTGTGCGCCTTGCGCGAACTGGACATGCAGCGCGTGCGCGGTGCGCGTATCGGCATCATCTTCCAGGAGCCTTCGACCAGCCTGAATCCGGTGATGACGGTGGGCCGTCAGGTCACCGAGGTGATCGAGCGGCACACGACATTGCGCGGCGCGGCGGCGCGCGCGCGGGCGATCGAATGGTTCGAGCGGGTCGGCCTGCCCGAGCCGCACAGGCGCTTCGACACCTACCCGTTCCAGATGTCCGGGGGCCAGAAGCAGCGCGTGATGATTGCGCTCGCCCTGGCCGCCGAACCCGACCTGCTGATCGCCGACGAGCCGACCACGGCGCTCGATGTGACGATCCAGGGCCAGATCCTCGAACTGCTGGCGCAACTGCAGCGCGATCAGGGCATGGGAATGCTGCTGATCACCCATGACCTGGGCATCGTGCCTGGCATGGCCCATCG
>Ga0116169_1003535_pt1 | contig 10329 bp, 10 predicted proteins | sample AD_UKC130_MetaG_FD_89796 | JGI IMG/M metagenome (GOLD analysis project Ga0116169, IMG submission 89796) | Active sludge microbial communities of municipal wastewater-treating anaerobic digesters from Canada - AD_UKC130_MetaG | ecosystem: Engineered > Bioreactor > Anaerobic > Digestate | place... | reverse complement strand
GGCTTGGAGATATCAACGCAAGCGCTTAAGCAGATCGCTAAAAGGAGTAGAGGAACACCTCGTGAGGCGTTGCAGATTTGTAGAAGAGTGGTGGAGTATGCAGCTCTTAACCATCTCCATAAGGTAGATGAAGAAGCAATTACTGATTTGTTCAATCTCTTGAGCATCAATGAATATGGTCTATCCCCCTTAGACAAAGATTACCTTAGGACCCTTGCGGAAACATTTAAAGGGGGTCCTGCTGGCATTAGAGTATTGGCATCTGCTTTGGGATTGGATGTGGAAACTCTTGAAGGCGTTGTGGAACCATACTTGATGATGCTGGGATTCGTAATGGTTAGCAGTAGGGGAAGGAAACTAACTGATAAAGGATGGAAAGCATACGAAGAAGTTGTTCGTTCATAGCTGCTGTGGACCGTGTTTGTATGCATCTTTCTCTCATTTACCAAAAGCCGACTTTCTTTTAGCAAGCTTCTATAATCCCAATATTGAGCCACCTAATGAGTGGTTCAGTAGAGCTCAGTCTTTTTTAGATGTGTGTGCGCTCTTGTCCGTAAACGGAGAAGTGGTGCCGCGATTACTTAGTAGTGAGCTTCATGAAGCACTCTTCACCAAAAGATGTACTTTCTGCTATGACCTTAGACTAACTGAGGCAGCATATGGTGCAAAACAAAGAGGCTTTGACACTTTCACCACCACATTACTGAGTTCTCCGAATCAGAACCAGAGTTTACTACGTGAAAAACTGACTGCTATTGAAAGCGAGCTTGCCATGCAGGTGTATTATTTTGAAGTGCCCCGCGAGGAGTACATGGAGAAGACAAGAGAGCTAAAGAACATGGGCATATATGTTCAAAATTATTGTGGTTGCTACGGTTCGCTCTTAGAACGAGAAGCAGAAAGGTTCAAGCCACTGTGGAGGTGAAGTATTTGTCTGCTTTAGAAGAACTGCTGAGTTACGAACTACCTAAACACCTCATCGCTCAAAAGTTGAGCGACCCAAGGGATGCGTGCAGGCTCCTAGTGGTTCACCGTGACACGGGTGAATTGGAGGACAGGCGGTTCTTTGAAATCAAAGATTACTTAACCCCTGGCGACGTTTTGGTACTTAATGATACTAAGGTGCTAAAGGCAAGAATCAAAGGACGCCGGAAAACTGGGGGTGCTGTCGAGGTTTTGCTCGTTCGTCCTTTGCGAGATAACATATGGGAATGCCTTATTAGGCCACTAAGAAAGATCAAGATCGGTGAAACGCTTCTACTAAATGGAGGAGCGCAAGTCAAATTGTTGGAACGTACAGAAAGAACAGCCACTGTTGAGTTTCAGATGTCTGCTCAGGAGCTGGATAGCTATTTGGATGATTGGGGAGAGGTTCCTACTCCTCCTTACATAAGACGTAAGGTGCCGGCTGAAGAATATCAGACAGTATTTGCCTGCAAACCGGGTGCGGTTGCGGCTCCCACAGCCGGTTTACATTTTACTGAGAACCTGCTACAAGATCTGAAGAACATGGGAGTAAAAGTTACTTACGTGACATTGCACGTGGCGTTGGGAACATTCGAATCGTTAGCAGCGGATTGGGAGCAGAGAAGCGAGCTCCATCAAGAAACATTTTTTGTCCCAGCTGGAACAGCCAGCATTGTTAACCAGGCGAAGGAATCCGGACATAGAGTTTTTGCAGTAGGGACAACAGTGGTAAGGAGTTTAGAATCAGCAGTTTCTGATGATGGAAAACTTAAAGCCGTGTTTGCGGATACATCTCTGTTTATTAAACCTGGTTACAGCTGGAAAATCGTCGACAAGCTTGTCACAAACTTTCACCTTCCGCAGACCAGCTTATTACTGCTGGTGTCCGCTTTCGCAACGCCTGAGCTGATTCTAAAAGCATATAAGCACGCTATTGAGCAAGAGTATAAGTTTTACAGCTTAGGCGACGCCATGCTGATCCTTTGAATGCTTGAGGAGTTTGACATGTTTGAAATACTCAAGGAAACAGATAAAGGCAGAATTGGACGACTTTCTTTGGCTCATGGTACCGTTACAACGCCCGTTTACATGCCTGTAGCTACTAGAGGTGCAATAAGAGTTGCGCCTTTGCAGGAACTGGAACGCCTCGGCTACGAGCTTATCTTGAACAATACTTACCACCTGGTTCTTAGGCCCGGGCTCGAGGTCCTAGAGCAGATTGGCGGTACCCATCGCTTCATGGGTTGGAAAGGAAACGTATTAACTGATAGTGGCGGTTTTCAAATCTATTCACTGAAGCATTCCATGAAGGTTAGAAGAAGTGGTTTGGAATTTAGGTCTCCCATTGACGGGACTAAGTTCTTTTTCACACCTGAGTTTGTTGCACATGCGCAAAACGTCATAGGTAGCGATATCGCCATGCAATTGGATGTTTGCTTAGGTTATCCAGCACCTGACAATGAAGCAAAGAAGGCAATGGATATGACAGTCGAATGGGGAGAGCGTTTCTTATCTGTGGAGCCGCTGCAGGGTCAAAAACGATTTGGGATAGTTCAAGGTGGCTTTAGCAAGCACTTACGTCGTCAGAGCGCTGTGATGACCGCTTCTCTCCCATTCGATGGTTTCGCTATCGGAGGTCTCTCTGTGGGTGAGCCTGAAGAACTCATGTTTGAATTGACTAACGAGGTGTTGGATGCATTGCCAAAAAACGCGCCAAAGTACATGATGGGAGTTGGTGATCCTTTGCAAATCGTCGAGCTCGCAAGCATGGGTATTGACATGTTCGACTGTGTTCAACCGACAAGGCATGCTAGACACGGCTGGGTTTACTCTTGGCGAGATGGTCCCATGGTCATCATTCGCGGTAAGCACAAGTTTGATTTCAGGCCCCTGGAATATCAGCCACAATATACCTACAGTTACTTACATCACCTTTTCAAAGCTGGAGAACCACTGGGTCTATTAATTGCAACGGTGGAAAATCTTTCCTACATGGCAGATCTCATGGAGAAACTAAGAGCGTCCATTGAAACTGGATCTGTCAACAGTCTCAAAGATGAAATACGTTACCAGTGGAGAAAAAGTATAATAGGTGAGTAGGATTTAAAGAATATTGTAAGACAACGTAAGGCAAGCACGTTATATTAATGAAGGAGGGCAAAGGATGAGCAAAGAGTGGAAAATTGGTATCGCTGCGGCTCTTGTTGTGTTGAGCCTGTTGTTCTTGATTTTAGCGTTGCCGGTGAATTTGCCGGGTATCGGCTATGACATGCAGAAGGTAGTACGCGACCAATGGGGTATAAAATTCAGATTTGGTCTGGACATAAAAGGCGGTGTGCAAATAACGCTGGAAGCAGTGCCTTACGAGAACCAAACCCTTTCTCAAGATGATGTCAGTCAACTAAAAACCGTGTTGGAAAACAGAATCAATACGCTGGGTTTGGGTGAGATAAAGATCTATGATGACCCGGGCGATTGGAAACGCATAGTTGTAGAGATTCCTGCTGATGTTCTTAGCGAAAAACAGATGGATGCCCAAGGAGTGGTGGATTTTCTTGGCAAACCTGCAAAGCTAGAGTTTATCGATCCTGAAGGTAACGTGGTAATTACTGGTGCCGATTTGAAGAGTGCATATGTTACCACTGACCAGGCTGGTCTTCCTGCTGTTGGTCTTGAGTTCACCTCGGAGGGGGCCAAGAAGTTCTACGATGCCACTTCAAAGTGGGTCGGGCAAAGAATTGAAATTAGACTAGATGGACAAGTGATTTCCTCACCCACTGTTCAGGAAGCTATTTCGGGTGGAAAAGCTTCCATAACGGGCAGCTTTACTATAAGCGAGGCTCGGCAGTTAGCGGCTCTGCTTCAAGGTGGTGCTTTGCCCACACAGATAAAAGTAAGTGCACTCAGGAATGTAGGGCCCTCAGTGGGATCACAGGCATTACAGGCTATGGAGCTTTCTGGAATTGTGGCAGCCATAGCCATTGTGATCTATATGATATTGAACTACGGCGTGCTGGGAATGTTTTCTGTTCTTAGTTTGCTCAGTTTTATCATTTTGGATGCGGCGATCTACGTAGGCATGTTCAAAGCGGTTTTATCGCTTTCAGGTATTGGTGGCTTCATTTTGACTTTGGGCATGGCAATTGACAGCAACATCATTTTCTACGAGAGATTCATGGAAGAGTTGAACAAAGGGAAAACCCCGCGAAGAGCGGTTCAAGATGCTTTTAGACATGCCTTTGTTACAGTGGTTGATTCAAACGTCTCGGTAATAGTAGTGTCTCTCATTCTTTTTTACCTTGGAGCTCCTACGCTTAGAGGGTTTGCTATAACGCTGGGTTTGGGTGGAGTATTGAATATTGTTCTGCCTTGGCTCTTGCTAGATCCCATCATGGAATTCTTTGTTTCTTCTAGGTCTGAGAAAGCGGAGGTGCAAGCATGAAGAACGTCTGGTTTGGTTTTCCTTTGTTTTCCGAGCTCCCTTTTGAAGTGGTTAAGAATAGGAAAAGATTTTACACGGTTTCCATTGTTATCATTCTTGTGGGTTTCCTTTTCATGGGTATCAATTACACTAGGTACCATGAGCCGTTGAACCTTGGTGTTGACTTTAGCGGTGGAGTAGTATTTACTATTACGCTGCCAGAAGACAAGAGTGCTTCTGATTTGACAAAGATAGCTGTCGAAGTAGGTATTCATGATCCCATTGTAAGAAAATCAGGTGCTAATGAATACGAACTCAGAGCAAAAATAGATGAAGCTGCTCTTCCGACCATCAGGGAGTCATTGCAGGCTAGCGCTAGTGTTACTGACGAAAACTTTGTGGGCCCCTCTGTAGCTGGTTCACTCATAAAGAATGCTATTCTGAGTTTAGCCGTGGCGCTACTGGCACTGCTGGTTTACATTTCTGTCAGGTTCAGGTTCAAATATGGCTTAGCAGCTGTTTTGGCACTTGTTCACGACGTACTAGTTACTGTGTCCATCTTTGCGATTTTCTTCATACCCATAAACAGCCCGTTTGTGGCGGTGCTCCTTATCCTGGTTGGATATTCGCTGCAGGACAGCATAGTGGTGTTGGACCGAGTTCGCGAGAACAGGAAACTCAACAGCAAAGCTTCCGCAGCCGATGTGGTAGAAGCTGCCATACACTCCGTGTTTAGGCGGTCGCTGAATACATCCATCACTACTCTCATAGCTGCTGTATGCTTAATGATATTTGCATATAGATTTCTTCCTGACTTTACCACTGGCTTGACAGTGGGACTCATAACAGGAACCTATTCAAGCATCTTCATAGCTGCATCTTTATTGGTTGATTGGGGTGAGTAACAATGCATGTAGATAATCTAAGAGAGTACATAAGAGACATACCTGATTTTCCCACTGCAGGTGTTATTTTTAGAGACATAACACCTTTACTCAAGGACCCAGGTGCTTTTTCCACTACGGTTGATTGGATGGCTGATGCTGTGAGCTCTTTGAGGATTACGGCTGTGGCTGCTGTGGAAGCTCGAGGGTTTATATGGGGTGGTACTTTGGCTTATCGTTTAGGTGTGGGGTTCATTCCCATCCGGAAACCTGGAAAGTTACCTTTTGAGGTAATAGAAAAAGAGTTTGAACTGGAATATGGCAGGGATGTTCTGCAAATACACAAGGATGCCGCAGGGCCTGGAGATTCTGTTCTCGTGGTAGACGATGTGCTAGCAACAGGAGGTACAGCCGAAGCAGCGGCTGACCTTATAAGAACATTAGGCGCGGACGTGGCTGGTTTTTGTTTTCTTTTGCGTTTAGGAGCCATGGACGGCTATGAACGTCTAAGCAAACAGGGCAAGAAGGTGGTTTACCTATTGACAGTTTAGAAGAACTTAAGGCTGAGCTTCTAAAAAGTGTCTCTTCATATTTAGGAAATTCTGAGAACATTGAGAAAGCGATCCAGTTCGCAAGCTTAGCTCATACTGGTCAGAAGAGACGTTCTGGAGAAGACTACATGGTACATCCCCTCAGGGTTGCCCTCATTCTGGCTGAGTTGTATGCTGATGAGGAGTCCATAATTGCGGGGATTCTGCACGACGTTGTGGAAGATACCCCTGTAACACTGCGGGATGTAGAAGAGAACTTTGGTACAGAGGTGGCGCTCCTAGTGGACGGCTTGACGAAGCTTAGGAAGTTGCCCAAAGGTACGGGCTGGGAAGGAGCGCAGAAAGAAAACCTTCGAAAGCTTTTCCTGAGTGCAGCGCAAGATCCACGTGTGGTCATAGTAAAGCTCGCTGATCGACTTCATAACATGCGGACTATTCAGTATCTGCCTGCAGACAAACAGAAGAGAGTGGCTAAGGAAACCTTGGACATTTATGCCCCATTAGCTCATCGTCTGGGTGTTTACAGGATTAGGTGGGAACTGGAAGACCTTGCTTTCAAGACGCTTTATCCAGAACAGTATGAGTACATTTCCACATTGGTAAATCAAAAGCTAAAAGGACAGAAGGAAGTTATAGAAGAGGCCAGAGCCAAGGTCGAGGATATGTTGAAAGCGCGAGGTATGAAAGCCAGAGTAGAGGGGCGAGTCAAACACCTTTACTCTGTCTATACCAAAATGCTCACGCAGAACAAAACCATTGACGAAATATTCGACCTCATGGGGCTAAGAGTAATTCTTGATACTGAGGAGGAATGTTACGTCACATTAGGGCTAGTTCACGCTTTGTGGCCACCCATACCAGGACGGTTAAAAGACTATATCGCTTTACCTAAACCGAACTTTTATCAGAGTTTGCATACCACAGTTATTGGTCCTGAAGGACTACCACTGGAGGTTCAGATCAGAACATGGTACATGCACCAAGTGGCTGAGTACGGTGTTGCAGCACACTGGGCCTATAAAGAGGGTGTTACTCCTAAATCCACTTTAGAGAGGATCAATTGGCTGGAGCAAGTGTTTGCGTTTGAGGATGAGAAAGTGAAGAGCACCGACGAGATTACTCAAGCCGTGATGGACACGCTAAAGGAAGAAATACTCGTTTTCACTCCAAAAGGGGACGTGGTGTCACTACCAAAAGGAGCCACGGTGCTTGATTTTGCTTACAGAATACATACCGAGATCGGGCATCACGCTGTTGGAGCACGGGTAAATGGTGCTTGGGTACCATTAGATAAGCAGCTTGAAATGGGTGACCGAGTGGAAATAATAACCAGCAAGAATCGTTCTGGTCCAAGCATAGAGTGGCTAAAAATAGTAAAAACAGCACATGCGGCTGACAAAATAAACAGCTGGTTTCGTAAAAAGGATCGACAAGAGCTTATTGAAGATTCAAGAAGGCTACTGGAGGAATCTCTTAAAAGGTTCGATCTCACATACCAAGACTTCATCGACACATTGAAATCCAGGAACATGAATGTAGAATCAATACTGCTTAACATCATAAAAAATCAGTCCTCGCTTGAGTTAGTACTTAAAAACTTAGGACTTGTTGAGCCTGAACCTGCTAAAGATGAGGAAAGTAAAGCAGTAGCGACGAAAGAACAAACATCAGTTAGCAGTGTGACTGGCATTCCATACCGCTTAGCGAAATGTTGCAGTCCACTTCCCCCAGAGGACATTGTTGGAGTAGTAGAGAGTGGCCATGGCATAGTGGTTCATGCAGCTGATTGTAAGAATGTTAGCGATGCGAGCAAAACCATTGCACTGAGTTGGGATCAGCTGCACGGAGCTAGAAACAAGGACGGTTATCCCGTGGACATTAAAATTACTGCTAGAGACCGTTTGGGACTTTTAGCTGATATTGGTTCGGTTTTCGCTGTGGCTGGTTTGAACATTGATAAGATAACAGTGCAAAGGAGACAACGTATTGAACAGATCAAAATAGTGGTAGAAGTAAAACTGAGAAACAAGGACGATTTCCAGATCATACTTAATAAGCTATCCGAAATGCCAGAAATTATGGAAGTGTCAAAGGGTAAGCAATGATAGTCGTTGTTTCTCGTGTAAGCAATGCTTCTATTGTCTGTGACGGCAAACCAATTGGATCGATTGGCAAAGGGCTTGTCTGTTTTGTCGGGCTAGAAAAGGGAGATACGGTGGATAATGTCAGAAAAGGTGCCCAAAAAGTATGCGAAATTAAAGTTTTTGAGAATGATGAGGGCCGTTTAGGGCTTTCTTTAAAGGATATCGAGGGCAGCGTGATGGCAGTTAGCAACTTCACCTTGGCTGGCGTAGTGGACGGCCGACGAATGTCTTTTGACAATGCTTTGCCGTTTGCTGAGGCTAAACCGCTCTTTGAGGAATTCTGCAAGGCTCTAAATACAGAGAAGAAAGTATGTAGTGTATTCGGGTCGTACATGGAAATCGCCATGAATCATGACGGCCCCGTGAATGTCATTCTAAGAACCTAGTGTGGCACAAAAGGTCCCAGATTTGGTGTGCCATGGCTACCGTTAATTCCCAGTGATTGTGAATAGTGCTTTAAGTAGTGAGTGTTATCACTAAACCTGTTATGGCATATAATCATTCTTAGTTGCGCTTGGCATATTATCTTGGCTAACGTGCCTATTTAGTTGGTCAGTCAGGCGTAAAGACGCGAGGAGGCGTTAAACATGGCAAAGAGTAATGCCAAAGAGGAAGCCAAGGAACTTAACGAAGGAATGGCACAGCTGGCTAACGAAATTCCAGGAGTGATGAAAGGCTTTAATGAAGTTCACCATGCTGCAACGGCTGATGGAGCTCTTTCCACAAAAGAGAAGGAACTCATTGCTTTAGGGATTGCCGTAGCGGTAAGATGTTCTCACTGTATTGTGGCACATGTGGGAGCAGCTCTGCAGGCAGGTGCAACCAGGGAAGAAATAATGGAAGCTCTGGGTGTAGCAGTGCTAATGAGTGGAGGACCGGGAGTTACATACTCGATCGAAGCCATGAAGGTTCTTGAGGACTTCATGCACTGAGCGATGAACCATTGAGAAGATTGAAGATGTTACAAAGTTGCTTATGCTCATAGCTTAATCTGACCACACCATATGTTGATAACAAATTGGAACTAATCGTGCATCACTTAGAAAGTATAAGCGTCGGTTCGACAAAGTGAGGAAAGGGAGTTCTGAGCGAAAAGCATGTTGGCCAGAACTCCCTCTTGAGTTTGTAGATGGATTTGTATTAGGCTTTAGTCAAGATCGTAAATCTACTTTTGCCTAGAGGATTTACCGTATCCGCAGGGATCGTCAACAGATTAGGGGTGATGTGGTGGGTGGTAACAACAGGATCATCGAGGTTGAGAGTTTAGAGAAATCCTATGGTGATGTGCATGCTGTAAAAGGCATTAGTTTTTACGTTGAGGAGGGTAGACTTTTTGCCTTTCTTGGCCCCAACGGTGCAGGGAAGTCTACCACGATTGATATACTCTGTACGGTCCTCAAACCAGACAGTGGTACTGTGATCATAGACGGCAGCGTTTTGGGAAAAGATGACGATGCCATAAGAAAGTCCATAGGAGTAGTGTTTCAGTATGGTGTTTTGGACGATGCACTCACTGTGAAAGAGAATCTTTTATTTAGAGCTTCTTTGTATGGTCTTCGCAGCGCAGAAGCTCAAAATGCGGTGGATTCTGCTTGCCAATTAGCTGCAGTAACCGACATCGCTGACCGGCCTTATGGGAAGCTTTCTGGTGGTCAGCGCAGAAGGTGTGATATAGCAAGGGCGCTGATTCACACGCCTAAGATACTGTTCTTGGATGAACCCACCACTGGCCTGGATCCGCAAACACGAAAACGAATGTGGGACTTAATTATTCATATGAAGGATAGCCTCGGCACCACAATATTTCTAACGACTCACTACATGGAGGAAGCAGCGGAAGCGGACTATGTCATTGTCATTGATGACGGCAAAATTGTCGCCAAAGGTACCCCTTTGGAACTCAAAGAGAAATACGCTTCCGATAAGCTAATCTTAGTTAGTTCAGACATCCATAAAGTTGCTGGTCTACTTCGCACCATGGGTTTGGAATACGGCTTGAATGGTAATCACGTGACAGTTCCTTTGAGGACTTCACTGGACGCATTACCGTTGTTGGAACTTTTGAAAGATTACCTGATTTCCTTTGAAGTTGTCTTAGGCACAATGGACGAGGCATTCATCACTATCATAGGAAAGGAACTTAGAGAATGATAGGGCTTGCTCGAAGGAACCTAACCGTATTCTTCCGCGATAAAGCAGCTGTTTTCTTTTCGCTCCTGTCTGCATTGATTGTATTTGGGCTTTACGTGTTTTTTCTTGGTGACTTGTGGACGTCAAACCTTAATACCATAGCTAACGGGCGAGAGATTATGGACAGTTGGTTGACTGCGGGCCTTTTAACAGTTACTTCTTTTACCACTGCC
>Ga0116169_1003534_pt1 | contig 10330 bp, 9 predicted proteins | sample AD_UKC130_MetaG_FD_89796 | JGI IMG/M metagenome (GOLD analysis project Ga0116169, IMG submission 89796) | Active sludge microbial communities of municipal wastewater-treating anaerobic digesters from Canada - AD_UKC130_MetaG | ecosystem: Engineered > Bioreactor > Anaerobic > Digestate | place... | reverse complement strand
TCTCTTTCTCTGTGCTGAATACTGCCTCTTCAAACTCTATCTCAAGGTTATATCTTAGGTCATCTCCCTTTTTAGACTTCTGCCTCCTTGTTTGGGTGCCGAAAAAATCATTAAAAAGGTCGTTAAATACACTTTCAAAATTGCCCTGAAAACCGAAATCAAAAAAAGAGCCCATATTATCTGCTGTGCCATATCTGTCGTATCTCCTCCTTTTTTCAGGGTCACCTAAAACCTCATAGGCCTCGTTTATTTCTTTGAACATCTCCTCTGCCTTCTTATCACCAGGGTTTCTGTCAGGATGGTATTTAAGGGCGAGCCTTCTGTAGGCCTTTTTTATCTCTTCATCGGTGGCACCGGGCGAAACTTCAAGTATCCTGTAATAGTCTTTTCCCATGGGTATTTAACCTTATTCTTTTTGGGCATTAATGTCTGGTTTTTTTGAAACAGTGACCATGGCCGGTCTTATCAATCTTCCATTAAGCATGTAACCCTTCTGTAATTCAGACAACACAATATCAGGTTCTACATCATCCCTTTCTTCCTGATAGAAAGCCTCATGGAGGTTGGGGTCGAATTTTTTACCTACGGCCTCAACCCTTGATAAACCTGCCCTTTCCAGCACCCTTAAAAATTCATTGAGCACAAGGCTTACCCCTTCATGGATCCCCTTATAATCATTCGTCTTTAAAGAATGGTCAAGGGCCCTCTCGAGGTTGTCAATTACAGGCAATAGTTCTTTTATTAAAACCTCGTTACCAAATTTTAGGAGGTCCTGTTTCTCTTTGTTTTTTAATTTTTTAAAGTTTTCGAAATCTGCCTGGAGATAAAGCAACCTTTCCTGAAGGGTCTTTATGACCTCTTCTTTTTCTTGAAGCTGCCTTGTCAATTCTTCGAGCTGTTCATCCTTTTTCTTTTTCTTTTTATGCTCCTCGTGTTTTTGTTCCATTTTTATCTCTGTATCTTCATTTTCCTTTGTAAATTTCTGTTCTTTTTCCTTCTCATCTTTTATATCCATGGCCTGACCTCTCACATTGTTCTTATTATATCACTTACTGTTTTAGCAGTATAATTTACTATTGGGATTAAACGGGAATAGTCCATCCTAATAGGACCTATAACCCCTAATATGCCTAAACTCTTATCTGTAATCTTGTATGTAGAGGTAATAATACTAACATTCTTCATCTCTTTAATATCGCTTTCAATGCCTAAAATTACGTTTATACCTTCTTCTTTCAAGCACTTGTCCAGTAGTCTTAAGAGCTTTTCTTTTTTTTCTAATGCCTTAAAAAGTTCTTTCAGACTCTCTATATCTGCAAACTCAGGAAAACCCATTATTTTGGATGTCCCGTCTATATAAATCTCTCTTTTATCCTTTGCCTCTAATATCGTTTCTATACTATCCTTAATCTTTGAAAGGATAACGTTGAATCTGGTCTTGTCGTGCTCGAGGTCTTTTTCTAATTCCCATTTAAGGGCATAAAAAGGGATGCCTTCAAAACGTTTATTAAGATACATCTTCATGGTCATGAGAAAATCCATATCAAGGTGTTCACCGGCATCCACATACCGCGTATGAACAGTGCCTGCAGAGGTAACAAAAACAACAAGGATATTGTTTTTAGACATCTTTACAAATTCTATTTCTTTAAAAAGCATGGTATCTATTTTAGGCTCAACCACTATGCTTGTATATCTTGAAATCGCTGCTAAAGTTCTTGATGCGTCCACCATTACCTCTTCAATATAATGGTAACGGGGTTTTAACATGCCTTCCAAGGCCATTACTTCTTTTTTTCTGGGAAACTCAGAGTATTTTAACCTGTCGATATAATACCTAAAGGCCTTATTTGTGGGAACCCTCCCAGATGCTGCATGGGGTTTGTAAAGAAAACCCATTTTTTCAAGGTCTACCATGACATTCCTTATGGTAGCCGAACTCCATCTGTTCATCATGCCTTTTGCAATAGACCTCGAACTTACAGGCTCTGCATGGTTGATGTAGTCTTCTATTATATATAGAAGGATATTTCTTTCCCTTTCTTTTAAAATTTCCACAATAATCCCCTTAACCTTTATAGAAATAAATTAATTACATATGAAGGCTTTGTCAAGGAATTGATATAAAAGCCCATGGAAGGAGCTCTCCTTCATCCCTTTCCCTTAATGCATAAAAATTAAGATTAATCGGGCTGTCTCTCATTACCTTTAAAAGGCTCTCACCTTTTGACAATCTCAATACTATATCCGACACTTTTCTATCTCCCCTGGCAAACACGGCTTGCAAAAAAGAAAATTTTATAGATTCATGGGTAAAGATGGCATTATCTATTTTGTCTATAGATTTTTTAAGATATGAAATCTTTTCCTTTAGCGTTTCCATGTGCTCCATTGGTTGTCTTTGAAAAGGGGTTGCAGGCTTAGGCACAAAAGGGCTTATATGAACGGTAATGTTTCCTATTGCCTTTTTCTTTATACCCTGTTTTAGCATTACATGTTTTATTTTCTTTGTAATATCTACAATCGCCTCAACATCTTTTTTTGTCTCCTTTGGTAAGCCAACCATAAAATAAAGTTTAAGATGAAAGGACTTTAATGCCATCACCTCGTTTATTCTTTCTAAGATTTGTAAATCCTTTATGGGTTTACCGATAAATGCCCTTAAATGTTCACTCCCTGCCTCAATACCAAAGGTTAGTGTCTTTATGCTGTCCTTTACCATTTCAATAACAGATAACGGGGTCTTATCTATTCTCAATGAAGGAAAATGCACTGATATGCCTTTTTTTCTAAAAGCGGCGATGACCTCTTCAAGATTAGGATGAAAGCTCAATCCGCCTCCAATTATACCAACATCTTCTACATCATATGGCGTATAAAGATTTTTATCGTAGATAAATTTGTATAAGTTTCCTATAAGACAGAACGGGCATCGTGAAGGACAGCCCCTTGTGCCCTCCAGTAAAAACATTCTGGAAAACTCAGTATTATCAGTGATAATCAAAGATTTTGCAAGATTATCACCGTTATATCTTTTTATAGATACGTGAAAATTTTCAGGTTCAAACTTAGAGATGGTACCGTCTTCATTGTAGATAACCTTTAATTTACGGGGATTGTAAACCCAGGCATTGGTGCTTAGCTCCTCAATGATATCGGATCTTTTTTTGAATTTATTATTTATATATGTTTCCATGAATTCTTCGATAATTGCCTCTATATCACCTAAAAGGAAAAGGTCAAAAAAACCGTGAATAGGCTCAGGATTTGCCATAACCAATGGTCCACCCGCCACGATAATGGGCTCATTTTCTTTTCTTTCCTTTGAATTGATATTAATATTTGATGCATTAAGGATTTTTACAACATTTACATAATCAAGCTCAAAAGAGAGTGTAAAAAACACCAGTTCAAAGGATTTCAAAGGCCTTTTGCTTTCCATTGACAGCGGGGATAAATCTTTTTCAAAAAACACCCTTTCACATACAACTTCTGGTATATCGTTTAATGTCTTATAAAGTAAATGGAGGGCAAGATTGGACATCCCCACGTAATAACTATTTGGAAATACAATGGAAACAGGAATTTTTCCCCTCCAATTTTTAATACAAACTCCAATCTCTTTATAAGATTTTGATGCCCTATCTTTTTTCAACATTACTACTTCCTGGCCACGATAAAGATAGAATAGGCATAGTCGATTCCAAAGGTCTTAAATAAAAAACCTGCTATAAAGACTTTAAAAAAATACCTGTGGAAGGCATCATTATAAGACCTATAAATCTCCTCAATTTGATAACCTGAAAGGTTTAATATGCCGCTTAGCTCATCATAGGCATAGAATGTTTTGTGTGTTGCATCTCTCATAAATCTCGAAGGGTTGAATATATTTGGCGTTGAAACAATTATGAAGCCGTTCTTTTTTGTAAGCCTGTGAAGTTTTTTTAAAAGATTAATTCCATCTTCCAGGGATAGATGTTCTATTACTTCAAATAATAAAATGGCATCGAAATCTTCCTTTATATCTGATAGGTCATAATAATCGTGGTAAATACTTTTATCAATATCCATGCTTTTATAGTCGATGTTTATCCATAATTTTTTTATCTCTTTCTCTGCACTCCTAAAACCTGCTCCCACATCGAGGACGCTCATACCGTCTCTTAGAAATCTCTTAAAAAGAACAGACCTTCTTTTAATTAACGGTATGTGCCATACATCTTTGTATCTTTTATGAATGAGTTCCCTAAATTCAAAGATTTTTGACCATTCAAGGACCGTATCTTTATTTTCCATCTTTTGCCTCAGATAGTATCCTCTCTATCTCCTGGGCATTTCTTTCCATTGTGAATGATTGGACCTTTAGTCTTGCATTCCTGCCCATTGCTTCCATCCTTTCTCTATCCATCAATGCCATTAATGCACCCCTTAATCCTTCAATATTACGGGGTTCATCTATAACAAAGCCTTCGTTTTCTGTAACAAGGGTAGATGCCCCGTTCCATCTCGTTGTAATCACTGGCAACCCTGATGCCATAGCCTCCATGGTTGTCAGTGAGCAGGCGTCATAAAATGTGGGGTGCACGAGAAAATGGGATTCCATGTATGTAAGCTCTGGATGAGCTGTCTCACCTGTAAATAAAACATGCCCTTTCAGCCCTTTTTTCTCTATTAACCTCGTATACCTTTCTTTTTTCCCCCTGCCCATAACAATAAGCAAAATATCCCTTCTTTCTTTTATAAGACCTTCTAATGCATTAAGTAGTGGCGATAATCCCTTTAATCTGAAGTTTCCTGCTGAAAAAAGTATCCTTGTCTTACCACTGTCTTTTATTTTTTCTCCCATCTTGAATCTCTCTGTATCTACACCGTTATATACAACCTCTATTTCGTCTTCCAGTATATTATAAGAGTCTATCATGTGTTTTTTTATCATATGGGATATGGCTATGATTTTTTTATAACTTTTATTTCTTATAGGATATTCTGAAATCCATTTCTGTATACGCTGATGGATGCTTGTCTTTAAGGCAAATGCCTTCAGGGCCTTCTCAATGGGATTATCATAGCTTTCTATCTCTCTTTTCATCCAGACCTTATGAACGCCACCATGACTTTGATACACATCAAGCTCTATTGTATTTCCAAAACCTAATACAACGTCTGGCTTAATGTTTTTTACTATTTTTTTGTGTTCTAAGGCAAAAAAAAGGATTCTTAACCACTTCGGATATCTTATTGAATTGACCTTTATTAACTTAATATCTTCAACGGATATACCATTACTACATATAACAAAAACCTCGTGACCTTTTTTAGAAAGCCTTTGGGACAGGTCAAAGGCATATCTTTCTGCACCTCCTTTTTTTGGGTCAAAATTGTATATGGCAAGACCGATCTTCAATGTTTTTAAATTACTCTATTTTTTTATTAGGGATTCCAGATTCATCCCAGCCCCTTAATCTATAGTATTCTGCCTTCATCTGCTCCAATGCCTGTTTTGTGATGACATTTTTATCTTTTCCAATGGGTTCTTTAAAAAACCTTTCTGGAAGATTGTCGTCTTTTTCCGTCATGCCCTCTCTTATGTTAAACAATCTTGTCACATCCTGAATATTAGACGCAATTTCTGAAAGCCCCTTTTTATTTAACTCCATACCTGTTACCATTTTTATTATCCCTCCCAGTTCTTCCCATCCATACATATCCCTATAAAATCTGCACAGAATCAGTGCATCGTGGAGGTTGAGCCTATCTTCAAAATCTATAAAAAGATTTGCCATATCTTCTTTATTATCATTATCTACCATACCTGCAAGCTCTGCCCTGAAAAAGGTAGACCTCAGATGACATGCACCTCTGTCCGATGTAGCATAAGCAAGCCCCATACCTTTAAAATACCTCGGATCATATCCTGCCGGTTCCATACCTTTTACATGGATAGCCATGTCCTCCATGTCAAATGTTTTTGCAGCGTATACTATGCCTTCTGCTAAAATGCTACCAATGCCTCTTTTGTATGCCATATCCTTTAAGAGTTTTGCTATTGCATCTGTATCACCATAGTCTATTTTCTCTTCTATTTTGCCTTTTTTAGATGCCTCTATTGCAAAGGCACATAGATTTCCTGCACTTATCGTATCCAGTCCAAGTCTATCAGATAAGTCATTTAAAAATATTATATCTTCAAGGTTCTTTATAAGACAGAGACCTCCATAGGCATATAATGTCTCGTATTCAGGTCCCTCAATCTTTAAACCTGCATATTTACCTTTGTCTATTTTCGTCATCCTTCCGCAGGCAAGTAGACACATATAGCAGGCATGGGGTTTTACGGAAAAATCTTTATGGAGTGTTTCACCACTTATTGATTCCCAGCCTTCCATCTTCCCATCGTGCCAGTAGCGAGAAGGAAAGGCCCCTACATGATTTATTATAGACACAAGACCTGGAGTGCCTATCCTTTTATAAGACCTTGATGAAGGATGGTCTTTGACCTTTTTTTTCCATTCATTACGGAAATGTAAAATAGCTTCATGGTCTGCAACATTTCTTTTTTTATTTCCATAAAATGCAATGCCTTTTACATTTTTAGCACCGAGAACAGCACCCACACCAGTTCTGCCTGCACACCTCCATTTGTTGTTTGTTATGTTTGCAATGCGAACAAGCCTCTCACCTGCAGGGCCAATTACTATTACCCCTAATCTTTTCTCTTTTATAGATGTTTTTATTGCCTCCTCTGCACTGTATGTATCTGTTCCCCAGATATCCTTTGCATTGCAAAACCTCACATCTTTATCTGATATCTCAAGATAGACCGGCCTTTTACTTTTTCCTTTTAACACAATTGCATCATATCCCGTTCTACTTATGTATTCTGCCACATTTCCACCAGAATACGAATGGGAGATTATACCTGTAAGGGGACTTTTTGTTATCACGGCGTATCTGCTTGAACCCCATATACCCGTATCATTTATAGGCCCTATGAGCACAATGAAATGGTTTTCTGCTGATAAGGCATCTATGCCTGGCTTGTTTAGCCTGTACATAAGATATGCACCAAAGCCCTTTCCACCTAAAAAACGCATGTAAACCTCATCGGGAATCTTTTCAACAGAAAAATTACCTTCCGTTAAATCGACGATGAGTATCCTGTTAAAAAAGCCAGTCATCCTTCAACCTTCCTGTATATAAGATTTTTAATAAAAGATTAATATATTATTCTAACATCCTTAAAAATATAATGCCAATATTTTACCGAGAAAATTTACACATGGCCCTTAGCTTTAATTCGAAAAACATATCTTACATTTTTTCACTATTAAGAAATTTTCCTCAACCACAATTATTAAATTAAATTATCTTGACCGATTGTTTTTAACAGAATATAATGGAAATGTGAAGAAAAAACCAATATTTCCACTAATAATATTATTCCTTTTTCTGGGTCCTTTTCAAGCCTTTTGTTCAGATGGTTTTACACAAAAAGATAGGGAGCTTTTAATCGCATTAAAAGTAAAAATGGAAGAAATTGATAAGAGATTTGAGCAGATTGATAAAAGATTTGAGCAGATTGATAAAAGATTTGAGCAGATTGATAAAAGATTTGAGCAGGTGGATAAGAGAATCGACCAGTTAATTACCTTTTTGTGGATTGTATGTGGTATCTTTACTGCGATTACTGCATCAACTATAGGCTTTGCCATATGGGACAGAAGAACGATGATTAGACCCTTTGAATACAAAATTAAAGAAATTGAGGAAGGGAAAATAGATAAAGTAATAGCATCCTTGAGAAAACTTGCAGAATCAGACTCTAAGCTTGCCGAGATCCTGAAACATTACAATCTTTTTTAAAGCCCTAAGCTACCCATAATCTATTCCTTATTACTTGTGCCTTTTTTTATCCAATAAGCCTTGCCCTGCTTTAATATGGTTATGAATTTTTTTTTCTTGACAAATATTTAAAAAATAGATATTAAATTATCGATAAAAAATTATCGATATGAGGTAGCAATGGATAAAAATGAAAACAATGGAAAAATTAAGTTCATCCCAGAACCGACATTAAGAAGGCTTCCTGTTTATTATCAATATCTTAAAAAACTCCATAATGAAAAGAGAATTGAATTCATCTCAGCAACACAGATAGGAAATGACCTAAACATAATTCCCATACAGGTGAAAAAGGATATTGCGATTACAGAAATAACAGGAAAGCCTAAATTAGGTTATAACGTAAGGGAGCTTATAAAACGAATAGAGGATTTTTTAGGTTGGAACAATGTAACAGATGCCTTTTTGGTGGGTGTAGGCAATCTCGGTTCAGCCTTACTTAGCTATAATGGTTTTAAAGAATATGGTTTGAACATCATTGCAGGATTTGATGATGACGAAAGCAAGGTGGGAAAGGAAATAGGCAAAAAAATGGTCTTTCATGTAAACAAATTACCCGATATGATTCAAAGAATGGGCATAAAAATCGGGATTCTGACAGTGCCTGCTCCGTATGCCCAGGAAATAGCAGACATTATGGTAAAGGCAGGCATAAGGGCTATATGGAATTTTACCCACGTAAAACTCAATGTGCCCAAAAACGTCATAATCCAACATGAAAATTTAGCTGCATCCCTTGTTGTATTATCAAAGAAATTAGAAATTTTGCTCAAGTCAGATGAATGAGAGGAGGAAAAAAACATGGACACATTAAGGAAGTTTGAACGTGTGCTCGAAATAGTTGAACAAAACGGCAGACAACCATCCCGTCTCATACCAATCCTTCAAGCAGTACAGACCGAATACAGGTATCTTCCAGAAGAGGTTTTGACATTTATTGCCACCTCCCTTGGTATATCACCGGCAAAGGTTTTTGGTGTAGCTACATTTTATTCTCTCTTTACCTTAAAACCAAAAGGGAAATATCACATTAGGGTATGTAATGGGACTGCCTGCCATGTAAAAAGGTCAATGGAATTGCACAAGGCCATTCAAAAAAAACTCTCTCTTAAGGATGGCAAGGATACAACAGAAGATATGCTCTTTACAGTGGAGACTGTAAACTGTCTTGGTGCATATGGTCTTGCTCCGGCAATGGTAATAAATGAAGAAGTCTTCGGTCAGCTCACCCCAGAGAAGGCAGCGGAGATAATAGAAGATATTATAAAAAAGGAGGCAGTAAATGAACTGGACTCTAATGGGGCTTAATAAGATTAAAAAGGACTTTTTAATATGGGAAAAATCTGTAATCCACAGGGTACTTGTCTGTGCAGGGACAGGCTGCCTTGTAAACGGATCTATGAAAGTTTATGAAGAATTTTTGAAAATTGTAGAAGAATCCGGTTTAAATGTAATTGTGGAATTAAAGGGTGAAGAAGAAGGCATCTGGGTTTCAAAGAGTGGCTGTCAGGGTTTTTGTCAGATAGGCCCATTGGTAACAATTATGCCCGAAAAGATTCTATATACAAAAGTAAAGCCAACGGATGTCCGTGACATCGTAGAGACAACCTTAAAAAAAGGTGAATTACTCCATAGGCTACTTTATATTGAACCTAATATGCAGAAGATCTGCAAGACTGCAGAAGACATACCTTTTTATCAAAGGCAGAGTAGATTTGTCTTAAATAAATGTGGTGCCATAGACCCTGAGGATATAAAGGAATATATAGCCCATAACGGTTATTTAGGGGCATTAAAGGCATGCACCGAGATGAATCCTGAAGAGATATGCAAGACCATAACAGCATCAGGTTTAAGGGGCAGAGGCGGAGGAGGATTCCCAACAGGAAAAAAATGGGATATGGCAAGGATGCAATTAAATGAAAAAAAATACGTAATATGTAACGGCGACGAAGGTGATCCCGGTGCCTTTATGGATATGGGTGTAATGGAGGGAAATCCCCATAGTATCATAGAAGGTATGATTATTGCTTCTCGGGCTATAGGAGCAGATGAAGGCTATGTATATGTCAGGGCAGAATATCCCCTTGCAGTAAAAAGGATGAAAAAGGCCATAGAGGATGCCTATAAACTCGGGCTTCTCGGCAGAAAAATTTTTGGCTCAGACCATACTTTTAACCTCCAGGTAATGGAAGGGGCAGGTGCCTTTGTGTGCGGTGAAGAGACCGCCCTTATTGCATCCATAGAAGGCAAAAGGGGTATGCCCTCACCAAAACCCCCTTTTCCTGCCCAAAGTGGACTATGGGGTAAACCCACTGTTATAAACAATGTAGAGACCTTATCTACTGTTCCTCTTATAATCACAGAAGGTGTGGAAAGATTTAGAAGCATGGGAACAGAAAATTCTCCTGGCACAAAGACATTTGCC
>Ga0116169_1003533_pt1 | contig 10331 bp, 14 predicted proteins | sample AD_UKC130_MetaG_FD_89796 | JGI IMG/M metagenome (GOLD analysis project Ga0116169, IMG submission 89796) | Active sludge microbial communities of municipal wastewater-treating anaerobic digesters from Canada - AD_UKC130_MetaG | ecosystem: Engineered > Bioreactor > Anaerobic > Digestate | place... | reverse complement strand
TGGTAACATACATTATAAAACGTTATTTTTTAACAACATTATCTTCATATCGTATAGAATTTGAAGATTTATTCCAAGTAGGAGGCATGGGATTATATAAAGCAATTTTAAATTATGACCCCTTCGGATTTTTTAATCTTTGCACTTTATCCCTTGAGGGAAATCAAAAAACCGCTAAAGTGGGTGCGGTTTTGCCAAGTGGAGGCTCACCACCTTCCAGTTGGATTTTTGAGAATTCAATTCTCACCCCACCCTTACATAGTACAAAAAAAGAACCACCCCGTTTAAGGATGGTTCTTTATGTGTTACTTTGCAAGTTCCTTCCAGTTTTTAAAATCTCTTTCGTTAAGTAATTGCCTCATATAATCTTCATCTCGAAATTCGTTATCTAAAAATTCTTTATAGCTGGCATAACATTCACCGTTAAAACCGCATTCTTCATCAACGTATGCAATATTATAACCTCTTCTCCTGCACCAGTCGGCTATATAGTATCCATACGCTTTTTCGGCCAGCTGTTTATAGCGGGCTTCGTTAACCGCCTCCTGTACCCGTTTATCCTTTTTAGCCTGTTCATTTCCGTCTGTGGTAACTGTCGCAAGCACCTCTCCGTCTTCGTTGTCATCCATTGTTCTCCAGGCGTCGATAAAGATGATGCCGTCATCATCAATAAAGTCATTTCTAATCTCCGCCCACACGGTTAATCCTCCTTTATATACATGTTGTATTTGTCTCCGTATCCTTCTACATCTCTTACAAAACTGTTTTTAAAATTCAAAGCTCTTTGTCTGGTTAAGAAATATCCTATTACTTCCGGTTCTTTGCCTGCCACCTCCAGTACAACCTTATAATATTTTTCTTTCATCATAATTGCCTTAAACTACTCCTCCCTTCTTTCCTTAATCATAAAAAGAGAAAAGAAGAGGCAAGGCTCCTCTTTTCTCTCACTTTTAATTCCGCTTCGGCCCAAGTTCTACTCTGACAACATAATTGTTGACGTAATCACCTTTCTTTACCTCGTTCGCTACTGCTACGAGGAATGTGCCTTTTTGGATATAATTGGCTGCAAAATCAGCCAATTTCTGGCCTCCCTGTCCTTCAAGAGGATTGGTAAACGTCAGGTTTATCCATTCCGTCTCGTTCTTTCCGGTCCTGTTTCCAACACTCACAACCACAAGGGAGTCGGTCTTCTTATCCACACTCCCCACATAACCTGCGACCACGATCTGGCCTTCTTTAGCGATATGTTTCATATATATCTTCCTCCTTCTTCATCATGTATTTTTTGATCCCCTGGGGAATTTTGATTCTAGGAAAAGTTTAATCATTCTTTTCTGTAAAAGTCAAATTTTTCTTTCGTTTTTTATAAAAAAAAGATGCTGATTTTTCAGCATCTTTTTATTGGTGTATATTCACTATTCTTTTGCGGGCAATGTTCTGAATTCAACAGCCTTGTTGTTCCCGGCTTTATTGCTTTCTTCTACTTCCTCTTTTCCTTCTTCTTCGCTAACGTCTTTTGTTTCTGCTTCCTCTTCAGCAGTCTCATCTTCGAGAACTTCCTCCTCCGGCTGTACCAGTCTGATATTGGACACATCGCCGTTTACCTTTATAATCACGTAAGGATAGGTTATGACCTGTGTGACAACATCATCTTCGCCGGGCTTGTTTTCTATAGCCCTTACAAGGATCTCATCCTGCTGCTTCTCAAGTTCAACCTCTACGGAGTAACCCCCTGTCGGTCTTTCTCCGAGGGAAACCAATATAATGGAGTTCTCCTCATCCAGGACGGTGAGTCCCGCTTCCTTGGACGCCTCTTCCACTTTTGCCTTCATCTCATCATCGAGATCTTCTATGTCAAGCACCTCAAAATCTACCACGGTGCTTTCATCTACCTCCTCTTCAGCTGTTTTTTCTTCCTCGGAAGCATCTGCTTCCTCCTCTTTTTGTTCCTCGTTTTCAACCTTCTGTTCTTCTTCATTTGCCGGAGGCTGTTCTTTAACGGCTGGCTGTTTCTTACTACATCCTGTAAATATCATGCCTAAAAGCAGAATGACTAATAATATGGCCAGTGCTTTTTTCATTGGTACTATTCCTCCTTTTTCTTAAAATTTGGAATTAATAAAACTGTAGAATATCTATTTCTGCCATTTCAAGTAATTCTTTAAATTGGAATATTAAATATGGTTCAGTATTATGTGTGTTAAAATACTTGATATTTATATGACTCTTTTACTATTTTGAAGGTAATGAAATAAGAATTTTAAAGAAGAAAAAGGAGGAATGATTTTATGCCTAATTGGTGTTCCAATACTATTGTATTAAAAGGAAAAGCAAAAGACCTTAAAAGGTTTGATGATCAATTTAAAGCTCCGGTGGAGAAATACTACGGAGGGGCTGCTTCTATCGATAGTAAAGACGATATGATCTTGTCCGAGCTGGGAAAAGGCTGGAAAGGCTGGATTGAGTACAGAATACGGGAAAAAGTCAATTCAAACGGAAAGGGATTCGAACTTAATTATATAAGTGGAATTGATAACAAAGCAGGATACTCATTCAGTAACTTTGTGCACATGACGAAGGATGATTTCCTGAACGGCTGGTACGACTGGTCGGTAAAGAATTGGGGCACGAAGTGGGACTGCTGTTCGGAAGATGTATCCGTTACAGGTCTTGAAGAAGCAGAAGAAGCGATCGAACAGAACATGCCTGATAAAGAACTTTATCTGACTTATTACTTTGACACTGCCTGGTCTCCATGCTGCCCGGTAGTAGCTGAAATGGCCAGACAGTACCCTGGGCTGGAAATCCAGCACTACTATGTAGAGGAAGGATGCCTGATAGCCGGAGTGGATGAATACAAGGATGGAGAAATTGTATCCTCAAAAGAAGCAGACCCTGATAATTTCAGGGAGTTTATATATGAAAACTTTCAGGATACAGAATTCTACAAATGTGAAAACTGCGGTAAGAATTACATGTATGAATGGGAGTTGGAAGGAGACGGAGAGGAATGTCCAGAGTGTGGATCGAAAGAAATAGTTGAAATGTAAAACAAAAGCCGGGATAACAATCCCGGCTGTTTTATTCTTTAGGATCCGGTTCTATTATTCGTATTTCGCACCCCAGTGCCTTAACATACTTAAGGAAATTCGTTATTGCCGGTGAATTCCCCATGGTTTCCATTCTGGATATTGTCTGCTGGGGTATATCCGCCATTTCAGCCAGCTCTTTCTGTGTTATGCCTTTTCGCTTTCTTATTCCTACCAGCTGCTTTATGAGCTCGTATTCTCTTTTTGCGGCTTCGAAACACACACGTAATTTCTCGTTTTTTTCTAACTGTTTATTGATTTCTTTTTCAATATCGACTTTTACAAAGGGCATTCTCACTTCCCCTACATTGATCTTTATAGAAGTATTATCTGCTACTTTTCCTCGTTTGAACCGTTCTTCATTCCTTCTTCAATTATCTTGGCAAGGACCCCTTTTGCTGCTTCCTTTTCTTCTTTAGTTGTTTCGTTTTTGGGAGTTTTGCTTTCGGCACCAGCAGCCGCTGCGTTCCTTACTTCAGGCTTTCTACCGTAGACAATCTTTGTTACAACTTTATCCTCGAAGTATCTCCTCTCTCCGTTGATCTCCTTATTTCTGGTCTCCAGCTTGTATTCGAGGGCAACCTCCTGGTTCTTTACCAGATTCTTTAGAATCCTGTCGGATTCTCTGCCGAAGACCACAAATGTGGGAAAGTGAAACTCTCTCCTGCCGGTTGCGGGATTGACTCTCTCATCCCTCACCCGCAGGGTCAGCAAGACAACTCCTTCAGCTACTTTATAAGGATCTCTTGCCAATGTTCCTTGAATATATCCTTTATTTGCATACAACATTAAACATCACCACTTCCTTTTCTTAAATTTATTTCTTACTTACCCAGATGTTAGAATAAGAATTTGATTTATTTCAAGTATTTTTTCCGTATTATTCGTTTTTTTCTTAAAATCGCTTAAAAAATATAAAATAAAACTTGACAATCATAAATAGATTTGTTAAAAGAGGTTTATCCCGACTTTGATTCAAATATTTTCCGTTATTATGACACTATATACAATGAAGACGTCTCGATCCTCAAAGATGATATTAGGAAAGTGATGGAAAAAGACAGGATAGACGCTACCAGCAACGAAATTCACTCCAACGAGTACGCCGGAAAGGTCAGAAGGCATCTGGGAGACCAATGGGATGCAAGAGTATTAAAATTGTTCCCAAAATGCCCATTCGAGGAAAGAAACAAACTTCTCAATTCCATAATCGGGATCGAGCTGTGCAAGTATTTGATAAGTTCACCCTTTACATTTCAACCGTTTAAGGTTAATACTGGAAACACAGGATACACCATTTATGTAAGAATTGATGAATAATTTTTCGGATAGGCGGGGAAGGTTCTACGCCTTCCCCTGATAAACACTATTAGAGTAAACCTTCAGGGAGGAGAACCATTTATGATTTGGATAAAGCCTCTTTCTATAGCATACGAAGAAGAACCGGATACAAAAGTGGCATTACTAACCGCTCTCGATATGAAAAACGGTCCAAAGAAAAGAAAACTAGAAGAATATGTTACTACCGTAATTGATGAAAGACACAGGGCACTCTATAAGGCTTTCGAATTAATCAATAAATGCATAGGCAATACTCCTTACAGCGGGGTTTACAATATCAGGCTTGTCGGCACAACACGCAAAGATACTCCCCCCACGACAGAGTTTGATTTTGTTATGGAAGACAGAAATAAAGTTATATACATAAATGTCGAAAAGACAGACAAGGGTAACCGACAATTGAAACAAATAAAAAGAAACACAGAGCTTTTAAAAGATTTGCTCACAAAACTGGAATGTAGCAAAACAATAATTTCGTTTAATGTCGTTACGGATGACAGCAATTCCATGGCCAAACTGGAAAAGATACTCACCCGGATTAAAAACGACTTCGCCGGGGAAGACAACACGCTGTGCGCCCACCTTGTCAAATACGACCGCCCCGCTCCCTACGCAAGAAGGATATTCAATCAATTCCAGATTTCAAATAAGGATTTTACGGAAGATAAACGGAAATGGATTCTTTATTATTTCTGGATTAAAAAAGCCAGGCCACCCAAGGAAAGATGTTATTGCGGAACGGTTATGGATGTAGGAGGAATTGAAAACGGGAAAATAATATATTTTACAATAACAAACGTGCTCAAAAACAATGAGCTTGTGAATCTCTACGTAAACAACGCAGAAAATAAATACGCCGTTGACGAGCTTAAAAAATACGAGGGGAAAATTATGACCATATTTCCCGCAGATTGTATGATGATCGGACCGTACCCGTTTATCAAGGATTTGGGCCCGAATTGCTTCATAGAGCTCAATAGAGAATCAAAAATAATAAAACTACCGGAAAGGGAATGACAATGATCCCAGTCTATACAATCACCTATCAGCTGCTACGCTCCACGGCCAAACAGTATATTGATTTTACCTCGAACCAGTGTGTAACCGTCTTAAGAGATATCGAAAACTTTGTCAATAGCTGGCCGGAGAGTAAACCCTGCAACTTAAAAGTTTTGCTGGATCGGCAGGATGTAAACTATGTTTACGAGCTGCTTGTCCGTTTCTTGGACAACCATTCTCCCTCTCCCCCCTTACTGCCGTCTCCGGAGGATTTCCCGGTTTCAACGCCGGACAAGCTAAATATCACTGTACTGTACGATAGTACGGCTGTTTATACGCAGAGAGAGGTAGATAAGATTTTACATAGATTCGAACAGGTTGCAGCTGCACGTCATCCATTTTCATCGTTCAGAATTGGAAACAGGCTGTTTAGCTATGTATCGCATACCTTTCATGTTAAACTCACTACGAGCGGAAATTTTATTCCTAAATGAAAAAGAGGAAGGAGGCGTCCTTCCTCTTGCGTTTTCTTATTTTTCTTGAAAATCCAGATGCAAATAGAAATACACATCTTCTGTTGCGGGCGGAATTGTTACTGCACACACTACCCCCTCTTCCTTTATACGAATCATGGGACTTTCGTTGGTGTTAAACTTCTTGGAAAACAAATCCGCAATTTTTTTAGCTAAAGACAGTACATCACCGGTTGTAACCTTAATACCACTATCTTTTTTATGCCTTCTTAAAACAGGATCGTATTGATACAGAACTCTGTCCTTATATTCAAATTCTTTTATCCCCTTTTCTATCAAATCTCCCAAAAAACTTTCTTCCAGAATAGCTTCCAATTCCTTTCTCTTACCCATTATTCTATTCCTCCTTCATTAAATTTATCAATTCTCTACATTCATCCAGAACAGCCTTCCGCCCTTCCTTCACATACTGCTTTATAACACTGCTCTGACTATTTTCTGTTGTCTTTCCTATAAAAGCATCGCTAAAATCATCAAACTTTCTGGCATAAGCCACCAGATCCGGGTGCTCATCAAGGTATTTACACCAGAGAAGCTTATACCACATCGATAAATATTTTACATCAAAACTTTTACTATTTACAACAAAGTGTGTTGGTTTTCTTCCCTTGGCCTCCCACTTGTTTTTCGGGGGTGGGCCGTCGCCAAATCTTTTTGAGAGCTGATAATGATCCTCGATGAAAGTTTTTACTCCGTACACCTCCACATACGCATACATGGCAGAAAATCTGGGATCTCCAACAGAGGAACACTCCAGCGTCCCGCCTGTTTTCTTCTCTTTCTCCTCTATCCATTCCCTGGACATGTCAACAGGATTGATCCTTATGATGTTTATGCCCAGCTGTTTTGCATAGTCGAATGCGTGCTTGGTTCCGCCCCTGCTTCCGTCAAACACGGCTATTAAGAGACTGCTGTTGTTAACCATGTAGACGTTTCTTACAAGCATACACGACGGATTTTCCTCGAAGGTGTTATTCGTAACCCGGGTTATAATATCGGCTCTTTCCAATATCTTTTCGTATCTTTCTCTCGATCCTTTTGCCCATCTTGAGCTCTGGCCAATGCACGGGATTGCCGCCTCAAGTTTTATGTGCGGATATTTATTTTTAAGTTCGAGGACGGCTTCGGCGGCCCAGGTGTCCACCCCCAAAGCCATCCCCGAAATAAAATGATCGTATCCCATCTTTATTGCATCTTCTATGGCAGAACTCAACATCTTTTTTAAGTTGATACATTGGGGATCCCTTTCATTATATTGAAAAGGAAATTTGTTCGGCCTATGGCCGGTAAAACACGCTTTCTTATGCATATTTCACCTGCTTCCCGATTTCCTCTTCGTAACAAAATATCAGCTTCATAGCTATTACTTCTCCATCTTTTTCTACGGTATAGAGAGTATAGCATCCATCTCCAATGCCGCTGGATGAAACAACCCCGTTGTCCAACACTCCGGCTCTATTTTCCGACAGGGTGATACCGCAGCATACTCCGTACCACCTGCCTCCTTCAAGACGGGGATATTCATCGTAAAAGTAATCAAAATAATCCAGGGAGGTGTTGTCGTTCCGGTAGACGCTTTCCTGGAAAAACCCTGCTTGCCCGCTGTCCACTCCGATAGGAAACGGCTTCTCCTCCCACCTTCCATCGAGGCGGGAAATGTCATCCACGGCATCGCTGTGATAAGCTATAAGCTCGGTAATTATTCTGCATGACTCATCTTCCTTAACCACAGCCTCCCACGTTCCGATCTTTACATTGTCAAGTCTTCCCTGGCACCAGGTTCCTTTGGGATAACAAGGATCAGAAATAATTACCGATTTTTCTTTCAGCTCAAAACTTCCTATAAATCTCATCCTTCCTTCTCCTTTCTTAAATTTTAAAAAGCGGGATAAAACCCGCTTTTTTATTCATCTTCCTCCTCTTCAAATTTGGTATAGTTAATATTGACGGCCCTACCTACCTTCTCTTGAAGATCAGTCTTCTGGGTGCTGTCTGTAACATAGTTCGGCAGCGAAAGTATTTTCCTGCATATATCGTATGCAGTGGTTGTTGTTATTCCCGCTGTGGACAGTTCCCTCTCAAGCTCTTCAACGAGCATTTTAGTGTGTTTCTTGGCAACCCCTATATGTCGGCAGGCTTTCTTCAACACCTTTACTGGCTGGCTGATTTCTATTGTGAGCAGGTTGGCAAACTTCTTCAGGGTGTTTTGATATTTGATAAACAGGTTTGGCAGCTCTTCCAGTATGTCTTCTAATGTTACCTCTCCCTTGTGCTTTGCATAGATATATTCATTGCTATTTATAAACGATCCTCTGCTGGATGACTGCCAATACGCTCCTATCCTGTTTGCCGAAAACCCCGTATCTGAAGTCTGAATCACAAGTCCCGGTATATATTCGTCAGGGAGTTTGTAGATTTCAGCCAGTTCTTCTCGCAGCTCTGTGAACAATATTTTACACCGGGTAACATTGTGATCCGCATAAGCTTCAACCAGTTCGAAGCTGTCAAACCGCTCACGGGAATAATCCAACACGGACTTAAAGAAATCAGCTGCAATGACCACCGCATACATTCGGGACATGATTGCACGGATCTTGTCGTAAACGATGATGACCTGCACTTCCTCATCTCCCAGCTGGGACATCCTCACGTTTATGTCTCGAACCTGTTCTTCGGGACCGAGCATATCAAATCCCTTCCCATAGATGTCAATCCTATTTTTGATTGACACCCACGAGGAAGAACCTAAAAGATAAGGATCTTTGTGCCCATTTTCTATTACTACCACCATTTTCGTGTTATTTTCCGTGTCTTTTACCAATTCCACGTCTATACCCAATCTTTCGGCCAACTCTTCACTTGTCTTGTACCATTTCTTTACCTGTTCCAGAGTGTAAAACTTTAGGTTTTTTGCCGGAACGCTGATTCTTCCTGTATACACCTCCCGTTTTTCGAGAAACTCGAGAAACTCCTCGGTGTTGTTAAAGCTTATTTGAAAACTGTCTAACCCTTTCCCCTTTGTCATCTTATTAAACCTCCTTCTTTGTTTTTTTTTCTTTTACCTTAAACATAAAAAAAGATATTTTTATTTTTCAAGTTTAAAAATTAAATTTCCATATATTGCCATCACTTAATTAAAACTTGATTGCAAACAGATTAAATCTATAAAATTTACCTATCGGAATTCGTTTGATTTTTACTAGAAGAAGAAGGAGGTGTGTTGGAGATGTTGGAGAGAATTCAAAAAATCGCCTCCATTATTAAAAAAGAAGGCGGAAGAGCCTTCTTTGTGGGAGGATATGTCAGGGATTTAATTCTCGGCATTCCTTCCAAAGACATTGATGTGGAGGTATATGGAATAACCCCACAGCGTCTCATTGAAATCCTGTCTCTCTTTGGTGAGGTGGACGTTGTGGGAAAAAGCTTTGGCGTTATAAAAGTTAAAGGTTTGGACGTTGACTTTACAATGCCAAGGCGGGAGAGAAAAATAGGAGAAGGACATAAAGGATTCGAGGTGAGCGTCGATCCCTTCATGTCCTTCGAAGAAGCGTGCCACCGCAGGGATTTTACAATGAACGCTATCATGATGGATGTGCTGACAAAAGAAATAATCGATCCCTACGGCGGTGTGGAAGACATTAAAAACAAAATCATCCGCCACATTGATGCCTGCACTTATATAGAGGATCCGCTCCGGGTATACCGGGCGGCTCAATTCGCAGGAAGGTTGGGATTCAAAATTGACCCCGGAACGGTTGAATTATGCAGATCCATTGATCTCTCCAGCCTCTCCAATGAGAGAGTGTTTGGGGAGTTAAATAAGCTCTTACTCAAATCCGATAGGCCTTCCATCGGGTTTGAATATTTAAAGGAGATGGGAGTTATCGAAAGATACTTCCCTCTCCTAAACGATCTGATCGGCTGCCCTCAACCGACGGTTCACCACCCGGAAGGGGACGTCTGGAGTCATGTCATGCTGGTCCTGAATGAAGCAGCCAAGCTTCGTTCACAATCAAAATCTCCCGACTCCTTTATGTGGGCCGCCTTGCTGCATGATGTGGGCAAGCCAGCCACCACGAAGGAGGAGGGTGGTAGGATCACCTCCCACGGGCATGAGGTGGCCGGAGAAAAATTGGCCGTTGAATTTTTAAAAGAGCTCTCCGGAGAAAAAAGGCTTATATCCGAAGTAGGGAGCCTCGTAAGATACCATATGAGTCCTTTGTCCCTGTACCCGAACGCAAAGGATTCTGCTATAAGAAGGCTTGCATCAAAATGCGACCTTCATGAAGTTCTTCTTCTCCACGAGGCTGACTACAAGGGAAGGGCATTGGACACTTCTGACTTCGAGTCCAGGAAGATATGGTTCCAG
>Ga0116169_1003532_pt1 | contig 10333 bp, 6 predicted proteins | sample AD_UKC130_MetaG_FD_89796 | JGI IMG/M metagenome (GOLD analysis project Ga0116169, IMG submission 89796) | Active sludge microbial communities of municipal wastewater-treating anaerobic digesters from Canada - AD_UKC130_MetaG | ecosystem: Engineered > Bioreactor > Anaerobic > Digestate | place... | reverse complement strand
TTGTCGCGGCCGAGGACGTTGGTGTAGGTGTGGTGAGTCTCGTTGTGCGACTCCTTCCACTGGGCCGCCGGCGTGACATGGTCCCATTCCCAGGTCGTCGAGTGGATCTTGGGGTCGCGCATCCAGTCCCACTGGCCGTGGAGGATGTTGTGACCCAACTCCATGTTGTCGATGATCTTGGCGACCGACAGACCCGCGGTGCCGACGAACCACGCCGGCGGGAACAGCGAGAAGAGCAGGATCGCGCGGCTGGCCAGCTCGAGGTAGCGGTTGAACGCGATCACCTTGCGGATGTATGCCGCGTCGCTGGCTCCGCGCGAATCCATGACGTCCGCACGGATCGCGTCGAGCTCACGGCCGAGGGCCTCGATGTCGGCGGCCGACAGGTGCGCGGTCGGGTCGGGGCGACCGGACGGCTTGGGGTGCAGGACCCGTTCCTTGCCGTCGACCAGGCGCAGGTGGGGGTTGACCCGTGCGTCAATCGGCGGAGCGGGCGGCGCGAAGGCAGAGCCGGCGCGCAAGCCGGCCCGGTCGCTGGCTGCGGTGGTGGTGTCGGTCGCAACGGGGTGCGGCTCGGCGACGAGGGTCATTCAGTGGCTCCTCAGTGCTCGATCTCGCACGCGCCGGCAGCGGCCGACACGCAGGTTTGGATGGCGACACCGTCGCCGGGGGCGGCATACGTGAGCTCACCGGTGCGCAGATCGCGAACTGCACCGTCGCGCAACGGCAACACGCACTGATAGCAGATGCCCATGCGGCACCCGTGCGGCATGAGCATTCCGGCTTCTTCGGCGACCTCGAGGATCGGTCGGCCGCCGTCGGCGTCGACGATCGTTCCGGTCGTGGTGAAGGTGACGGTGCCACCTTCACCAGCCACGTGCAGATGGGTGCGGAAACGTTCGACGTGCAGGCGCTCCCGAAGGTCGGCAGCGGACCAGTGAGCCTCGCAGGCGTCGAGCATCCCGGCCGGGCCGCAGGCCCACACCTCGCGCTCACGCCAGTCAGGGACGATCCGGTCGAGGTCGGCGGCGAGGTCGAGCATGCCGTCGGTGTCGGTGTGCAACTCCACCAGGCGCATGAGGCCAGTGGTGGCCAACTCGCGCAACTCGGTCGCGAAGATGACCTCGCGTGCGGTGGGCGCCGAGTGGACCATGACGACATCGGGCAGCTCAGCGACGTGGTTGCGCAGCATGCCCATGACGGGGGTGATCCCGCTGCCGCCGGTCAGGAACAAGACCTTGGCCGGGCGGGTCGCCGGGAGGACGAAGTCGCCTTCGGCCTGGCCGAGGTGGACCAGGGTGCCAGGGAGCAGGTCCCGAACGACGTGATTGCTGACCAGGCCGTCGGGGATGGCCTTGGTTGTGATGGTCACCAGGCCGTCGGGACGGTCGACCCGGCTGGTCAGCGAGTAGGTCCGCCAGTGCCGGACGCCGCCGATGTCAACGCCGAAGCGGAGGTACTGCCCGGGGACGTGCCCTGCCCAGTCGGCGCCGGGCTTGATGAAAACGGTTGCAGCGTCGGCAGTTTCGAGATGGATCTTCTCGATGCGGCCCGCCAGCGGATCGGCGCCGGGGCGCAGGGGCTTGAGGACGTCGAGCGTGTCGGCCGGCATGACGGCACCGGTGAGCATCTCGGCGGCACGCCAGGCGCGGTTCCGAAAACTGCGTCCACGCGGCGGGGTGACAGTAGCGGACATAGAACCCATTGTTCCGGGTTTCTGCGCTAGATTTCTGACGGCTCGACGTGAAGCGGAGCTGAACTTTTGTTCGCTAGAGACAAGGTCGTGATGCCGTGTCCGCCACCACTCGGGCCCCTCGCAGCCCCCGAGCGACCCCCATACCCGGGCCCGCCGTGACGTCGCTGGCCCTGGAGCAGGACGTCTTCGAAAGGCTGCGCGGCGTGGTTCCGCGGGTGGCTGCCGAAGCCGTCGAGACCATCATGCGCGAAGTGCCCAGTTATGCCCGCCCGTTCTCGGACGCGATGGGGGTGCGGATTCGTACCGCCGTCGAGCTGGCCCTGGTCAACTTCCTCGAGCTCGCTCGGGTCGGCAGCGGCACCGACCCCGCCGAGCCGATCGCCCCGAGCACCGCCGCGGCATACGAGTTGGGACGTGGCGAGGCCCGCAGCGGCCGGTCGATGGACGCGCTGCAGGCGGCCTACCGGGTCGGCGCGCGAGTCTGTTGGCGCGGCCTGTCGCGAGAAGCGGTGGCGACCGGCGTTCCGGCGCCCACCCTGGGCGCCTTCGCGGAACTTGTCTTCGCCTACATCGATGCTCTGTCGTCCGCGAGCATCTCGGGTCATGCCGACGAACTGGCCACTGCCGGGCGCGCGCGCGAGCGCTATCGCGACCGATTGGCCGCGCTGCTCGTCGGTGGCGGCGAGGAGGCCGACCTCGTCGCGGCCGCCCGGCGGGCCGACTGGCACCCGCCGCGGACGCTGACCGCCGTGCTCCTGCCCGAGGGCCAGCTGCGCGCGGTGCTCGGGGTGCTCGACGCTCGGACGTTGGCGATGTCGACCGAGCCGACCGGGGCCGACGACGAGGACGCGGCCGTGTTGCTCGTCCCCGATGTCGCCGGCCGTGACCGGGAACGGCTGCTACGGCAGGTGGACGGGCGGGGCGCGATCGTCGGCCCGGAACGACCGTGGCTGCAGGTGCACCGGTCCTTCCACCGGGTCCTGCGCGCTCGCGATCTGCTCCCCCGGACCGACTCGCGCGGGACCCTGGACACCGATGAGCTGCTGGCCGACTTGGTGCTGAGCGCCGACCCCGAGGCGCTGGAGGACCTGCGGGCGCGGGTGCTCGCGCCGCTGGCCGGCGTGCGTCCGACGGTGCGGGTGCGGTTGGAGGAGACGCTGCGGTCGTGGCTGCTGCACCACGGACGCCGCGAGCTCATCGCCGGGCACCTGTTCGTCCACCCGCAGACGGTGCGCTATCGCATGGCCCAGTTGCGGGAGTTGTTCGGCGACCGGCTCGATGACCCCGATGAGATCCTGCGCCTGACCGTGGCTCTCGCGGCGCTGCCCACGCGGACTCCCGAGCCATGAGTCGGCAGCAGACCCGGGCGGTCGCGGACCCAACTGGTTCCACGGGCCGACAGGCTTAGGCGCTCGAACTCCCGCCGAGACCGGCCAGAGCGTCGAGCACCTCGGTCACCGTCGCCGGGGTGATCGGCTCGTGCAGCAGCCACTCGACCCAGGCCGCGGTGAGCTCGCGGTCGCCCACGTCGGTCGCCGACAGCCAACGCCGACACCCCTCTTCAGCCAGGTGCTCGCTGGTCGCCCCCAACATGGTGAGGTCGCCGGCGCGCGAGATCCGGCCGGGCCCGCCGGCGATGAGGTAGGCGGCATACAGGTCGAGCATCCGGGCGGGGTCGCCGAGGCCGTATTCGAAGACCACCATCCCCAGCTCGTGCGACGGGCTCTCCGGGCCCGCGCTCTCCCAATTGAGCAGCACGATCCCGCCGTCACGCGTCGCGCGGACGTTGTCGGCCCAGAGGTCGCAATGGCAGGTCCGCACATCCACTGGCATCTCGAAGGTCCGCTCCAGCGCGACCAATTGGGGCACGAGCGCGGCGAGATCGGTGGCGAACGGCGCGTGCTCGGCGCGCAGCTGCTCGACGAGCTCCCCCCAGACCTGGGGGCCAACGGGTTCGCGGTACCACGGGTCCACCTGCCCGGCCGCCGGCGTTTCGACGCTGTGCACGCGGGCCAGCAGGGTGCCGATCTCGCGCGGGTCGAGGTCGCGCCGCGGCTCGAGGATGTCGACCCACTCATAGACCCGGACCGTCGCGTTGGGCGGCGGCCCGCCGACGTCGGCCAGCACGGTGCCCTCCAGGGTGCGCACGACCGCGGGCATCGGCACGCCCGCGCCACGCACGAGGTCCTGGTATGCCGCGTCCCGCTCGGCCCGCTCGCGGAACACGGCGCCGAAGAGGGCCTTCACGGCATACCGACCCTCGCTGGTGACCAGTCGCCAGACCTCGCCCTTGCGACCGTGCGCGACCGGGCCCTCCAGGCGGGCGTTCGCGCCCAGCCCATAGACGCGGGCGATCTCCGCTGCTGCTCTCGGATCCAGCACCCTTCGGTCCCCCACGTCCTCGAAGTGAGTGTTACCGGTCAGTAACAGGGTGACACGGGCTCGGCCGGGAACGCTCGATGTGTGACCCGCCTTCCTACGAGATGTCCGTCACGGCGTTGACGCTGCCCGGGTGAGTCTGCCCACGGCCACCTCGGTTCACGGAGAAACCCTCGTCGCGGGGCGGCATACCTCAGCTCAGGACGTCCTTGCGGCGGAACGCGACGAAGGCCAGCCCGACGGTGAGCACCGTGTAGAGCAGCGACCACAGCACGCCATGTCGCATCGCGGTCCAGTCCACCTGGGGCGTCAACAGGTCCTGCCAGGCCCGCTGGTAGTGCATCGGGAGGCCGTTGCGCAGGTCGCCCAGGCTGTCGATCTGGCCGAGGATCGACGACACGATCGCGACGAGCACGGCGACCCCGACCGCGCCGAGCGGCGCATCGGTCCGCACCCCGAGCACGAACGCGATCCCCGCGACCTGGAGCAAGGACACGAACAGGTATGCCGCCGCGATCGCTAACCGCGGCACCAACTCGCCCCAACCCAACACTCCCCCAGCCGGATTGGTGAAAGGAGCCCACCCATAGGCGACTCCGCCGACGAGCAGCCCCCAGCTGAGATAGACCACGACGGCCACGCCGAGGCTGACGCACGCGACCGCCCATTTGCTCGCCAGCAGCCGAGCCCGGGGCACTGGCGCGACGAGGAGATACCGCAGCGTCGACCAGGACGCCTCGGACGGCACCGCGTCGCCGGCGAAGAGGGCCGCCAGGACGACGAGGAGGAAGTCGGACGCCGCGGACAGGGCGAAGACCGCGAAGTTCGCGCTCCCCTGCTGGGCCAGGTCGGCCAGTCGCGAGCCACCCGGCGGGCCGCTCGATCGCCCGATCGCGAACGCGGCGACGAGGATCAGCGGGAGCGCAAGCATGACGATGAAGCTCCACAGCGTGCGGCGGCCCAGTTGGCGGCGCACCTCCGCGCCGAAGGACAACGCCCGTCGGGTATGCCGTCCACGCACCGCCGTCTCGCGCCGCGCGGCCGCTCCGGTGGGAGGTCGTGTCGTGGTCATCGGGCTCGCACCTGTCGAAGTCGTTCGGTGACCGAGTCGGTCGTCCCCCCGGAGGTTTGGGCATCGGCAATGACCCGCAAGAAGACCTCCTCGAGATGTTTGCGGCTGCTGAGCTCGATGACGTCGGCACCCACCGCGGTGAGCGCCCGAACCACCTCGGGTCGCGGCATACCGGCGGTGACGACCAGCCGCGAGTCGCCCTCGTCCTGGACGATCTCGACTGCGTGGATCCCGGCCACGGCGCGCAGCCGATCAGCAACCGCGGCAACCGAATCCGCTGTCACACTCGGGTCCAGGTGGACGACCGTCGTGTCGGCCGAGTCGACGAGGTCGGCGACCGGACCGGCCGTGACCACCCGCCCCGCATGCATGACGACGACGTGGGAGCAGGTCTGTTCCACCTCGGCCAGCAGGTGGCTGGAGACGACGACCGTGCGGCCGGCGGCGGCATACCGCTGCAGGATGGGGCGCATCGCGGCGATCTGCGGCGGGTCGAGCCCGTTGGTGGGCTCGTCCAGGACGAGCAACTCGGGCAGCCCGAGCATCGCCTGGGCGATGCCGAGCCGCTGACGCATGCCGTGGCTGTACGAACGCACCGGCCGGTCGACCGCGCCGCCGAGCGCCGCCACATCAAGAGCCTCATCGACCGCGGCCTCCTGCAGGGGGCGACCGGTGGCCGCCCAGTAGGCATGCAGGTTCTCCCGACCGGTGAGGTGCGGCAAGAAGCCCGGGCCCTCGACCAGGGCGCCGACGCCGCGCAGCGCGGGTGCCCCGGGCCGCACCGCGCGCCCGCCCAGATAGACAGCCCCGGAGTCGGGGGCGATGAGCCCCATCGCCATGCGTAGCGTGGTGGTCTTGCCCGCTCCGTTGGGGCCGAGCAGCCCGACGACCTGACCGCGCTCAGCGCGCCAGGAGACGTCCCCGACGGCCCGGTGACCGTCGGCATAGGTCTTCACCAGATGCTCGACCGCCAACGGCACGTCAGCGAGGTCGGCTCGGTCGGGCAACTTCCGCCGCCGACGCCGCTCACGCCAGGCCAGCACGCCAAAACCAGCCAACAGCAAGGCGATTGCTGCACCAACGCCGATCGACTCAGTGTCCATGTCGCTCTCCGCAGCGACGACGACGCCGTCCACCTGTGGCAGAGCCAGCCCGGCACCGGTCACCGAGATCTGGTCGATGCGGGCCGCGCGGGGGGCGGCATACGCGGAGTCGGTGGTGGTGACCAACAGCCGCAGGGAGCTGCCCGCCTCGACCGTCCAGGTCGCCGGCGCGAGCGCGACCTCGACCGTGGTCGGGCGCCCGGGAGTGGTCACCACGCGGATCGGCGAGACGAGTCGTCGCGGCAGCGTTGCCTGCCCGGCGGTCACCTGCCACAGCGAGAGGAAGAGCACGGTCTCGGGCCCGGTCGAGGTCACCGTGAGGGTGACCCGCGGGGCGCCGACGATGGTCGTGCGTTGAGCGAAGTCGGGGGTGTCGAAGGCAGCGGACTGCCCTGGCAGAGCTGCCAATGGGTATGCCGCGGAGCCCACTCCCAGCCCACCGATCGAGGGGATCGCGGTCACCGATGCCGGCACGCCACCCGGCGGGGTCACGACCCGCTGCGCTCCGGCGGCGGAGCCGGCCACCGGGTTGAGGTCGACGGCCGTCCAGGTGGCGGCGGGCGGGTACTGCGCCGTCGCGAGCAGTGGCGCCGTCGAGCGGCGGCGGGGAATGGGTGTGGCATAGATGAACTCGCGGGGATTGGCCGTCGTGGCAGCGTCACGGACAAGGGTGTCGGTCAACCAGTCGCGCAGCGCCTGTTCGTCGGCAACGGCGGTGCTGGACAACCCGTCGTGCCCCCCGTCGATCCACCGGACCGCCAGGCGGGGCACCTGTCCCTCGATCGCTCGCGCCGTCTCATCCGCCTGCTCGAGGCCGAACAACGAGTCGGCCATCCCCTGCACGAGCATGGTCGGCGCGTGCAGGCCGCTCAGCAGCGGACGTGGGCTATGCGCGTGCAGCATCGTCACCAGCTCGGAGCTGGGCGTTCCGGTGACGGTGGCGTCGAGGAACAACCGGCAGACCGTCGGGTCGAACCGCCCGCAGACGGCGGTGGCCAGCCCCGCGGCGGAGGTCGGGCGAGCCGCAGCCGACCCGCCGGTTGAACTGGTCGAGGCGGTCGGGTTGCCGCTCGACCCGCCGGCCAGGGCCGAACCGAAGAACCGCGAGGCCCACAGTGCCTTGAACGGACCGGGCTCCAAGGAGTGATCCACCCGGGCCGGTGACGTCGGCACGCTCGGACCCCCCGCCGCGAACTGCGGGAAGAACGCCTGCGCCAAGTCGTTCCAGGCCACCACGCCGACGACGCTGTCGACCCGCGGATCGCTGGCCCCGAGCATGATCGCCAGCGCGCCGCCGTAGGACGCGCCGACCACCCCGACGTGCGGATCGCCGGGGGCGTCGAGGCGCACATCGGAGCGCGCGGCCAGCACGGTCACGAGGGCCCGGGCATCGGTCACCTCGTATGCCGGGTCGTCCAGATGGATTCGACCTCCCGACGCGCCGAAGCCGCGGGCGGAGTAGCCGAGGACGAGATAGCCGCGCGAGGCCAGGTCACGGCCCCGGTCGACGAGGTCGGCCTTACTGCCCCCGAAGCCATGCGCGAGCAGGACCGCCGGCCAGGGCCCGCCCGGCGCGGTCGGCCGGAAGACTGTCGCGTCCAGCGTCACCGCCGACCCGTCCGGCTCCGACCCGACCGGGACGTTCAGGGTCTCTTCGGCCACCGCCCCCGGCGCGCTGTCCGCGCGGACCCCGGCTGTTGCTCCAAGCCCGGCTGTTGCTCCAAGCCCGGCTGCCGTTGCGGGCACCAGTGCCAGCACGAGGGCGCCAAGCAGGGCCGCGGAGGTGCGGCGGACGGCATACATGAGGCGGAGCGTAACCCGGCACCGCGCGACGGCGAGGAAGACGCCGGACAGCCGGCCCGGTGAGGCTCCCGGACCGGCTGCCTGGTGACCCGCCGCAAGCGGGCGAGGTATGGCTCAGGCGCTGGTGTCCGCCGTTGCCGATTCGTCGTCCTCGCGCCCGGGGGTGCGCAGGTTCCACCTGCGGATGACCCAGGTGAAGAGCACGTAGTAGACCACCGCGTAGACGAGGCCGAGAACGATGAGCAGGACCGGCTTGGTGGCAATGTTCCAGTTGAGCGCGAAGTCGAACAGGCCTGCGGAGAAGCCGAATCCGTCGCGGATCCCCAGCGCATTGACGATGGCGAGGGAGGTGCCGGTGAGGACGGAGTGCAGCACGTAGAGCGGCCAGGCGACGAACATGAAGGCGAACTCCAGCGGCTCGGTCACCCCGGTGAGGAAGGAGGTGAGGGCGCCGGAGAGCATGATGCCGCCGACCGCCTTGCGTTGGGACGGCTTGGCCGAGCGCCAGATCGCGAGGGCAGCGGCCGGGAGGGCGAACATCATGATCGGGAAGAAGCCGGTCATGAACGAGCCGGAGGTCGGGTCGCCGTGCAAGAAGCGGGCGATGTCACCGTGGTAGATCTGGCCGTCCGCGGCGGTGTACTCACCGAAGACGAACCACGGCACCGAGTTGAGGATGTGATGCAGGCCGAGCGGGATGAGCAGCCGGTTGAGCGTGCCGTAGACCAGACCACCGAGGATGGTGTTCGACACGACCCAGGTGCCCAGCGCTGTCAGGCCACTGTTGAACGCCGGGTAGAGCAGGCCGAAGACGACGGCGAGGACGATCGCGGCAAGGGCCGTGATGATCGGGACGAACCGTCGACCGCCGAAGAAGGCGAGGTAGGGCGGGAGGCTGATCCGGTGGTATCGCTCCCACAGCTTGGCCGCGACGACGCCCATGACGATGCCGCCGAGGACGCCGTAGTTGATGAGCTTCTGCTTCTCTCCTGCAGCGGCGGCGCCGAGGACCAGCGGTGAGATCGCGTCGGCCACGCCCTTGAACACGAGGTAGCCCACGACGCCCGCGAGCGCCGTCGAACCGTCGGCCTTCTTGGCCATTCCGATGGCGACGCCGACCGCGAACAGCAGCGCGAGGTTGGCGAAGATCGCGTCACCGGCCGCGCCGAGGACGGTAGCCACCTGGGTCCAGCCCAGGCCGTCCTTGCCGAGCAGGTCGGGCTGGCCGATCCGCAGGAGCAGGGCGGCCGCGGGGAGTGCGGCGATGGGGAGCATGAGACTGCGACCGAACTTCTGCAGGGGCGCGAGGTCGAACCGTTTCGCACTGGCTTGGCGAGCGGCGGCTAAGGCGTTCATCAATGTCCTTTCCGGACAGGAGGGTGACGAGCGGATCGTGCTGTGGGGGGCGAGGCCGGGAGAACCGGGGGCTTGTCGTTCGTGGTCCGTACTGATACGATCTGGTACGTACCAGTAAGCATGACCCAGGCTTTCAGACTTGTCAAGCCCCCAGGAAAGGCCCCCTATGAGAGTCACCGCGATGGCCCGAGAGATCGCCGAGCAGCCCGAGGCTGTTCGTCTGACCCTGGCCGCGCACCTGTCACGCGCCGGCGAGATCGCGGCCCTGGCCGGCCGCCGCCGGGTCCTGTTCATCTCGCGCGGATCAAGCGACAACGCCGCCAACTACGGGCGCTACCTGCTCGAGGCGTATGCCGCCCGAGGCGCCGCGCTCGCCGCTCCCAGCATCTACACGGCATACCGCAGCCGCCTGGACCTCTCGGACACCCTGGTGGTCTCGGTCTCCCAGTCCGGCGCGACGGAGGAGATCGTGACGGCCCAGGACTGGGTCCGGGAGTGCGGCGCCGCGACGCTCGCGGTGACGAACGACGCCCGCTCCCCGCTCGCCGCCGGCGCCGATCTGGCCCTGGTCACCGAGGCGGGCCCCGAGCTCGCGGTTCCCGCGACGAAGTCCTACCTCACCCAGGTGGCCGCCATGGCCGTCATCGGGTATGCCGTGTCCCCGACTCGGGGTATCCGCCAGGCCGCGTGGCGCTGGGAGATCGAGTCAGCTCCCTTCGAGATCGGGCAGCTCACCGAGGACCGCACGAGGATCGACGACGCCGTCGAGATGCTCGCCGGCTCCGACGCCGTGCTCGCGTCGGCGCGCGGGCTGATGCTCGGAACGGCGCTCGAGGCCGCCCTCAAACTCGAGGAGACCTGTCTGCGCCCGGTGCGCGGGCTCTCGTATGCCGATCTTCGGCACGGGCCGGTAGCCGTCGTCGG
>Ga0116169_1003527_pt1 | contig 10355 bp, 9 predicted proteins | sample AD_UKC130_MetaG_FD_89796 | JGI IMG/M metagenome (GOLD analysis project Ga0116169, IMG submission 89796) | Active sludge microbial communities of municipal wastewater-treating anaerobic digesters from Canada - AD_UKC130_MetaG | ecosystem: Engineered > Bioreactor > Anaerobic > Digestate | place... | reverse complement strand
GGATCTCGGTGCCTGCAGGTATCGGGTTCCTCAGTGCCGGATCATCGGGGCCTTCTGCCAGAGCGAGAATGCATGCCTTCAATATGGCCTTGTTGACTACAGGTATTTCACGTTCCACTTTTTTAAGAGCGCTGTTGTCCACAGTCGGAAAGTACAGCGTGACCTTTATCATTTTGGTCTCCACGTCCGGAGTCTCGGTGTCAGTGCTGACATCAGCCTTCCGGTCATCATCCGGGTCCCCGGCACTGCCGTTTCGGCTACCGGTATCCTCATCCTGAGGATCACCGTCTGTTTCCACGAACCCCGTCTCGCCGTCATCCTGCAGGTCTCCGGCATCATTTCCCGAAGTCGCCGCATCTCTGCCGAATAAACTGCAGGCTGCCAGGGATATGCATAATATCATGATCATTGCTGCAAAAACCAGCTTTCTCATCCTACACCTCCGCTCCGGTCTCTTTTTGCCAGATCGCGTCTTTACGGTGATCCAGCCATCACAGGCACTTCTGCTGTTTCAGGTTCAATCCTCAATTTATAATATACTTGCCGTTGAGTTTCCGATGTACATGCCACTGACTGTTCGGTATAACTGCCGTCGCCGGTATACATACCATTGCCGGAATGCCGATGTCACCGATATTTCCTGGACGTTTCACTGCAGGTCAATGTTCCCGTGTCGCATTCCTTCAGTCCACAGTTACTTTAGCCCACTGCTGCTTCGTTCCGCCTTTGCTTCAGTCAACTGGCAGATAACTATATAACGTACAGGCCTTCCGACCTCCGATCCAGCGCTGCTTCAGTCCATTGCCTCTTAATTACACCGTCGCTGACGCCTGCCGCTGTCAATCCACAGTTATATAATCCTTTATGCTCTCGAACCGGTTCTGCTTGATGCCCGGAACTTTCATGATATCCTCGATCCTGTTGAACCTGCCGTGTTTCTCCCTGTAAGCTATGATGTCCCTTGCCTTCGCCTCCCCTATCCCGGGCAGGGTGTCCAGTTCATCTATTCCGGCGGTGTTGATGTTCACGGGCTTGATACCGTTCCGGCCGGCAGGCGTGTCATCGCCGCTTCCTATCACTTCTGCGCCGGGTCCGCTGTCGCTGCGTACCAGGGCACCCTCACCGGCAGCATTGTTTTCATTTTTTGATTTTATGACCAGCATGACGTTTTCATTCAGCGAATACACCATGTTGATGTTGTCGGCGTCCGCATCCTCCGTAAGTCCGCCCGCTTCCCTGACGGCATCGCATATCATCTGGCCTTTTGTCAGTGTGACGATACCCGGGTTTTTTACGCATCCAACCACATAGACCTTGATCTCATCCTTATTTTCGGCTGATCCGCCGTCCGGTCCCGCGGTTTCACCGCTATTTCCCGAATTCCCGGAGCTTCCTGCCCCCGTGGCATTGCCTCCTACACCAGCCGCATCCCCGGCTGCGCCGCTGTAACTGACTTCAGCTGTACCGCCATACCCGTTCCCGGCAGAAGAGCCATATGTCGAATCACGGCCCGGTTCCGGCAGAATCTGTCCATCCTCGATGATTATGTCCCCCCTGCTGCTGAACATGAAACTTCCCGCAAGCACTCCCAGCAAAACAAGCCCGGAAGCAATAAATACAATGAGTTCTTTTTTTATCTCCATCTCTTTTCCGAACAACTGAACTTTCATACTGCGTCCCTCCATTTTCTGTATTATTCTTCCTGTTAATACCATTTTCCTTTATTTTCCGATGAGCTTTTAAAATTTTTTAACTTTCACCGCGATATTTCTGCTATACTCTAATTGATAGAACATGTCCCGGAGGGTACAGATGAAAAAGCTGCTGACACTGGCAATGATTTTGCTTCTGACAGCAACGGATATTTGTATTGCATATGCACTGCAGCCGCCTTCACTGGATGCCACATCCTACATACTGATAGACGCGCAGACAGGAGATGTCCTGTGCGAAAAGGATTCCCGGGAAATGGTATATCCCGCCAGCACGACCAAGATAATGACGGCCATACTGGCACTCGAACTCGGTGATCTCGATGAAGTGATGACGGCAAGCCAGCGTGCCATAGACGCTATTGGATACAACGGAAGCAATATCGGGATAATACCCGGAGAGAAGATACGCCTTGAAAACCTGCTTCAGGCTATGCTCATCAGTTCGGCCAACGAAGCTGCGAACATAATAGCGGAAAACATATGCGGCAGTACCGCGGAATTCCTGGAACTGATGAATAAACGCGCAAAGGAACTCGGAGCGGTCGATACACATTTCGTCAATCCAAGTGGCATCCACGATGACGAGCATTACACAACTGCAGCCGATCTGGCGTGTATTTCGAGATATGCCATGACGCTGCCTAAGTTCAGGGAAATCGTGAGCACACACAGCTTTTCGATGCCTGCCACGAACAAGCACTCGAAATGGCCCGAGCTGAAAAATACCAACAAGCTCATGCTGAGCAACACAAGCGACCTGTATGAAATCAACGGCATAAAGACAGGATTCACCGGACCTGCAGGCTATTGCCTGATTTCATCCGCAAGGAACGAAGAAGGCATGGAACTGATCTCTGTCGTGATGGGCGTCAAAAACGAGGGCGCCGCTGAAAACGTCAGGAAATATTCAAAGGAACTGCTTGATTACGGGTTCACTAACTTTCAACGCGTCGAACTGATACAGAAAGGCCGGGTATACCGCAACATAAAGGTAGAAGATGCGGCTGACATATACGGTCTCGACCTGGTAGCTGAGGATTCCCTGGTCTGCGTGCTCCCAAAGGATGTTTCACAGAGGGATATCAAGGAAGTTTCACATATAAACGGCGAAATCCACGCACCGGTCAACAAGGGTGACAGGATCGGATATGTCGAATTCCTGAAAGACGGCGTCTCCATCGGAAGGGTGGAACTGATAGCCGCAAGGGATATCGAATACAAACCGGCCCCTGTCTCACTTGTTGAACTGACGCAAAACCCTCAGACTGTCATAGAAAGCATTACTGAAAACCTCTATTTCAAAATCGCCATATGCTGTGCAGCACTCATCATTCTATTGCTTATCGTCAGGCTGTTCGTCAGGGCATTGTCACGGAGGGCCCGCAGCAGAAGGTACTACTGACCGTCAGGTATTTACTGAAAAACGCAACATAATATATAATATATGGGCGGAGAATCGCAGCATTCCCGCCATTTTTTTCGAGGGGTGTTTTTAATGACAACGAAACCTAACCGTGAAGTTCGCCAGATAAGGGATTTCAAGGATATGCTCGTGCAAAGCGCCGAACTTTACGGCGATAATGAAGCTTTTTATCTCAAATCGGAAGACGGGACTTACAGAAGTATAAAATACAGGGAATTCAAAAGAGAAGTGGACTCATTCGGTACTGCCCTGGTGAACCTCGGGCTTAAGGGCAAGTTCATCGCTGTCATTGGTGAAAACCGCTACGAGTGGTGCCTGACTTATCTGGCTGTTGCAAACGGTGTAGGCATCATCGTTCCGCTCGACAGGGAACTGCCAAGGGATGAGATAGAAAATCTGCTGATCCGTTCGCATGCCAGCGCAGTGGTCTTTTCCGGGAAGCACGAAAAAGATATGAGGATCATATCGGCTGCAGTCCCGCACGTTGAATACTTCATCAACATGGACGCAGGCGATGACGACGGCAGGTTTCTTTCCATGAAAAAGCTCCTGCAGAAGGGCTCGGAACTGCTGGATGCAGGCGACCGTACATATATAGACGCAGAAATCGATCCCGATGCGTTCGGCGTCCTGATCTTTACCTCGGGCACGACGGATCTTGCCAAAGGCGTCATGCTTTCGCACAGGAACATAGTCTCCAACATCATGGCTGTCTGCTCTGTCCTGTACATAGACGATACCGATTCGACACTGATCATGCTTCCGCTCCATCATACATATGCATGTACCACCAGTTTCCTGCTGATGCTGTACAATGGATGCAGGATCTCATTCATCGAAGGGCTCAGGCATATCGCCAGAAACATGAAGGAAACGAGCCCTTCGATCATCATGGCCGTACCGCTCCTGCTGGAATCCATGTACAAAAAGATATGGGACTCCATCAATAAGCAGAAATCAGCATACAAGGTCAAGGCAGCACTTGGGATCAGCAAACTGCTTCTGCTGTTCGGAATCGACATAAGGAAGAAACTGTTCAGGCAGATACATGAAAACATGGGCGGCCGGCTCAGGCTGATCATTTCAGGGGCAGCTGCTCTTGAACCCGCCGTATCCAAAGGCTTCCGCGATTTCGGCATTCCTTTGATGCAGGGCTACGGGCTTACAGAATGTTCTCCAATCGTCACGGTGAACCAGCTGGAGAGGTTCAGGGACGATTCCGTCGGGCTTCCCCTGCCCTGCAATGAAGTCATGATCTACAAGCCCAACAAGGAGGGCATAGGTGAGATCATTGTAAAAGGCAGCAACGTAATGCTTGGCTATTTCGAAAACAGCCTGGCTACTGAAAAGGCCCTCAGGAATGGATGGTTCCATACCGGCGACCTGGGCAGGATGACCAGGGAAGGTTTCTTCAACATAACCGGCAGAAAGAAAAATGTCATAGTCACCAAGAACGGCAAAAACATATATCCTGAGGAAGTGGAAGCTTACCTCAACAAGAGCCCGTTCATAGCGGAATCATTGGTCTACGGAAAAGACGACGAGGCTTCAGAGGAAACTTTCGTGTATGCCATAATCGTCCCTGCCATGGATATCATAAAGGAAAGGCTTGGCAAGACGGAAGTGACCGAGGACGAAGTCTTCAGGATCATAGACGCCGAAGTCAGGAACGTCAACAAAAAGATGCCGCTGTACAAGCGCATACTCCGGTTCACGATACGCCAGGAAGAGTTCGCCAAGACTTCGACCAGGAAGATAAAACGGTATATGGAGAAGATAAGCTGAGAAAGGTTCGGTGACATTCCTCTGCAAGAGGTATTCCTCTGTGGCTGAGGAATGTCACGCGCATGAAAAAACGGTGCACTCCTCTGCAGGAAGTATTCTTTTGGGATGAGGAGTGTCACAGGTATGAAAAGTTCGGTGACATTCCTTTGCAAGAGGTATTCCTCTGTGGCTGAGGAATTTCACGCGCATGAAAAGTTCGGTGACACTCCCCGGCAGGAAGTGATTCTCTGGGGTTGAGGAGTGTCATGCGGAAAAAGTGCTCAGCTTGTTAAAATAGACGGCTGTTGCCCCTTCAGGCAGCAGCCGTGTGTGTTTTCAGATGGAACTTGCGTTCCTTAAAACCGCTGTACTCCAACGCTTTGATCACGGCCGGCCCGCACTTCCTTTCAATGGTCTCCTCATCCTTGTCGAGGACTACATTTTCTCCGACAGTTGCCGCAGAGATCCTGAAATCCTGAAAGATCGTCCCAATACGTCTTCTGTAATCATGTACGTCATAATCCCTTATATTGATGCCGTTATACAGGATATCTCCCTCATTGGGATCGTAGAGTCTCATTATGAGCTTGATCAGCGTTGTCTTGCCTGAACCGTTATACCCGACCAGGGCCACTCTTTCACCGGGGTGGATCGTCAGGCAGATATTTTTCAATAACAAGGGGCTGCCTTTCGGTAGCCCCACTTATTCATTTCACGACTATATTGACCAGCCTGCCGGGTACTGCTATGACCTTTAAGACAGTTTTGCCTTCCAGCAGGTCGGCTACCTTTGCGTTATTCATCGCGGCTTCCTCGGTCTGAGATTTGTCAAGGCCTGAGGGCACCATGATCTTCTCCTTGATCTTGCCGTTGAGCTGGATCACTATCTCCACTTCGTCCCTGACAAGCTTCTGCTCGTCCCATTTGGGCCACTCCTGGCTGAAGATCGAATAGGGTCCGCCCATTTTCTCCCAGAGTTCCTCGGCAAGGTGCGGTGCGAATGGAGCCAGCAGCTTGAGGAGATCCATCACGGTGTCAACATAGAGCCTGTAGTTTTTCCTGCCAGTGCTTTCGTACTTGTAAAGCGCGTTGACAAGCTCCATTATCCTCGCTATCGACGTGTTGAACTGGAACCTGTCCGCATCCTCGGTAACTCCCTTTATGGCGGTATGCCTTACGAAATCCAGTTCCTTCTCCTCGGCGCCGTATTCGCCCTCAAGTGTCCTGTCCAGTGCGGCAGCCGATTCGATCAGCCTTTCCACCCTTCCGACGAACCTCGAAATGGCCTTGATGCCGTCATCGCTCCACGGACCGCCCTCGGTATACGCGAAGCCGAAGCCGAGGTACATCCTGAAAACATCGGAGCCGTACTCCTGTATATAATCATCCGGCGATATCGTGTTGCCCTTGGACTTGCTCATCCTGTTGCCGTCCGGGCCAAGGATCGTGCCCTGGTGGACCAGCGAAAGGAACGGTTCGTCGAAATTCAGGTATCCCATATCACGCAGGGCTTTCGTCACGAACCTTGCATACAGCAGGTGCATCGCAGCATGCTCCGCGCCGCCCACGTACTTGTCCACCGGCAGCATCTTATTGATCCACCCGGTGTCGAACGCCTTTTCAGAGTTCCTGTTGTCGGGATAGCGCAGGAAATACCATGACGAGCACACGAAAGTGTCAAGAGTGTCAGGGTCCCTTTTCGCCGGCTTGCCGCACTTCGGGCATGTTGTATTGATGAACTCGCTGCACTTCGCCAGCGGTGATTCTCCGTCCGGAGTGAATTCCACATTATACGGCAGTTCCACCGGCAGGTCCTTTTCAGGAACGGGCACGATTCCGCAATCGTCGCAGTAGATTATCGGTATCGGGGCTCCCCAGTAACGCTGCCTCGAGACCAGCCAGTCCCTGAGCCTGTAATTGACCCTGAATTCGCCTTTGCCCTGCCCGTTGAGCTTTTTGACTATCTCCTGCCTTGCCTGGGCTGAACCCATACCTGTGAATTCGGCACTGTCGATCAGAATGCCGTCTTCGACGAATGGCAGCGCATCGTCGACACCTTCCCCGCCTTTAATGACACGCTTAATGGGTAGGTTATACTTCGTTGCGAATTCATAGTCCCTCTCATCATGGGCGGGTACTGCCATGACGCAGCCAGTGCCGTATCCTGCAAGCACATAGTCTGCTATCCAGATCGGCACCTTGTCGCCGTTTACCGGGTTGATCGCATATGCGCCGGTGAATACGCCGGTTTTCTCCCTTACGGTCGACATCCTCTCGATTTCAGTCTGTTTCTTCGCCTGTTCCCTGTACTGTTCCACGGCGTCCCTGCATTCAGGCGTGGTTATCCTGTCCACAAGCTCGTTTTCCGGCGCCAGTACCACGTAAGTCACGCCATACAGCGTGTCAGCCCTTGTTGTGAAAACCTTGAACGAAAAGCTTCCGTCCGCGCCTTCAAATACGATCTCGGCGCCTTCCGACCTGCCTATCCAGTTCTGCTGGATCTTTTTCGTCTTTTCAGGCCAGTCCAGCTGCGGCAGGCAGTCCAGCAGTTCCTGCGCATAATCCGTGATCTTGAAGAACCACTGTGTCAGGTCCTTTTTGGTGACTTCGCTCTTGCACCTCTCACATGCGCCGTCGATCACCTGCTCATTGGCAAGAACGGTCTTGCAGCTCGGACACCAGTTCACAGGCGCCTTCTTCCTGTATGCCAGCCCGTGTTCATAAAGCTTCAGGAAGATCCACTGGGTCCATTTGTAATATTCGGGAGCACAGGTGATCACCTCGTAGTCCCAGTCAAAGGTAGCGCCCATTTTCCTGAGCTGCTCTTCCATGGTCCTGATATTCGCATATGTAGAATCCTTGGGATGGATACCTGTTTTTATCGCATAGTTCTCGGCAGGCAGGCCGAATGCGTCGAACCCCTGGGGATGGAACACGTTCCAGCCCTGCATCCTCTTAAGCCTTGCCCATGTATCCGTCAGCCCGTAGTTGTACCAGTGGCCGACATGGAGATTTGCCCCCGAGGGATATGAAAACATTTCGAGGCAGTATAGCTTTTTATCAAGATTATCGCGGTCGAACCTGTACAAACCGGTTTCTTCCCATTTCTTCTGCCACTTCTCGTCTATCTTCGTTGAGTATGCCAAAATAAACAGCTCCTTTCAGATCGGGCGATTTATAAGCTGATTTATTAGTAAAAGCTGATTTGTAACCATATTTTCAAACCTAACGATAAACTGATCCATTAACCAGAAAGGACTATACCTTCCTGCAGATCATCAGTCTTCCGGATCAGGACTGTTCGAGTTCGTCCGGCGTCCTGATCCTGCCCTCGGACCATAACCGTTCCAGGTTGTAGAATTTCCGGTCTTCCTCGTTGAATATATGTACGACCAGCTGTCCGAAATCAAGCAGGATCCATCTGGCGCTCTGGTAACCTTCCCTGTGCAGCAGATTGTAGCCGGCTTCGCCCATCTTCAGTTCAAGCTCGTCCGCCAGCGTCTTTATATGAGTACTCGATGTACCGCTGCAAATGATGAAATAATCCGCGAGGATCGACACATCCGAAATATCGATTATCTCGATATCCCTGGCCTTTTTATCCTCGAGTATCCCGTATGCCGTTTCCGCAATTTTTCTGTTCCCCAAAGCTTACCTCCTGTACCATGATTGATTAAATATTATACCACTATTGCGAACGATTTGTGAATAAAAAATTACTTCCCGCCGTTATTCCTGCCCTTTCTGAACATCTCATACGCACTCATGGCCAACAGGAACCCTCCAAAAAACTTCCTAAGCAGGCCTGCATCCATGGATGCAGCTATCCAGGAACCCGCCAGCGCTCCGGCCAGGCCGAAAATGATGATGGGGACCGCCATCCTGAAATCGATGCTCTTGTTTCTTATATGTATTACCAACGCCACGACCGCTGTCGGGATGAAATACAGCAGGTTGACGCTCTGAGCGATGTGCTGTCCCGGGTTCGCGACGAGGACGAGCACCGGTATGAGTATGGCGCCTCCGCCCATCCCCATACCGCTCACGATCCCTGACGCAAGCCCGGCCAGAAATAAAACGATCCAGTTCCAGTTGTTCAAACCATCTTCCCCTTATACCGCCCTGATCAAAGAAACTTTCTACAGTCGCAGAAAATCCCTGCATCAGCAGTGTCAGAAAATCATTTTCAGACCTGCTGCCGCCATGAACGCCGCGAAGATCCTCCTGAGCAGCTTATCCGGACACCTGTTCAGCAGCTTCGCGCCGATATATCCTCCGGCAAGCCCTCCAAGCGTTGCCTTGATCGTTATTCCCCAGTCAACATAGCCTTTTGTGATATAAAACACGGAACTTACGACCGTAAGCGGCAGTATCACTGCTATGGCTGTGGCATGGGCCCTGTGCTCTTCCGCTTTCAGCAGGTGTACCATCGCCGGTACTGCTATCGTGCCGCCGCCGGAGCCGAACAGTCCGTTGGCGAGGCCCGTCACGAGGCCGATCACCGCACACAGCAGGAAATTCGGGCGCTTCCTGCGGCCGGTTTCTCTGACTGGTCCCCGGACCTTGCCATTGCCCATATCCCCGTCTTGTTCCATATTTTTGCCCGTCTGTCCCGTCACAAAGTGTGCTCCTTTCACGACTGCGGCTGTTTTGTGCCACGTTCCTGTGGTACGCCCGCACCCCGCACCGTTCGTCCTGTGCAGTCCGTTTCCTCTTTGCCTTCTTCCCCGGCTGCATTGGATCTGGTGCTATCAATATTGTTCGACTTTATCCCCCGATTATTCATGCCCGGTACATATATCGCCGCTCTGACACACATATTGCCGCACATTTTCGGCAAACAAACGCATTGCATGTCAAGTATAATGTGGTAGAATTTAGTTAGCAGCATGTAATAAATCAGCGGCAGGCAATCCGGCCGGCGATGATTTGGTGAGGTGCGCGGATAAAATGAAAAAAGCCATAAGATCTGTGTTTTTTTTATTAGTGTTTTTGCTGGCATCAGCGGCATTCCGCACGGGCGTTTACGCAGACAGCAGGTATTACGATATCATCGGCTATAACGTCGATGTCGTCATTGGACCTGACGGTTCTGCCAGCGTGGAAGAAAGGATCACATACAATTTCATTGGCGAATTCAACGGCGTCCTAAGGGACATAGATTACGAGAAGACCGACGGTATTGCAAACCTGAAAGTATTCGTCGAGGAAGACGGCACCAATATCAGGGAGTTCTCGGTAAACTCCACGACCGATTATGATGCCGCCGGCAGTCCGGGCACTTATAACATATACCATGACGACGAAATAGCTCATCTGAAGGTTTTCGAAAAGAGCAGGAACACAAGCAAGACCTTCATCTACAAATACACGCTTAAAAACGTGGTGACAAGATACAACGACATAGCTGAATTCAACAGAAAGATAATCGATACCGGCTGGGATGTGCCTCT
>Ga0116169_1003524_pt1 | contig 10360 bp, 15 predicted proteins | sample AD_UKC130_MetaG_FD_89796 | JGI IMG/M metagenome (GOLD analysis project Ga0116169, IMG submission 89796) | Active sludge microbial communities of municipal wastewater-treating anaerobic digesters from Canada - AD_UKC130_MetaG | ecosystem: Engineered > Bioreactor > Anaerobic > Digestate | place... | reverse complement strand
TCTGCCCTGCGCAAGAGCTTGCACAAACAGGTTGTAGTATGCCGGGTCACTTTCAAACAGGTGCACTAGAGCATAATCTCCATCTGTGTGCGTCTGCATTAACCTGAACAAGCTCTTTGGAGCTTCATGATATGTTTTAATCATACATTATTGCTATTCCTTTCCATATACTTAATAAGTCTGTTTAAATACCAAGCAGCTTTCTTCAAGTCCTCTAGACCATTCTTATAACGCTCTCGAGTGATGTACTTAATCACCTGACCTTTGATGTAGCCTCGATATTCTTCGTAGGTGAGCTGGTCCTCCTGAATTTTAATGACCTCAATTTTGCCCCTATTGTAGTGACTCGGATGGTTCACATTGTCTGCCATAACTAAAAATCCTCCATTGTTAGTTGTGTAGGATCCAGACCGAAAGGTCCGTATTGCTTAGTAAGTTTTTCTTCGTTGTATTTAAACACTTCGTCTAGTGTGAGACCCTTAGCTCGAGCTGTTACAATTAAATACCAAAGGACATCACCGAGCTCATCAACCCATCGTTCTCTCTCGACAGGCTTTTCCTGGTAAACCTCTCTCTTCAACAGACCGGCGACCTCACCAGCCTCCTCTGTAAGACCGCACACAGCATGTTGTAATGCTCTATCGTCTGTTAGGTCTCGAAGTGGAGAACACTCAAGCTGCATCTCTATAGATTGATGGAGCTCTTCTAGGGTGAATGATACACCATTACTTGGTAGAGTTAGCATTGCGTTCGGCCTCCCTCCTAGCTTTTAGATACTCTTTTAGTTCAGGAGTAGCTCTCCAAGAGTTGGAACCGCAGGCCCTTACAGCTCCTGCAACCAAAAACTCCTTAAACATATCGTACATGAAATACCGGTCCACACCCAAAATCTCTCGTGCCATCTTGAGACTGATAGTACCAGCATCCATGAAGGCTTCAAGTTTTGGGTAACGCTCTAGCCACTTTTCTACAACTTTTATATCCATTACTACACCTCCATTTGCTTTGCGATTTCCATCAGAAGCTTATCAGGCACGTAACTAGCACCAGCTCCTGGTCGTAGCAGACCTCTTGTAATTAAGTCCGACAGAATCTTCGAGCTGTCTGCTCGGTCTATGCCAAGAATCTCTTGGAATTGATAACCCTTAAATGATGTTGCTGTTAGTAGAGACTTGATTGCCGGGTGCGCTGTAACAAGCGCTCTAACAAAGTCAAGGTTCTCTGCTCTCTTAGCTTGAGCTCTCTTGTACTCTCGAATGTAGTCTCCATATCCGAAAGAGCTCTTGTTGAGAGTTGCTGTCAGGAACTCTCGAGCGAATTCTACATGCTTAACATCTACCAAAAGAGACCCGTCATATGCTCCGCATAGAATTGCGAAGGAACAGGCCAATCGTAGGAGCTTCTCATGGACCGCCACACCTACTACTAGCGGGCCGCCCCCAAGCTCCTCATTAAGTTGCGAGGCTACTTCACGCACTTTAGTGCGCACCTCTTTTGTAATCTTAATATCTTCGGCTGTTAAGCTCCAAGCCAGGTTGAAGAGCCCTTGCCAAGGTTCCACCTTAACAGGTGTCTCAAAATCGATACCGGCTAGGTCATCAACATCCTCTCGAGCAGCGGAAAGCACTAGGTCGAAACGAGCCTGGTCTTCAACTATCGGTATGAACTCTTGAAAAGCACCGTAACCTTTCCAATAAAACTCTGACAAGTTTCTACCCGACCTGGGGTTACTAAGCCAAAGGAGTCGAGTACGTGCTCGAGCTTCGCCCTTAACAATCTTATTAAGAGTAACTGCACCGCTGGAACGAGTTGATGAAAGGTCCTTAATGTCATCAATCTCCAAGCCCGAGGCTTCGTCAATTATCAACAGGCCTCTATCGTTCATAGGAATAGCACCCCAGGTTACAACCCAGGAGTCGCCGAATCTCTGCACGCCCCCGATAACGCCAGTTCGTCTGGCATTCTCACCGTTGATGTACCCGCCCATACCTAACGTCTTTACAAAGCGCTGAGCCATTTGACTCTTACCGGTACGAGTATCTCCGATAACCATAGTGTCTAGCCACCCCTTAAGTAAACCTCCCTGCCAGGGTATCTCTGTTACAGAGCCGTAGGTCAGAAGTATAGCACCGAACAGGTCAGGTCTGCCTTCAATTGCGAGGGTAGGTAGCCACTCTTCGTAGTACCCGTTTATCAGCTCTTCCGCTGTTTTAGCTTTCGCAGCCGCAGCACGGAATGGCTCTAATGTTACATCATCTATAACCGGCTTAGGTTTCGTAACGTTCTCCGCATCTCGTATTACATAGAAGTTTTGCTGAGTCCTAGGGTCTGTTACTCTGCATGCCTCAAAGTTATACTTCAAAGTTGCGGAAAGACGGTAGTCTGTATACAAAAACACCCCGTAACGGTTCTCAAAAGAGGCCTCATCCAGCCCGTCAATAAACGAAGCAGACTCCTGAAAGATAAGCTTTTGGACGTTTATGTATTCAATTGGCTGCGCTGTGACAGACTTGCAACCAAAGATTTGTCGCAAGTAGTTGTCTTGCGCTGCGTCCGCAGCTTCTATAAATCTTAAGATTTGACGAGGGTCCACCTCTATCTCTTGCTCATATCCCTTTGTCTGCGAAAGTACTGCAAGGGGGCAAGGTTTGTCGCACCTAGTATTTCGGCACACACATCTTAGCTTAGTCGGTACAGTGTATATCTTTGGCTCAACACCTACCACACTCATGTTGTTGAGTCGTACCCAGGTGTTCAAGTTTTCAGTAAACTCCGACCGTACCAAGGAGATATCTTGCGCCTCGATAGCTTCTTTCTGACGCTCCAGCTCTTCATACGTTGTAGCAAATTGCCATATGTTGACAGGCTCATTAGCTTCCTGGCATGCTTCGTAGTAGGCCACGAAATCTTTTTTTGGTAGTTTTATGACTCGAATTGAGTTCGCGATGTTCTTGAGTAGCACCATGTAGGTATTCACAGTCTTTTGGCCTACGGTGTCTGTGTCCAACATTAGTACTACGTCTTTGCCTTTAAATAGAGACACTTCCTCTGTCGGTATTGCACTTCCACCTGTGCCGGTAACAGCGTTGTAACCTTGGGCTCTAGCAGCAATACAATCCTTCTCACCTTCTACAATAATGATCTCATCCTGGTCAAACGCCTCGTAAGGATAGTATCTCCGTTGTCCTAAGTTTCGCATGTTGAGACACTTAGGCTCCTTACCACCCTCAATACGTCGCTGAGGTGGTAGATATCGTCTCATGTTGACCCAATAACCTGTCTTGGATTTAATCGGGAAGGTAATACGGAAGTCCTCTAGTCCGAGCTTATACTTTTTGACTGCTTCCTCTGTAATCCCAAACCCTGCAAGTATACGCAGGTCTGTTGGACTGTTTAGCAAACGTTGATGGTACTCATCAATCATTGCTTCAGAAGGAAAGGGGAGTGTATGCTTGCTCCTCCACTGCTTGAGCACAAAATTGGCAACCGTGGCGTCAACGTCAAAGTACTTCATTATGAATTCTCTCTCAGTACCACCTACCTGACACTCTCCGTGGCAGTACCATTCGCCAGTTTCTGTGTTTACAGTAAAGGACGGGGTCTTTTCAGCGTGAAAGGGACAACAAGCATACAGCTGGTCCCCCGATTGCCTGGAGAAAGCTAGCACATGTTCGTAAATTAATGCCAAGGTATTCCTCCTCCAATGTCCTAGCAAAGGTAAGGGCGGCGGCTTGTTAGACCGCCGCCTCGTCCCAGTGCTGTGATACTAACCGCCCTTTAGTTACACCGGCAGAATCTTTTTGATGCGGTTGACGATGTCGCCGTTGTACGTCTCCTGGACAACACGTGCCTTAACCTCCATGCCGACGAGCTCCTGGACGTCTATCACAACGATACTACTGGTGTCGATGCCGAGAGCATCAAAGAGCTCTTTCAGCTTCCACAGGGCTTTGTCGATAAGTACGTAGTTGTCCCAAAGCTTACGCTGTCCTTCTACGTCCTGAACGGCGTAAGTAACTTTGAGCATAGGGTTGCCGGTTGAAGAAGTAGTCTCTTCAACCTGCTCAATCTGAAGACGATAGACGCCTTCCTCCAAGGGTTCTCTGCTGGGTACGCTAGAGAAATCAAGATTTAACATGATGTTCCTTTCCGAAGCTGCATTGCTTCGCTAGCCTAGGGTTAAACGTTCCCACTCAAGCTCGCTCTGCATTGCTTCGCTCCTACCATTTTACGCCTGGGTCGGCTAAATTATTACCCTTTTGGGTTTGGTGCCAGTAGTGAGAATTGAACTCACACGTCTTCACAACGTCTACCTAGTACTGACATATGGGAGTCACCTCCCATGTTGGTCGTAGTTAAAGTCACTTTCCTCTGACTTCCCCCCCCCCCCTGGTATTTTACGTCTATCAGGGGACTCCTGGACGGAGGTTATTGTTCCACTATCAACTACTTACAGGGTCCTCTTACCCAAGCCTCGTTATGTTAAGCTTTATAGAGCCTACCTTATGAAATTACATTTGGCCATGTCTTCCACAAGTTTTACTTTTCGAGTAACAAGTACTGTTAATGGCAGTATGCAAGCCTCGTAACCTGTCTTAAGTACGATATTGATACCTACCATTCCTGGCATCTCACCTGTAGGCATAGTACCAAGGAAAGCAACAATAACAAACAGTGCAGAATCAACTGTATTGCCAAACAGTGACGATATGATAGCTCTCCAGGTAAAGCCCTTCAGACTGTAAGGGTGCTTTCTCTTCATACGTCTGAAGACTCTGTCATTGACGAAGTCGCCACAAGTATAAGAGACTACAGAGGCAATAACAATTCGAAAAGAGCTTCTAAGTGCTATGGCAAAGTGGCTACCATCGTACCACTCCGGTTGGGGCAGAGCGCAGGATAGCATAATCAGCAATGAGAAGATAGTAGTCATAGCTGCTGCCATCCAGGATACTCTGCGAGACCATTTGTAACCATATACCTCAGAGAAGACGTCTGATAAAACATAGGTTATTGGGAATGTAAGCGTTCCTGCATCAATAGACCACCAAATGAATTGAATCATATGATTCGCTAGAATGTTGGACATTATCAGGAATGAGACGAATGTAACCACCAAGGTTACGAGTAGGGGAGATACGCGTTGATTTTTTTGCATGAGCTTTTACCTCCAGTTTTGTTTAGCCTGGTGTTCTGGTACAGGCTGTAGCTATTTCGTGAACAGCTGCTTGGCTGTGGGGTTTTTGTACTCAGCACCTACGCCAAGTCTGGTCTTACCTGGCCAGCGACCTTTCGCTCTATCTGTTGCATAGTAGTTACCGTTCATGTCCGTGTAGGTACGCACAACAATATCGAAGTACGTAGGCATCTCTTGGACCATTTTACCGTGGATAGCAGGTCCGCCGTATATAGTACCGGCGACCTCATCCTTGTCCATTTTCTCCTGCATAGTGAACACTTGATTAACAGGACACTTACGCAAAGCCTGTATTGCCAGCTTGTTGAGGTCTGTCATCATACCCCAGTGCTGTATCTGAAAGTTCTTACGAAAGTTCAGACCGGCACCTTTCAACTCAGGGTCCATAGACCTAAGCTCTTCCAGCATGTACCACTGGATTTCAGACCAAGTATCCCAAGCAACCCAATCAAACGGCTGAGTAATATACTCCACATACTCTTCTGGCTTCCTGCCCATGTTGAAAAAGTCGTTCCACTTCTTAACATCGTTAGCCGCTATCAGTTTGTAAGCCTGGTCCAGGTCTTTGAACTTATCAAAGGACACCACTGTGATGTTCTTAGTGTAGCCAGCATTCTGCAGGTCCGGTGCATTCTGCAAAGTCTTTATACCTTGGTCAATATCAATAATGAGTACTTGACCTAGCTCACCCAAGGTGCCCATCAAGTGAGTCTTACCTGTACCGGACGCTCCATACACTAGAGCAAAGATGGGGCCTGTATTTACTTGTGACAAATCAATAACCCTCATTTAATCACCTCTTATACTCATATTATATAGGCTTTTGCTTCAAAAATCAAGTGCACTAATATAAATTTTTTCAGTTATTTTAAATGTGCTCATAATTTTTCAAACTGCATTTCTTCTCAAACAAACTCTGATCCGCAGCTTTGGGTATGTCTGTTTTATGATGCACCAAAAGAGAAACGGGATTTCTTCGATCCGGTAAACTACACGCACAGGAACTTCGATGTTTCCTCTTTCGTTTATAGTAAACACGGCGCCACCGCCTTTCTCAATCCAAATGACGTTCAACCTTTTCGTCAAGGTGATCTTCTGTACGTTCCTGGAACTCCTCTTGGAACTCCTCCAGCACAGTCTCCTTGTCTAGGTTTTCATACATGTATGTACTGCAGATAGTTTTGAATGCACACATCTGGCAGGCAAAGTAGCTTGGATTAGGAGCTGCATAGCTGTTGTTTTCCACAAAGCTCTTTACGCTGTTGCAGCTTACGAAGAATGCCTGCAGGAAGTTGTCCTGGTCCTCATCTGAGTACTTGCACAGGGTCCGTCGATACTGGAATTGACGAAGCAACTTTTTAACCTCATTGAGGTAGATGCCTCCAAGTGTTGCGGGCACAGGCTCTTTATCAGCAGGTGCTCCTGCATTCAGCCATGCTGTGCGTTTACGCTCATTGTAATCAGCAACATAGCGCTTCAGCGCTTCAGTGTAAACACGAGGCTGTTCATCCATCCATATGTATGACTCATCTCTGAAGTTCTGTGTCGTCTTGTGCTCGAAGCCGTAGATAGCATTCTCTTCAACGTCCAAGGCAACTAAGTCAATGGAGCCGCATATAATGATGGGGTGCTCAAACTCGCCTGGAGTTTCTGTGGGCACGGGGTCGAATAAAAGCTCCCCCTTGCTGTCTGTGGGCACAAATTCAAACTTGTACTCAATGTCTAATACCTTGAAACGCTCCAAGTCCCCGGGAAGAACATTCTTGTAGTATCCAGGTATCATAGCCAAAAGCGCTGCATCACTGTCTGGCTGCATCTCACGCTTGACCATGTCCATAATCTTCTCCAGGCTGACGCCACAGTACATCATAGCCAGCGCTTCATGGAACAGTGTACCTAGAGCAAAGTGTGGTGGGGTCACGATCGGACGAAGGTGAAAACGATTGCGGCTAGATAATTGCCACTGCCTTTTACACGTCCTAAATGTCTTTATCTCTGATACGTCTATTCTCATGATATATCACCAAAAAGTTCCTTCAACAGCTCTTTTCTCATCATCAACCTGCTCCAGGAACTCTACGCAACCATTGATGAAGCGCCACTCTAAATCATCAACTTCAAGAGCTTGTTTTAGACAATGAAACAAATACGCTTTGTCTGTGATACTCACGTCCTCAAGCTTACAAGTCGTCTGAATCCCCAAGGGAGTGCATTCCATTTGTACTATACCTTTCACTCTAAAATCCTCCTAAAAAACTCACCACATTCCATGCAGTGGTATAATCCCCAAGAACCATTCTCAGGGTATTTAATGGGGTCGTACTCTTCTGTGTTCCAACTGTCACAGTAGAGACATTGTACCTGACCATAGTGCTCGTCTAAGACGAACCCCTTGCGACCTAGTGCTGGGTTGTACGGTAATTCTTTCTCACCGAGACAATAGAGGCACACTTTTAGAAGCCTGCCATCATCGTCATAGTCATACACCATGTCATCCGAAGGTACCCAGCATTTACACTCCGGACAATGCGCATACCCATCACTCATTGTCTGATACCTTAATGTCAATACGAATGACATTCTTGACCTCGTAAACCTTGACCTTGTCGTCAATGTCTACTCGCTTACAGACGCCGCTTAAAATAGTTTCGATAGCTTTGCAAATCTTCTCATACAGTTCAGGTGTCATAATGTACCCTCCTTTCTAAATAGTCAAAGCCCCTGACACTTTGTTGTTCTAGATTTAACTACCGTCGCATGCACTAGCAATTGACCTGTGTTAGCTCCGACAGCAAACTGTCAGGGGCTTCGACGTTATGTATAAAGTCGGTAGGGGGTTCCTTTGGTAAGAGGAGGAAGGAGCAAGTACCCCTAGAGTCAACCGGAGGAGCTGGATCCCCCTACCAGACTTGTCTGATGGTAGATTAGGCTTTCGCCTTAACTGCATCAGCAGCAGCCTGAGCTTCTGCTGCCAACTTCTTTGCGTACTCGCCGCTGAAACGTTCCTTCAAAGCAGCCTCAATACCGGAAGGTCCAATGCCCTTGAGGTTCAGCATTCCGTTAGAAATGACTTTAATGTCGTTGCCGTCATAGTCACCTTTGTTAGGAGACTTTACAGGACGCAGCACGGTGTGAGAAAGAGTCTGCATGACGATTTCATACACATGAGGATCATCCTTAAGTGCTACGAACATACCGCTGGACATCTCGTGATTAGCGAAACGACGTGCAGGAACCATCTTGCCGTCAACCTCGATCTTCCTGCCATAAGCACCGCCCTCGCCGCGCGGAGCTCTGCGCCCGTCAAGCTTCTTCAGCTCTTCGTCAATCTCAAGAGCCTTAGCGATAACAGCTTCCAGGTCCGGTAATCCCTTCTCAGCATCGAGACGGCGAGTTATGAACCTCTCGATAGCGTCCCAGTTGTATACCTTCGCGTCATAGACGACGCCCTCTTTTGGCTGCTTAGCCACGCTGTATAAACGAACCGGTTTGAGATCGAATACAGCAGCAAGAGCCTTGAGTGTGGGAGTGCCCATCTTTTCCATTAAAGGTTCGATTTTGTTGGTCGCTTTTACCTGCGCATTGTTTTTGATTTCTGTTGCCATTGTAGGTTCCTCCTAGTATTTTTTGGATTTTTTTTTTCCTTAATTATATTATATAGGCTTTTGAAGCAAAATGCAAGCCTTTTTTGAAACTTTTTTGAAACTTTTTAAACTGATATGCGTTGAAACAGGCACTGATACGGTGTACTACTTAATTTGACCAGCAGATAACATTCGGAGGTACACAGCTATGACCTGTTTATCACTCATTTTGTTGACTTTATTAACCCACTTGGGTGCACTTCTGTATTGCTTCTTCAGAACGTGTCTCATCTGCTCCACTTTCATATTACCACTCCTCTCTGAACCAATTATGTATACCATCTCCATAAAAGAATAAGTACTCGTTTATCGTTGCATAGGGCTCTATAATTGGCGCTTCTTCACCAGCAGACCACTTGTAGAGTTCCTCTAGGACTACTTCCATAATGTCCTCATCAATAGGATTAGTAGGCGAGTATCCATGGAACTGTCTATAGGCAGTCACAACTGCTTCAATAGTGTTTTGATTCTTAAAGTCATTGTGCTGACTATCCACTCGATTGCATATGCACCAAATAACCAGACGCCATTCATCTTTACTGCCACCACGTATCTCGCCCCACACCGTCTGCGCTACCATCCGAGCCTCATGCTCCTGATACCTAAGCTTTACGATGGGTTCAGGTTCGGATTCGGGTTCGGTTATCGCCGGCAGCATGGTACTAGTCGCTGCGGGCGTAGCGGTCACTACTGCTACTGGTACTTTTTCTACCAGGCTTTCTCTTCGTTGTAATTGTTGGTAGACAGAAAGGACACAAACCACTACTAGGCCAATGCCTAATAATAACTTCGCCAGTCTCAGACACCGTCTTCTTAATGCTCTTCCCCGTCTTCTCCGATATCTTAACCTCGTATTGCGGTGCGTAGTCGAGCTTATATGGATTCTCCTCAGGTCTAAGTCCTGCATTTTTCATATACTCCCTCAACAACGAATTCGTTTTCCGGCTTAACACGTCGCCTACTACCCAACTAATAGTTTCTAAATCCTTCGCAGCGTCAACAGAAGCTACTGCAAGCTTAAGAAACAGAGGTTGCTTTTCCTCAGGGGTTGTTTGTAGCATCTTCCGCCACATATATACTCTGTTGTAGCAATCCTGGATACATCTGGTCCGACATTGCCTAGTGCACATTGCACAGCACCTAAAGCTCCTGGGGCAAGCGCCTCCCCTAAAGGGGATAGTTGACGAGATCTCTTGCTTAAAAGCCTCTACTGTCATGCTCGGGTCAACTTGCTTGTACGCTTGGTATAGCTCTTGAAGTTTCAACAAGTTCCACTCAGGTCCTGCCCCTTTGATGAAACTTTCCAGCAGCGCCTTTTGCTGCTCTTTAGGTACTTGGGGGCAGCTACAGTAGCCCATTCTATTATTCCTCCTCTTTGAGGCTTGTTAGTGTGTCTTCCAAGCTTATGAAGCTTCCTCCCATCCAATCTTTGAGATTTAGGAGAGCTCCGTCAATGTCTGCCATCCAGTAAGCTTCAGCTCTTTCGAGTTCTTCTGGAGCCACCTCCCTTAAAATGTCT
>Ga0116169_1003523_pt1 | contig 10364 bp, 7 predicted proteins | sample AD_UKC130_MetaG_FD_89796 | JGI IMG/M metagenome (GOLD analysis project Ga0116169, IMG submission 89796) | Active sludge microbial communities of municipal wastewater-treating anaerobic digesters from Canada - AD_UKC130_MetaG | ecosystem: Engineered > Bioreactor > Anaerobic > Digestate | place... | reverse complement strand
GGGCTACCAGCATGGCCATGCCCCGTTCCGACCGAACCATCTTCATCATGCGCGTTGTCATAAGCCTGGCTCCTCTCGCGCGGTCAGTTCATCAGATAAATGTTGCTGGTAGTGTTGAACCGGATCAGCTGGTCCAGTCCCGCGCCGCGGATCCGGCGCGTGGCCGTCACGTTAACAATGAGCATGGATCCGTCCGGGGACAGGCTGAAGGTAACGTCCGCCAGCGAATTCGCGGAACCCAGCGCCCTGGTTTCGTCATCCCGGCTGAGCACCAGCCGGCGGTTCAGGATGCCGTCGCCGTTCTGGTCTTCTCCCGAGTCCAGAACGGCATTGCCGAATTCCTCATTCACGTTTTCCGGTATTGGCGTATCTTCCGTTTCAAAAGCGATCGTGATCGGGTCTGAAAAGTTCTGTCCGGTCAGGTCAGTGGGCACCACATACGTGACCGTCCGCCCATCCGGACTGACCGTGATTTCCTGCGCGCCTGCCGGGAGGGTAAGGCCCGGACGGGCGGGTTTCACGGCAAACTGCACTTCCGCGTTCAGCGCGCTGAGCGCGTCGCGTACTTCCCGCTGCAGATCGTTGGCCGCGCTGTTGATCAGCGTAGACCTGTACGTGGATACATAAACGGAACCCGAGATCAGGGCCACAATGCCCAGCACGGCCATGGCCATCATCAGTTCCAGGAGGGTAAATCCATGTCGCTGAAACAAGCGGGGCATAACAGGCTCCTTATCGGTCTGTGACTGCGGACCGCACCTGGACCGCGTAGGTGATCCCGCCGGGACCGGTCCAACGCGTGGTTACGGCCACAATCACCGGGTTGGTGTTGCCTGCCGGCGCGGCGGACGTCTGGGCGGGCGCTCCCGCTTCGTCCAGCAGGTCGATCTGGTAAGTCTGTCCCGGCAGGGTGTACAGTCCCGGAATCAGCGCCCGGTCGGCCTGGGGCAGGGCCGCGTAGGCCTCCAGGGTGGTGGGAAACGCGTCCCGCCACCGTATCGCCACACACGGGAACTGAGGGTCGTCCGCGGGACAGGTTTCATCCGGTTCCGCGTTGAGCACGGCCTGCCGGAGCGCGGACAGGATGGCGCGGCAGTCATTCAGGGCCCGGGTCCGCTCTTCCTGCAGCCTGATAGACGCGTAACTCTGAATAAAGCCCTGCGCGGTCACGGCCACGGTTACCGCCAGGATAGCCACGGCCACCATGACCTCAATAAAACTCAACCCCGCGCACGCCCCCGTAAATTGTTTTTTTGCCTTCATTGACATCGGACAATGTTCCTTGAAAGGTATGTATTTACCTCATTTCACCCGCCCTGTTCACTCAAGACCGTCTGACTTCCACGAAAATTATACCACGCACCCCATAAAAATGCCGCTTATTTCACAGTGCTGCATTTTTATAATAATTATCAATTATAGCACTTAACCCCTCCACCCAGCAGGGCGCATGATTCAGGGCGGGGCACAACAGAAAAGCCTGACCGCCATTGCCCAGAAAATACGCGCGGCCGGCGATGCCCAGTTCCTCCAGCGTTTCCAGGCAGTCCGCAAGGAACGAAGGCGCAATGACGGCCAGCCGCCGCGCGCCGGACTGTCCGAGCCGGGCCAGCTCTGCCCTGGTTTCGGGGGCCAGCCACCCGCGCCCCAGCCGCGACTGCCAGGCCAGTGAGCATTTACGTTTCGGCCACTGCAGCGCCCGAATCAGCAGTTCCATGGTGGTCCGGCACTGAGTTACATAATCATATTCCGGCCCCTTTGCCGCGTCCTGGCGCGCGTGACGCCGCGGCAGGCCGTGAAAGCTGAACAGCAGGTGATCCGGCCGGAACTCCTCCAGCAGCGGCGCGGCCGTTCGGGAAAGCGCCTCGATATAGGGCGGAGCAGCGTAAAAAGGAGGCACGATACCGGCTGTCCGCAAACCGGCCTGCCGGGCTGCCTGCTCAAAGCGGCGCTCCAGAGTTCCCCGGGTTGCCCCGGCATAGTGAGGAAACAGGGGAACGAAAATCCATGGCAGGTCACCCGACGCGGAAGCTTCCCGGACGGCATCTTCCAGCGTGGGTTTGCCGTAGGCGGAACCGTGTAATATGGGAACGCCCAGCTGTTCCTGAAGGGCTTTGGCCAGCGCTTCGGTATGGGCGGCGAGCGGAGAGCCTTCCGGTGTCCATATCCGGCGGTAGGCTTCCGCGGAACGGTGTTTCCGGCGCGGAACAATGATGCCTTTTACCAGCAGCGCCCGGATCGGCCGGGGTATGCGCATTACCAGCGGATCCATCAGGAACCGTTCCAGGTATCGACCGACGGACTCAGGGTCCGGCGCTTCCGGGGAACCGGTCCATCCGAGAATAACGCCATAGCGGGACGGAGATCGGGGTAAGGTTCGGGACATGATGGAACTCCGGAAGTTGATACCGTTTTTCCCGAAAAGGTATAATTCCACAAACCCTGTGTGATCTGTTAGTTTCCAACCAACCACAGAACAGGACAGGCGGGGGCTTTTATTTTTGCGGAAGGGTTCCGCGGGCCGCGCCGGCTGTCCAGCAAGGAGATCCTTAAACCATGGCCAGGAAGAAAAATGTGTATTTCTTCGGCGGCGGAAAGGCCGACGGCAACGAGTCGATGAAGGAGCTGCTGGGCGGCAAAGGTGCCAACCTGGCGGAAATGTGCAACCTGGGCATTCCGGTTCCGGCGGGCTTCACCATTACCACGGAAATGTGCACGGTGTATTACGCCAACAAAGGCAGCCTGCCCAAGGAACTGGAAAAAGAAGTGGACGCCGCGATGGCCAAAGTCGAAAAGATTATGGGCAAGAAATTCGGCGATCCCAAAAACCCGCTTCTGGTTTCTGTGCGGTCCGGCGCCCGCAAATCGATGCCCGGCATGATGGACACCGTGCTGAACGTCGGCCTGTGCACGAAGACTATTCCCGGTCTCATTGCCAAGACCCAAAACGAGCGCTTTGTGTACGATTCCTACCGCCGGCTGATCATGATGTATGCCGACGTGGTGATGGAAAAAGCCGCCGGCATCGAGCCGCCTGAGGGCAAAGCGGTGCGCCTCCAGATGGAACACCTCATGGAAGCGCTCAAGAAAGAAAAGGGGTACAAGTCGGACGTTGACATGACGGCCGAAGACCTGAAATACCTCGCCGAAGAATTCAAAAAGATCGTAAAAAAGACCATCGGAAAAGAGTTTCCCGACGACCCGAAACAGCAGCTCTGGGGCGCCATCAAGGCGGTGTTCCAGTCCTGGAACGGCAAACGCGCGGTGGCCTACCGCCGCATTGAACGCATCCCCGACGACTGGGGCACGGCGGTCAACGTGCAGGCCATGGTGTTTGGGAATACCGGCGAAAAGTCCGCGACCGGCGTGGCCTTCACCCGCAACGCGGCAACCGGCGAAAACAAATTCTATGGCGAGTGGCTGGTCAACGCCCAGGGTGAAGACGTGGTGGCGGGCATCCGCACCCCGAACCCCCTGAACCGCGATTCTGCCAGCGAGCAGAGCAAAGACCTGATCACGCTGGAAGAGGCTTTCCCGAAACTGTACAAGCAGCTTTGCGCCATCCGCCGCACCCTTGAGAAGCACTACAAAGACATGATGGACATCGAGTTCACCATCGAAGACGGCACGCTCTGGATGCTCCAGTGCCGGGTCGGCAAGCGCACGGGCACCGCGGCGATCCGCATGGCGGTCGAAATGGCCGAAGAAAAACTGATCGACAAGGCCACCGCCATCCTGCGCGTGCAGCCGAACCAGCTCGATGAGCTGCTGCACCCGATGCTGGATCCCAAGGCGGAAAAAAGCGCCCGGGTACTGGCTGCCGGACTGCCCGCCGGACCCGGCGGCGGCGTCGGCCAGATCGTGTTCACCGCCGACGACGCGGCGGCCTGGCACAAGGCAGGGAAACGGGTCATCCTCGTCCGCAACGAAACCTCTCCCGAAGACGTGCACGGCATGCACGTGGCTGAAGCTATCCTCACGGCCAAGGGCGGCATGACTTCCCACGCGGCGCTGGTTGCCCGCGGCTGGGGAAAATGCTGCATCGTGGGATGCGCCGCGCTGCACATTGACGTGGAGGCTAGAAAGCTGACGGTGGGCGATACGGTTCTTTCCGAAGGCGACTGGATTTCCATGAACGGGTCTACCGGTAAGGTTTACCTGGGCCAGGTGCCCGTCCTGCCCGCCGAACCGGAACGCAACCCCTGGTACAAGAAACTGATGCAGTGGGCCGACGGCGTCCGCCAGATCAACGTGCGCACCAATGCCGATACGCCGGGTGACGCCGCCCAGGCGGTGGCCTTCGGCGCGGAAGGCATCGGGCTGTGCCGCACCGAGCACATGTTCTTCGATCCCAAACGCATCGTCCACATGCGCCAGATGATCCTGGCCGACTCGGTGGAAGCCCGCCGGGCCGCGCTTGCGAAGCTGCTGCCCTATCAGCGCGAAGACTTCTACGGCATCTTCAAAGCCATGGGCGGACGGCCGGTTACCATCCGCCTGCTGGATCCCCCGCTGCATGAATTCGTGGGCGGCCTGACCGATGAGCAGATCGCCGACCTGTCGAAACAGACCGGCATCGCGGTTGACCGTATTAAGGCCCGCATCGCTCAGCTGCACGAGCTGAACCCGATGCTGGGACACCGCGGCTGCCGCCTGGGCATCGCCTACCCCGAAATCACCGAAATGCAGGCGCGGGCCATTTTTGAAGCCGCCGCCCAGATCGTAAAAGAGAAAATGAAGGTGCTGCCTGAAGTTATGGTTCCGCTGGTGGGCACAAAGGCCGAGCTGGATCATCAGGCGTCCATCATCCGTCGCGTCGCGGACGAAGTGCAGAAGGAACAGAAAGTCAAGCTGAGCTACTTGGTGGGCACCATGATCGAGATTCCGCGGGCGGCGCTGACGGCCAACCAGATTGCGGAAGTCGCCGAGTTCTTCAGCTTCGGCACCAACGACCTGACCCAGATGACCTTCGGTTACAGCCGGGACGACGTGGGCGGTTTCCTGCCGTACTACCTCGAAAACAAGATCCTGCCCGAAGATCCCTTCGCGGTGCTGGATCAGCAGGGAGTCGGCCAGCTGGTGGACATGGCGGTACAGCGCGGCCGGTCCACCCGTCCTGAGCTTAAGTGCGGCATCTGCGGCGAACACGGCGGCGAACCCGAATCGGTGAAGTTCTGCCACCGGGTCGGGCTCAATTACGTGTCCTGCAGCCCCTTCCGCGTGCCGATCGCCCGCTTTGCCGCGGCGCAGGCCGCCATCCTCTGGCCCCGTTCGGCTGCGGTGAAGCCGGCCGCCGCCAAGGCAAAAGCCAAAGCCAAGGCGAAGGCCAAGGCCAAAAGCGGGAAAAAATAATCCCGCCTGAACTGGATTTTCCCGGACGCCGGTCCTGCGATCGGCGTCCGGTTATTTTTTAACTGTCCATTACACGCCGGCCGGCAGCCCCCGGATAGATCCGTCTTCTTCCGCCCACGATAGCGGAACGGCCTGCTGTTCCAGCAGGCGCGTCGCGATCCGGCGGATCTCGGCCATCATTTCAGGATCCGCCAGGGTTTCCGGAAACCGCAGCGCGGCGCTCCCTGACTGACGCAGTCCCATCAGGTCGCCTGGTCCCCGCAGCCGCAGGTCTTCTTCCGCCAGGGCAAACCCGTCATGGCAGCGGCACAGCGCGTCCAGCCTGGCCCCGGCCTCTTCACTGGGAGGCGCCCCCATGAGAAAACAGTAATCCTGCCGGGCAGTACGGCCTACCCGTCCCCGCAGCTGGTGCAGCTGGGACAGGCCGAACCGCCAGGCATTTTCGATGATCATAATTCCGGCCCCTGGCGCTTCAACCCCCACTTCCACCACCGTCGTCGCCACCAGCGCGGCGATGCGGCCGTCCCGGTAATCCTCAAATATCCGGCGTTTTTCCCGCGAAGGCATCCGTCCGTGGAGGCAGGCGATGGACAGGTCGCCCAAAGGCGTTTGCCGGGCCAGGTAATCCGCGTGGGCTTCAAGGTCGCTCGGCGGCGCCTCCTCGTCCGGTTCAGACGGATCCGCGGCAATAGACGGGCACACCACGCAGATTTGGATGCCTTTGCCGGCCTGTTCCCGCGCCCATCGGTACATATCCAACCGTTTCGATTCGGGAATGCGGGCCGTTTTTACGGGAAGCCGGCCGGAAGGCCGTTCGTCGATGACACTGATATCCAGTTCGCCCGATATCACCGCCGCCAGGGAACGGGGAATGGGTGTCGCGCTGAGCTGCAACAGGTCGGGCCGCGCGCCCTTCGCGGCCAGGCGCAGACGCTGCAGTACCCCGAAACGGTGCTGTTCGTCGATTACCACCAATCCCAGGTTCCGAAAAACCGTGTAGTCCTGCAGCAGCGCGTGGGTGCCGATGGCCACGTCAATCTGTCCCCCGTACAGGCGGCGTCGGGCTTCGCCGAAAGGGTCGCTGTTCGCGGTGATCAGTGTCGCCCGGATGCCCAGCCGCTGAAAATACGGGTCCAGGGATAAAGCATGCTGCTCGGCCAGCGTCTCGGTGGGCGCCAGCAAAGCGGTTTGCAGGCCGCTGTCCGCTGCCGCGGCTATCGCGTGTAGGGTCACCACCGTTTTCCCGCAGCCCACGTCGCCCTGGACAAGCCGGGTCATCGGATAGGGGGCAGCCATATCCTGCAGGATTTCTCCAATGACCCGCTGCTGGGCGGAAGTAAGCTGATAGGGCAGGATGGTCGGCAGGAATGCCAACCGGTTGCCGCGGGTCTCCCGGGGTATTTTCGGGCTGTTGCGGTAGCGCGCCCGGCGGATGGCCAGTCCAAGCTGGAGCCGAAGCGCTTCCTCATACCGGAACCGCCGCAGCGCGGCTTCGGTCTCGCCCGTGTTGCCGGGACGGTGCAGATACCGGATGGCTTCAGCGCGGCCGGGCAGCCGCAGCTCCCGCAGGACCCATTCCGGCAGAGGCTCGGCAATTCGGTCTCCATACCGTTCCAGGGCCGTCTCGATCATGCGCCGCAATTCACGCTGGCCGAGCCCTTCTGTCAGGGGATACACCGGAATGGGAGCGGCAGTGCGTTCCGTGTCGGCCCCGTCTTCCAGGATTTCGTATTCCGGATTGTCCAGGCATCCCCCGCGGCGTGGGTTGACGGTGCCCGTTAACGCGAGTACGGTGCCCGGCGTCAGGGTGTTGGCCAGGTAACCCCGGCCCCAAAACCAGACCGCAAGGCTTCCCGATCCGTCATCAACGTCGATCCGGGCCGCCGGCGGCTTCCCGGCAATGCGGACCGCCCGCGCCCGGGCAACAGGCGCGACGACCGTAACGGTCTGGCCCGCGCGTTCCGCCGCCTGACCGGATGGCGTCAACCGGGCGCGGTCAATCCAGCGCCGGGGGATCAGGGTCAGCAGGTCGCCGACGGTGTTTATTCCCAGTCCGGCGAGCAGACGGGCGCGGACAGCCCCTATGCCCGGCAGTTCCGTAACGCTGGCATTCAGATCATCCGCTGCGGGAGCCTCAACCATGGTTTGCCGGAAACATATTTCTTACCCGCGCGGGTCGCGGTACTGGTCGGTCAGGTATTCGAATATTGTTCGGTAATACCGCATGAACCGCTCCGGTTCGGGGTTGTATTCGATTTCCGCCAGGCAGAACCCGCTGAACCGGATTTCACGCAGCAGGTCGAACAGCTCGCGCCAGGGGTAAATGGGACGGCCGATTTCATTGATATGCACTTCGCCGATGAAATCCCGCACCTGGTCAAAAGACGCGCGGATACTGCCTGACGCGTCGGTTTCCCCCTGGTTGGAATTCCAGCAGACCTTCGCATTCGGGTGGCCGGCGTGGCGGATGATCTTGGCGATGTTGGCCGTGTTTTTCGTGTGTTCGTTGCCGTGCACCTCGAGCCACACTTCCACGCCAAGGTCCGCCGCGTACCGGGCGACCTCTCCCAACGCCTTCCCGATCCGCTCAAACGCTTTTTCCGGGTCGTCTCCCCGTTCCACGCCGTTCGGGCGGACCTTGATCCCTTTGGCGCCGATGTCCGCCGCCAGTTTCGCGTAGGATTTTGAGCCCTCGATATTTTCACGGACCTTATTTTCGTTCCGGCTGTGAAACTCGAACGCGGTGCCCAGGCCGGCGATTGCCACGCCGGCGTCCGCGAATTTGACCCGGATTTCCGCCCGTTCCGCGGCAGACAGGCTGTCTTCTACCTTATGCGCGTGGGTGGTGCGCAGTTCCACGCCTGCCAGCCCTGTTTTTCGGCAGAGTTCAATCAGCTGGTCGCACGTCATATCCTTGCCCATCTGGTAGGTTACCATGCCCAGCTTGTACTCGGCGGGGGGCAGCGCGGCAGCTCCGCCGGCCGGCAACGGTTGTGCCTGGGCCGGATCCGTATTTCCGGGACCTGCCAGCCCAATGGTTCCCCCGGCTGCCGCTGAAAGCAGCATCCAATCCCTGCGCGTTATGCTGGAACCCATAGGTTTCTCCTTTCCGTGTGACGCGTTGGCCTCCATAACATGGCTGGCCCATAGGCGGATTATATCCGATCTTTTCGGTCGGGAACATTTTGCCGCTGGCCGTTGTTTTTCCTGGTTGGCCGGGACTTGATTGCGATCGGTATGACCAATTAAAATGCCCCATTTGGGGATTGTGGAGTTATGGTCGTGAACGTTTCAAGAAAGAAAACCAAAGGCATTACCGAGTCCGTGGAGAGCGATTCCCTGCAGCTGCTGCTGGAATTCCGTCACCGCATTCGCGCCTGCTGTGAAGAGGCCAGGAAAGTCAACGGCAAACCGAAGATTGTGTATCTCTGGCTCTGCGTGACCGAGCGGGGAATCGGGCATAGCGGTCCGTCGGGCGCGAACGGTTCCGGCGCGTCAACTCTGGCGCTCCACGAATGGCTTACCATTGTGGACGAGGCCGCTTCAATGGGATCGGACTGGCTTGTGCTTACGCTGCTTACCGAACTCGGGCGCCATCCCGATGTTTTCCGCGTTGCTGAATGGGCCCAGAAAACCCACGGCATGACCATCGGATTTCATTTGGGCGTGCCGACGCTTACCGACGCGGAAATAAAGCAGCTGGAGCGCTTTGACCGGCAGAAGACCCGCATCATGGTTCGTCGTGAAGATCTAGACAAGATGCGGCATCTGCAGGCTCTCGGTTTTACAGTCTGGACCGCCAATCCCCAGGAAGAAGGCGGCAAACCGGACTGTCAGGGTCCTGCCCGCATGATTTACGTAAACGCGAAGGGTGAACTGTATACCTGCGGCCTGGTGGATGGCCACCCGGATTACCGCATGGGACACGCGCTGGAACGCCCCCTGCGGGCGGTTGTCGCGGACCCCTCGGTGCCCCACTACGTGGACGAATCCATCCACACCGTCTCACCCGCCTGTGACGGATGCCCTTCCCTGGTGGCAAACTTCTTCCGCGATAATCTTTGAGGGGATATCCGCGCGGAGATTGCCGGCTTACACGCTGGCGGACTGGTAGGCGTAGCGGTTCACCTGTTCCAGGGAAAGCCCAAGCGGTTCACACCATGCACTCGCTTCTTCCGGCAGGTTCTCGACCACTTCCCCCTCCGGAGATATGCTGCTTACCGCCAGGTAAACCAGGCCCGCCAGGTCCGAATAATCTCCCGCGGATGGCGGATTAAGATAACAGGCCGCCCCTTTCGCGAGAATCTCCGGAAGGCGCCACTCCTGGAACAGCAGCTCCGCCACTTCCCCGTGATGCAGACCAAAAACCTGTTTTTCCGCCTGGGCCCGGGCTGCGCCCCAAAGAGACCGGTCTATTTTTTTGTACTCTTCCGGATCCGTCGCCGCCAGCACAAAGGAGCCGACCGAATACAGCACCGCCGCCGCTTGCGCCACGTTACCGATGAGGTGGCTTGATTTGCCCGCCAGGCTGGCGGCCATCACGCTTACCCGGCGCGCGTGATGGAACAGCGGCGACAGCATGCGTTCCATGATCGGGCTCATCTGGGGCGCGTTCGCCACGATGACTTTAGTCCCTTCGACTCCCAGGAGCGTCAGCGCCATGGGCAGGCTTTCCACCTTGCCTTCCAGGCCATAAGCCCGGGAATTGGTGGTCGCCAGGATGATTGCCGCCAGGGTCGGCGCGGACGAGATCAGCGCCAGTAACTGCCGCAGGGTGCTTACGTTAGTCTCATCCAGCTGGCTGATGGCGCTGGCATGTCGCGACGGCACTTCCAGGTACTCTAATTCCCGGATACGCTGCAGGTATTTTTCGGTCAGGTCTTTTTCCACCCCGACCGCGGAAACCGATGACAGCCCGGCCGCAATCGAAGATCCGTCGCCTGAGTGTGCGGGCTGGGGTCCCGAAGCTGCCGCGGCAGCCGCGCCGGTTTTGGTTCCCGCGCCTGCCCCTG
>Ga0116169_1003522_pt1 | contig 10367 bp, 9 predicted proteins | sample AD_UKC130_MetaG_FD_89796 | JGI IMG/M metagenome (GOLD analysis project Ga0116169, IMG submission 89796) | Active sludge microbial communities of municipal wastewater-treating anaerobic digesters from Canada - AD_UKC130_MetaG | ecosystem: Engineered > Bioreactor > Anaerobic > Digestate | place... | reverse complement strand
CTGATCGCCTCGATGTGGATCGGCAACGCCATGCTGGTGATCCTGAACCTGCCGCTGATCGGCCTGTGGATCAAGCTGCTGACCGTGCCCTACCGCTGGCTGTACCCGGCCATCGTGCTGTTCTGCGCCATCGGCGTGTATTCCACCAACAACAACACCTTCGACATCTGGATGGTCGGCATGTTCGGCGTGCTCGGCTACATGTTCATCAAGCTCGGCATCGAGCCCGCACCCCTGGTGCTGGGCCTGATCCTGGGCCCGATGATGGAGGAGAACCTGCGCCGCGCGCTGCTGCTGTCGCGTGGCGACTGGACGGTCTTCTTCACGCGCGGCCTGTCGGCCAGCCTGCTGGCGATCGCCGCAGCACTGCTGCTGATCGTGCTGCTGCCGGCCGTGCGCAAAAAGCGCGAGGAAGCCTTCGTCGAGGAATAGCCGCACCATGGCGACACGCCAACGGCCGGATCACTGTCCTCGGTGGTCCGGCCGTTGGGCCGTCTGCATGCCCGGGCGCAGCCCCGCAAACGCGGCCGCCGCCTGGTAACCAGGCGTACCCGTTGCCACGGGCAGCGCCCGGTCCGGGATGGACGCCATCCGCAAGGAGGGCTACCATCCGCACTGCGGCATGCTGCGCCCACGTTGCGCCTGGCCGTCCCGCGTGCGCCACCGGCGACCCCAAGCGCTCGGCTTGCGCAGCCGGAGGTCTGTTACAACAAGCCGGCAGAGTGGCGCGTGATTGATGGGATGATCAGCCCCCGACGGGCAGTGCGGTGCTGCCTGCACGATGAAGATGCGGTAGATGCTGGAGGAGGATTCCCGGGATGCGATGGGCCAAGACAAGTTTGCGCAACAGTTTTTTCGGCTGGATGGCCCATGAGGCCGTCACGGAATCCGGCGATGATCTCGAGCTTATCCGCAAGGCCATGCTGCAGACGCTGGAGCAAGGCGGCGGCGACACCCACGCCGCCATCGAGCGAAAGCTGCTGTTTGCACACGACATCGACCAGCTCTGGTACGCCCGTCCGGAACTGATGAATGCCCTCTCCGCCACCAAGGGCGAAGCCGCTGCCCGGGCCTGCATGGACGACATCACACGGCTGTTCCAGGCGCGTATCCCCGAGCGTTTCGGCCGCAAACGCGGCGCAGGGCCTCGCCGGGGCTGAATTCCCGTGCCACCGCCGCTGCCAAAGCGGCACGGCGGACCACGACGACCGGCTGCGATCGCACGCAGCGCCGCCGCAACGGCAGCAACTTCCGGGTGCCACGCCGAGTCGGCACAATGGAGCCTTGACGCATCACGCGGGAGGACACATATGGGCTCCGGAAAGATACTGGTCGCGCAAGGTGGCGGGCCCACGGCGGTGATCAACCAGTCGATGGTCGGCGTGGCGCTGGAGGCACGCCGCCATCGGGGCGTGGAGCGCGTCTATGGCGCACGCCACGGGGTGCGGGGCATCGTCGATGAGGACTTCGTCGACCTGACCCAGGAGACCAGCCACAACCTGGAGCTGGTGGCCGCAACGCCCTCCTCGGCGCTGGGATCGACCCGCGACAAGCCCGACGCGAAATACTGCCACGCCATCTTCGAGGTGCTGCGCGCGCACGAGATCGAGCACTTCTTCTACATCGGCGGCAACGACTCGTCCGACACGGTGCGCATCGTCAGCGAAGAGGCGCACAAGGCTGGCTATCCGCTGCGCGCCATCCACATTCCCAAGACCATCGACAACGACCTCGTGGGCAATGACCACACACCCGGCTTCCCCTCGGCGGCGCGCTTTGTCGCGCAGGCCTTTGCCGGCGTCAACCTGGACAATGCGGCGCTGCCCGGCGTCTATGTCGGCGTGGTCATGGGGCGCCATGCCGGCTTTCTGACGGCCGCATCGGCACTGGGCAAGAAGTTCGAGGACGACGGACCGCATCTGATCTACCTGCCCGAACGCACCTTCGACCTGGCGCAGTTCCTGGCCGACGTCAAGGCCACCTACGCGCGCTTCGGCCGCTGCGTGGTGGCGGTATCCGAAGGCATCCACGACGCATCGGGCACGCCCATGCTGAGCCTGCTGGCCCGGGAACTGGAACACGATGCCCATGGCAATGTGCAGCTGTCGGGCACCGGCGCACTGGCCGATCTGCTGTGCGAGGAGATCCGCAGCAAGCTGGGTATCAAGCGGGTGCGCGGCGACACCTTTGGCTATCTGCAGCGCTCCTTCATCGGCTGCGTGTCGGACGTGGACCAGCGCGAGGCCCGCGAGGTCGGCGAGAAGGCGGTGCAGTTCGCCATGTGGGGCGACCGGGACGGTTCGGTGGCGATCCGCCGCACCGGCTTCTACTCGGTCGACTACACGTTGCTGCCGCTGACAGACGTGGCCGGCAGGACGCGGGTCATGGAGGACGCCTTCATCAGCGCCAGCGGCACCGATGTCACCGATGCGTTCCGGCTGTACCTGCGCCCCCTGCTGGGCTCGGGCATGCCGGACGCATTCCGCCTGCGCGCCGCTCCCGTGCCGCGGCGCAATCCGCGCTGAGCGCGATCGGCCGATGTTTCTTGCCTCCAAGCTGCTGGCCTTTCTGATCGAGCCGCTGTTCTGGGTCCTGCTGCTGTTGCTGGCCGCGGTGATGTTGGGCGGGCGTCGGCCACGGCTGGGACGCGCGCTGTCGGCAACCGCACTGCTGGCGCTGCTGCTGAGCAGCTGGACGTCCGGACCCGAGGCGCTGCTGCGCGAGCTGGAATCCCGCTACATCCGGCCACCGGAGCAGGCGTTGCAGCACTTTGCCGGCATCGTCGTACTCGGCGGCGCACTGAGCAGCCCGGAGCTCTGGGCGGCGCATCCGCAGGTGGGCCTGAACGACCAGGCCGAGCGCATGACCGAGGCGGTGGCCTTGATGCGCAGCCATCCGAAACTGCGCCTGCTGTTCACCGGCGGCAACGCGAAGATCACCGGTGAAGGGGTCAGCGAGGCGCAGCGCGCCAAGGTATTCTTCGATGCCATGGGCGTCGACCCGTCTCGGGTCAGCTATGAATCCGCGTCGCGCAACTCCTACGAGAACGCCTTGCTGACCGCATCGATACCGGGCGTCGACAAGACCCAGCCCTGGCTGCTGCTGACCTCGGCCTTCCATCTGCCACGTGCCATGGGCGTCTTCACCCACGCCGGCTGGAACGTGACGCCGTGGCCGGTCGACTACCGCACGACCGCACATGACTCCTGGTTCGACTTCTCGCTGCACTACGGCCCGGCCCTGTGGCAGCTGGCCTTGCACGAGTGGCTGGGTTACGCCGCCTACCGCGTGGCCGGATGGCTGTGATGCTCAGCTGTCGTCGGACAGCGCGATCTGCTCAGGTGTGAGCCGGGTCGCCAGCATCTTGTCGATGCGCCGTCCTTCGAGCCCGACCACCTCGAACATCCAGCCGGCACACTCGATCTTGTCGCCCATTGCCGGCAGGCTGCCCGACACCGCCATCAGCAGTCCGGCCACCGTGTTGTAGCGCCCGCGGGCCTCGTCCGGCAGTTCATTAATGTCCAGCCGCGCCTTGAACTCGCCCACCGGCATGGCGCCATCGATCATCCAGCTGCCATCCTCGCGCGGCGTGGCCCAGGCATCGACCGGCGTGTAGGGTTGCAACTCGCCGGTGATCGCCTCCAGCACGTCGTTGGGCGTGATCAGCCCCTGAACGTCGCCATATTCGTCGACCACCAGCACCATGCGGGCGGTCTTGGTGCGGAACTGCTCGAGCAACTCCATGCCCGACAAGGTCTCCGGGATGAATACCGGCGGATGCACATGCCCGGCAATGGTGCCGTCATCCTCGGCGCCGAGTTCGATCAGCTTGCCCAGGCTGATGATGCCCACGACATGGTCCAGCGAGCCCCGGCAGACCGGGTACCATGAAAAGGCGCGCTTGGCACCTCCCTCGCGCAACTGCTGCAGGATCTGCCCTGCCGACTGGCTGGCATCCAGCCACTTGATGTCCGAGCGGGGCAGCATCATCGAGATCAGCGGTCGGTCATCGAGCAGAAAGACGTTCTGCACCATCTGGCGCTCCTGCTCCTCGATCACGCCGGCATCGACGCCCTCCTCCAGGCTGGCATTGATCTCGGCCTCGGTCACGGCACGATTGCCGACGTTGTCGATGCGCAGCATCCTGAGCGTGGCGTGTGTGCAGGCCGACAGCAGCCAGACAAAGGGTTTGGCGATGCGCGCAACCCAGGTCATGGGTCGCGAAATCACGCGCGAGACCTGCTCGGGGTACAGCTGCCCGATGCGCTTGGGCACCAGCTCACCAAACACGATGGTGGTGAAGGTGATCACCGTGACCACCAGCGCGGTCGCGCTGATGTCGGCCACGCCGGAGGCGATATGGAAGGTCTGCAGCCAGGCGGACAGCCGGCTGCTGAAGGCAGCCTCGCCGATGATGCCGTTCAGCACCCCGATCGAGGTGATGCCGACCTGCACCGACGACAGGAAGCGGGTCGGGTTTTCCAGCAGCACCAGGGCCGCAGCCGCACCATGGTCGCCGTCGTCGGCCATGCCCGTCAGGCGTGCCTTGCGGCTGGCCGTGAGCGCCAGTTCGGACATTGCAAAAACCCCGTTGAGCAAGGTCAAGAGGGCAATCAGCAAGAAATCCATGAATCCGGCATCAAAATCAACACCATGGGACTTTACCTGATCGGCGACGTACAAGGCTGCGATGGCGCATTGCAGCGACTGTTGAACACCATCGGCTTCTCACCGAGCCGCGAGACCCTGGTGCTGCTGGGCGACCTCGTCAATCGCGGCCCGGACTCGCTGGCGGTGCTGCGCCGCATGGTCCAGCTGGGCGGAGCCGCCCGCTGCGTGCTGGGCAACCATGACATGCACCTGCTGGCGGTCGCGCATGGCGCACGCGCACCCCATCGCAAGGACACGCTGAATGCCATTCTGGATGCGCCGGACCGGGAAGCCCTGCTGGGCTGGATCCGCGCCCAGCCACTGGCCCTGCACGATCGCATCGACGGCCAGGGCCTGCTGATGGTGCATGCCGGCGTCCTGCCGTCCTGGACGGCCGCAAAGACCCTGGCGCTGGCCGACGAGGTGGGGCAGCTGATGCAGGGACCGGATTTCGGCGATTTCCTCGACCAGATGTATGCCGACAGCCCGCTGCAATGGTCCGATACGCTCTGCGGCATCCCGCGCCTGCGGGCCATCGTCAACGTGCTGACCCGGCTGCGCTTTTGCAGCGCCGACGACCGGATGGAGTTTGCGACCAAGGAGGGTGCGGATGCCGCACCCGAAGGCTTCTGGCCCTGGTTCGATGCACCCGGCCGCAAAAGCCGGGATGTCACCGTGGCGTTCGGCCACTGGTCGACGCTGGGCTGGCTCGGCCGCGATGACGTGCTGTCACTCGACACCGGATGTGTCTGGGGCGGTCAGCTCAGTGCGGTGCGCGTGCAGCCGCGCGGCGCGGGACAGGGCTTTGCGACCGAGCTGGTGCAGGTGCCTTGCCCGCAGGCCCGGCGTCCGGGTCGCTGACACTGCACCGGGAAACGCTCAGGACTGCGATTCGGTCTCGTCGACCCGCGTCTCCGGCTTGAACAGGGCCGCCACACGCCGCCGTGTCTTGATGTTGGCCGAAATGCTGCGCACCGGCCGTGGTGCATCGGCTTCCCATGCGGGCGTGTCCTTGGCTGCGGCCGGTTCCTCGTAGGGCTTGTCGATGCACCGCGCCGTGAGCGCCCACCGGCGGCGGACGCACCTGGTCACGCGCGGGTGGGCGCTCACGGCGCGGTGCATCGCGATCCGCACGCGCAGGGCGACCCGCACCCCGCGGCTCTGCGCCGCCTTCCTGTTCCTGGTACATGCGCCGGCCATCGTTGATGCGGCCCTGGCGGCGGATGTCGGGACTGTCTTCGTCGAACTCGATCGGTTCGATCTCCAGCTTGGCCTTGACCAGCTTTTCCAGTTCCGCCACCAGACGCGCGTCGCTGCGCGTGACGAAGGTCACGGCCAGACCGGAGGCGCCGGCACGCCCGGTGCGGCCGATGCGGTGGATGTAATCTTCTGCGTTGAACGGAATGTCGAAGTTGAACACCGCCGGCACGTCCTTGATGTCCAGGCCGCGCGCGGCCACATCGGTACACACCAGCAGGTCAACCTCGCCCTTCTTGAAGGCTTCGAGCGCCTTGAGACGCTCGTCCTGGCTCTTGTCGCCGTGCAGGGCTGCGGTCTTGAGGCCTTCACGTTCGAGCGAGCGCGCCAGGCGGGCACAACCGAGCTTGCTGTTCACGAACACGAATGCCTGCTTCACACCGCGGCTGCGCAGCACCTGGTGCAGGGCATGGCGCTTGTCCTCGTCGCCGACGCTGTAGAAATGCTGCTCGACGGTCGAGGCCGCGGCGTTGGGCCGGGCCACCTCGATCGTCACCGGATTCTGCAGATAGCTGCCGGCCAGGCGCTTGATCTCGGGCGAGAAGGTGGCCGAGAACAGCAGCGTCGTGCGCTGCTTGGGCAGATAGCTGAGGATGCGCTGCAGATCGGGCAGGAAGCCGATGTCCAGCATGCGGTCCGCCTCGTCGAGCACCACGTACTCGACCTGGTTGAGCACCGCGTTCTTGGCTTCGATATGGTCCAGCAGGCGGCCGGGCGTGGCCACCAGGATCTCGACGCCGCGCTTGAGCTCGGCCGTTTGCGGCTTCATGTCCATGCCGCCGAACACGACGGTACAACGCAGCTGCGTGTACTTGGCATAGGACTTGATGGCCTGGGCCACCTGGTCGGCCAGTTCGCGCGTGGGCAACAGCACCAGCGCACGCACCGGATGGCGCGCCGGCGAGGTGGATGCGTTCTCGTGCGCCAGCATGCGCTGCAGCAGCGGCAGCGAGAACGCAGCCGTCTTGCCGGTGCCGGTCTGGGCGGCACCCATCACGTCCAGCCCCTGCAACACCTGCGGAATGGCCTGCGCCTGGATTGGCGTCATGCTCTCGTAGCCCAGTTCGGCAACGGCCTTTGCCAGGGGGGCTGCCAATTGCAGCTGAGCGAAAGAATCGATGCGTGAAGGGGTAACGGGTTCGGTCATCTATACCTGTGCGGTGTCGGGCCCGAGGGCCTGTTTTGGGCGCCTGGGCGGGTGGTGCCCGGGGTACGGGCAAGCCGCCATTATCCCCCCATCGGGAAAAGCCCGTCCAAAAGCGCTAAAGCGCACGCGCCGAGAAGGTGTCGCAGCCCTTGACCGAGCCGCCCTGCAGCCCGTTGTCGAACCAGCGCTGGCGCTGGGCACTGGTGCCATGCGTGAAGCTGTCCGGCACCACGGCCCCCCCGGCGGAGCGCTGCAGCGCGTCGTCGCCGATCCTGGCTGCGGCATTCATCGCTTCCTCGACATCGCCGTTCTCCAGGATCTGGCGCGAGCGCTGCGCATGGTGGGCCCAGACACCAGCCAGGCAGTCGGCCTGCAGTTCGAGCCGCACGCTCAGCGCGTTGTACTGCACCTGGCTGACCCGGGCGCGGGTCTGTTCCATCTTCTCGGTGATGCCCAGCAGGTTCTGCACATGGTGGCCGACCTCGTGCGCGATGACGTAGGCCTGGGCAAAGTCGCCCGGCGCACCCAGCCGGGTGCGCAGCGTCTCATAGAAGGCAAGGTCGATGTAGACCTTCTGGTCGCCCGGGCAGTAGAACGGGCCCATGGCCGCCTGGCCGGTACCGCAGGCCGTGGGCGTGGACCCGCGGAACAGCACCAGCCGCGGCTCCTGGTAGCGCGCACCACCCTGGCTGAACACGTCTTTCCAGACGTCCTCGGTATCGGCCAGCACGGTCGACACGAAGCGCGCCATGGTGTCGTCCGCCGGCGGGCGGGTTGCCGGTGCCTGTTGTTGCTGCACCACGGCATCACCGCCGCTGAGCGCACCCAGGATGGTCAGTGGATTGATGCCGAAGATCCACCCCCCGACCAGGGCGATCACGATGGTTCCGATGCCGATGCCACGTCCGCCGGGGATACCGGTGCGGCCACCCGTACTGCGCCGGTCCTCGACGTTTTCTGACTGACGGTTACCTTCCCATTTCATGAAATCTCCCCTGGCGCAGCAAATCACGTTACATTGCCGCCATGTTACGAAAACCCGTTGCGCCGAGCGCCCAGCAGGGCCGGCTCGCACCTGTATCCCATCGTGCAACCCCTCGGGCCACCGTCCTGCTGACCGGTTTCGCCCCGTTTGGCGGCGAAACCCTCAACTCCAGCTGGGAGGCCGTCCAGGCCTTGCAAGGCGAACAGATCGCGGGCCATACCGTCGTCTGCGCCGAACTGCCCACCGTCTTCTACGTCTCGCTCGAACAGCTGATGAACCTGGTACGGGAAAACCACCCGGCCCTGGTCATCAGCGTCGGCCAGGCCAGCAACCGCCAGGCCATTTCGCTCGAACGCATCGCCATCAACATCGCCGATGCCCGCATCCCGGACAACGCCGGTGCACAGCCGATCGACAAGCCGGTGGTCAGCGGCGCCCAACCGGCCTATTTCTCCAGTCTGCCGATCAAGGCCATGCTACGCGATCTGAGCGCCGCCGGGTTGCCGGCCGAAATCTCGCAGTCGGCCGGCACCTTCGTCTGCAACCACCTGTTCTACGGCCTGATGCACGACCTGGAGCGGCGACGTGCGCTGACCGGCGTGCGCGGCGGCTTCATCCACCTGCCGGCACTCGGCGGCGCAGGCACCCCGGCCATGGCGTTGCAGGACATGCAGCAGGGCCTGCGCATTGCCATTGCCAGCGCGCTGGCCACGACGCGGGACGTCAAGCTCGCCGCCGGCGCCACGGCCTGAGCCGCGCCCACGGGCGCTCAGGCGCGTGGCAAGGTCACGCCGTGCTGCCCCTGGTATTTGCCACCCCGATCCTTGTAACTGGTCTCGCAGGCCTCGTCGCTCTCGAAGAACAGCACCTGGGCACAGCCCTCGCCGGCATAGATCTTGGCCGGCAGCGGCGTGGTGTTCGAGAATTCCAGCGTCACGTAACCTTCCCATTCGGGTTCGAACGGCGTCACATTGACGATGATGCCGCAGCGCGCATAGGTGCTCTTGCCCAGGCAGATCGTCAGCACATTGCGCGGAATGCGGAAATACTCCAGCGTGCGCGCCAGCGCGAAGCTGTTGGGCGGGATGATGCAGACGTCGTCGTGAAAGTCGACAAAACTCTTGGCATCGAAGTTCTTCGGGTCCACCACCGTGCTGTGGATGTTGGTGAACACCTTGAATTCCGGCGCACAGCGGATGTCGTAGCCATAGCTGCTGGTGCCATAGCTGATGATCTTGTTGCCATCGCGCTCGCGGATCTGTCCGGGCTCGAACGGCTCGATCATGCCGGTGGTCTCCGCCATGCGGCGGATCCATTTGTCGCTCTTGATAGTCATGCTGGGGGTGGGCTGGTCGGTATCGAAACGCCGATTGTAGGAACACCGCCAGCGCAGCCGGCAATATCGCCAGGCCCCGCAGGTCCGGCGCTTCAGCCGGCGCCAGCGATCACCGTACGCGCCACCAGCCGGTCGTCGCCCAGCACGATCATGGCGAACAGCAATTCCTCCAGGCTGGCGGCCTGTCCGGTGCGCCTCGCCATCAGGGCGGTACAGCGGGGATCGAGAACGATGAAGTCGGCCTCGCAGCCCGGCTGCAGGTTGCCCACCACGCCGCCCAGCCCCAGCGCCTGCGCTGCGCCGGCCGTGTGCTGCCACCACAGCTGCTGCGGGCTCAAGCTCAGCCCGGTCTTGGTCTGCCCTTCGCGGCCCACGCAATACGCCGCCAGCATGGTGTGAAACGGCGACAGCGAGGTGCCGCCACCGACGTCGCTGGCCAGACCGTAGCGAAAACCGACCCGGTCGGCGCCGGAGTAGTCGAAGAAGCCACTGCCCAGGAACAGGTTGCTGGTCGGGCTGACAGCTGCCGCCGCACCGGTATCGCGCATCAGCGCGCGGTCGTCATCGTCGAAGTGGATGCAATGGGCATAGATGGCACGCGCGCGCAGCAGGCCGAAATCGTCGTACACCGACAGATAGGAACGGGACTGCGGAAACAGGCTGCGGGCCCATGCGATCTCGTCCTTGTTCTCCGCCACATGCGACTGGATCCAGACGTCAGGGTACCGCGCGGCCAGTTCACCGGCGCCGCGCAACTGCGCCTCGCTGCAGCTGGGTGCAAACCGCGGCGTGATCGCGTAGCCGAGCCGGCCCCGGCCATGCCAGCGCTGGATGAGCGCCTCGGTGTCGACCAGCCCCTGGACCGTGTCGTCACGCACGCCATCGGGCGAATGCCTGTCCTGCAGCACCTTGCCGCAGATCATGCGCATGCGCCGGCGCGCCGCCTCCGTGAAGAATGCCTCCACCGAGGCCGGGTGCGAAGTGGCGAAGGT
>Ga0116169_1003521_pt1 | contig 10370 bp, 7 predicted proteins | sample AD_UKC130_MetaG_FD_89796 | JGI IMG/M metagenome (GOLD analysis project Ga0116169, IMG submission 89796) | Active sludge microbial communities of municipal wastewater-treating anaerobic digesters from Canada - AD_UKC130_MetaG | ecosystem: Engineered > Bioreactor > Anaerobic > Digestate | place... | reverse complement strand
GATGTCGTCCTTTCCTGCGAGGCCACGGCCGGCCTTAGTCTTGGGGAATATACAGCCCTGGTGTTCGCCGGGGTTTTGGAGTTCGAAGACGGGGTATGGCTAGTTCAGAAGAGGGGAGAAGCCATGCAGGATGCCTCAGACGCCACTCCGGGCGGCATGGTGAGCATCCTTGGCATGGAGAGATCACAGGTCGAATCCCTTTGTGAGCAGGCCCGAGGCGAGGAAACCCTTCAAATTGCCAATTTGCTTTGCCCGGGGAATATTGTCATTTCGGGATCCCTTCGGGCTTGCGAGCGGGCAGCCGAGTTGGCGACGCGAATGGGGGCTATGAAGGCAGTCCCCCTGGCCGTGGCAGGGGCGTTTCATACGCCGATCATGCGGCCGGCTGACGAGCGACTGGCGGCGGCGTTAGAGAAAGTCAGATTGCGGAAACCCCGAATCCCTGTTATTTCAAATGTAGATGCCCGCCCCCACGACGATCCGGAGGAAATCCGCCAACTGCTGATTCGGCAGGTCATCGAACCGGTTCGTTGGGAAGACTCGATGCGGTATTTGATCGGCGAGGGATTCGATAGCTTTTATGAAGTAGGGCCGGGGCGGGTGCTGCGCGGGCTGCTCCGTCGGATTGAACGGAGTGTCACGTGCCAGAATATCGAGGTGTGATCGAGTATTGGCCAAGGCTGTTGCCACAAGAGTTAGGCATAAATGTCCAAATAGGGATAGCGCAAGCCAAGATTTTTTCGGCAAGGGGACACCAGAAGCGAGTATCAGTGTGAGGCCGAGAATAGGTCATGGAAAAAGATTCTCCGCGGATCCAGGTCAATTTACATGGGAAGGTGGCCTGCGTTACGGGGGCGGGACGGGGCATTGGCCGGGCGATTGCCCTGACGTTGGGACGTGCAGGGGCCGCCGTGGCATGTGTTGATGTGAACGGCCAAGCGGCGGAATCGGTGGCCGAAGAAATCCGCGCGCTGGGAAAGGCCCAAGCAGTTGGGTTCGCATGCGACGTTACAAACAGTGAACAAGTTACCCAAACCGTCGAGGCCATTGTTGAGAAACTGGGTGGCTTACATATCCTAGTGAATAACGCCGGGATCACGCGGGACGGCCTCTTGTTGCGCATGAAGGATGATCAATGGGACAGTGTGATTAATGTGAATTTACGGGGAACGTTCCTGTTTACTAGGAGTGCAGCCCGGTATTTGATCCGTGCCGGTGGAGCCCGGATTATCAACATTGCCAGTATTTCGGGGTTGATGGGTAATCCGGGCCAAGCAAACTATTCGGCATCCAAGGCGGGAGTCATCGGGTTTACCCGAACGGTAGCCAAGGAGCTGGCCTCGCGACAGGTCACGGTGAATGCCGTGGCGCCAGGTTTTATTGCCACAGAAATGGCCCAGGCTTTGGGAGAGCAGGTGCTGGAAGAAATCAAGAAACGCACACCTTTGGGGCGGCTGGGTGATCCGCAAGATGTGGCCGATGTCGTTTTATTCCTGGCAAGTGAGGCCGCTTCTTTTATCACAGGGACGGTCATCCGAGTTGATGGCGGTCTGGCCGAGTAATAGGGAACAGGCCAGCGCCGCGTGGGTTGGCGGCCAGTGGGGAAAGGATGTGGTGCCGCTTCACGAGGGGCTTCTCGGTATGGACACTTAAGAGAAAACCCTGTAACGTAATTTAATTGCGGTTGAGGCAAAAAGGGGCGTATTTTGTTTTGGGGGAGACGTCGTTTCCGAATCGCTTCAATCCGGAAGTGAGTCAGTGGAGTATTGGCCGTTTGGGCGTGCTTGTCCCCATCGGCGGTTGGCAATTGAGAAGAAAAGGAGGATGACTGTCGTGGCATCGATTGAAGAACGTGTCATCAACATCGTTGCAGAGAGTTTGGCAACGGAAAAGGATAAAATCACCCGCGATTCTCACTTTGTGAACGACTTGGGTGCCGACTCGCTCGATTTGGCCGAGTTGATCATGGCGCTTGAGGACGAGTTCGACATTTCCATTCCGGAAGAGGTGACGTCCGAAATTCAAACTGTCGGACAGGCCATTGACCACATCAAGGCCGCAGTGGAAGGTGAAGGCAGCACAGCTACCTCGGATGAACACGCATGAAGCGACGTGTCGTCATTACCGGAATGGGTGTCGTCACACCGCTGAGTTGCCAGGTGGAAGACCTCTGGGAGCGACTCTGTCGGGGGCAAAGCGGGATCCGTCTGATTGAAGGATTTGACACCTCCATCTTTCGCGTGAAATTTGGAGGGGAAATCCGGAATTGGAATCCCAGCGGTTATATCGATGCCAAAGAGGCGAAACGGCTCGACCGGTTTGCCCAATACGCGATCGTGGCGGCAACGGACGCAATCCGGCAGGCCGGGTTGGATTTCAACCGCGAGGATCCGTATCGCTGCGCGGCCATCATCGGCTCTGGCGTCGGCGGCCTGGGCGAGATCGAAATGCAGCATCGCCGTCTTCTCGAGAAAGGCCCGGAGCGGGTATCGGCATTCACGATTCCCAAAATGATGTTGAATGCCGCGAGTGGCTGTGTCTCGATCCAATTTGGGATCAAAGGACCAAGTTACGGGGTCGTCACGGCGTGCGCCAGTGCTTCGAGCGCAGTTGTGGAAGCGGCCAAGGGAATCCAATTTGGCGAGATTGACGTGGCCATTACAGGCGGTACGGAAGCTGCTGTTACCCCATTGGGCATCGCCGGTTTTACTGCAATGAGCGCCCTTTCCGAGCGCAATGACGCCCCGGAAAAGGCCAGTCGCCCGTTCGATCGCGACCGCGACGGATTCGTTCTCAGCGAAGGTGCCGGGATTGTGGTCTTGGAGGAACTGGAGCACGCCAAGCGGCGCGGGGCGACGATCCTTGGTGAGTTGCTTGGCTACGGGTGCAGTTCGGACGCCGGCCACATCACCCAACCGGATGAAAACGGGACGGGAGCTGCCCGCGCTATGGCGGATGCCCTGCGTAACGCCGGCTTGAACCCTGAGGATATCGGCTATATCAATGCTCATGGGACCAGTACCCCACTTGGCGATCGGGCTGAGACCGTCGCAATCAAGAACGTGTTCGGCGATTACGCCAAGAAGGTGAGCGTGTCCAGCACCAAGAGTCAGCTCGGACATCTGTTGGGGGCGAGTGGCGGCGTAGAGTTGATCATCTCTCTCCTTGCCGTCAGGAAGGGTGTGATTCCGCCGACTATCAATTACGAGACGCCCGATCCAGAGTGTGACCTCGACTATACGCCGAATGTGCCGCGAGAGCGCCGCATGAAGGCTGCCATGTCCAATAGCTTCGGTTTTGGGGGACACAACGTTTCCCTCATCGTCGGCGAGTTCCGGGATTAGGCTCTTTCGCCGACGTAAGCGAAGACGTCAAAAAATAAACCCGGTCCGGAAGATACGTCCGAGCCGGGTTTGTTCATTTTTCGCCCCTGGTCGCCGCTGCGATACTAACGAATTGCGAAAGGCAATCCGTGGGAGTTACTTGCGGGCATCATTGGGAGGATTCACAACGGCCTGAATATCTTCGAGTCCCCGTCCCAACTTCTTTCGGCCGCCGCTGGCAGCGGGCGATGAAATGGCTAATCGTTTCCATTGTCCGGCATCTGGGCTTGCCCGCAGATATTCGCCGATCCGCTGCCGATAGTCACCTCCATCCGGAGACGTCCCCAGACTATCGACGGCGTCAGCAACACCCAATAGTACGGCTTGACGGACACCTTCGCGAATCCATGTGAAGAAGTTCATGTGTTCCTCCTGCAATTTTCTTTCTAAAGGAATCTGCTCCTGTACGGCGGACCCAAGGAGATGAGAGATTAGCAAAATCCGTCGCGCCGAACCAGAGCGATTTCCTTCAGGTGGCCGAGTGGGTAACTGCGGAAAAAAGAAGTAATCCGTAGGTTTTCCCCCGCGGGAAATTGGAAGACGCACAGTTTGGTACGGTTACGACAAAGTGTGGCCCTCCACTGGGCAAAAAGGCCAAACCGGGGCGCGTGATCTCCCACACGGTGGATCGGCCATAAGTTTTGCCCGTATCACGGTTGGAGAACGTACAATTGGTCCCCCCATCCTGAGATGAGGACTGACTGCTCAATCCGGAGGAAGGGACGCCGTCATGTCTGTTTTTTGTTCGGGCGCGAAACGGCTATCACCAACCGCCAGTGCGCACTACCCGGTCGAAATGCCTCGATTATCTGCGTTGCCTGGCTTATCTGTTATCCCGTGGATTTAGAGTCCATCCCAAAAAGTCTCCCTCTCCCTCCGGGAGAGGGTTGGGGTGAGGGCAAGCGATCGTCGGAATCGATTGAGAAAACCGCCAGTGATTCAAGCCACCCTCACCCCCGACCCGTCTCCCGCCGAACGGGCGACGGGAGATTATGGGATAGGCATTAATGACGGCCCTTTTATCCCAGATTTACAACCGTTTTCCCGTCTCACGATCAAACTTGTCGGGCGTCAATGGTTCGGGAACAGAGTCACCCGTCTGTTCTCGCCAGGTTTCCAAGGCCCTCAGGAGTTCGGACTTTATGGTCGAGTATTCCGGTCGGTCCGCGAGGTTGGTCAGATTGTGCGGATCATTTTCGCAATCATACAGCTCCACCTCCGGCCGCGGTACTACGAAGGGCTCCATTTGCGGCGGTGTAAGTTTCCCCTGAGCTCGCAGCCGTTTCATGGCATCATAGGTGGGACTTCGTACGGCATCGGCGGGTGGTGTCCGTGGAAGTTGCGGTAGCCAGTTCTTGATGAGGAGGAATCGCTCGTTGCGGATACTCCGTTCGTACGCCTGATAATCGTGCCAGTTATGCTCGGCGTAAACGTAGTCCCGAATTTTTGCGGTGGGATCGTCAAACAGCTTGGCAAAGCTCCGTCCCTGAAATGAAGGACCAGGCGTAATACCGGCCAACTCCAGGATCGTTGGTGCCAAGTCCACCGCGCTAACTAAACGCGATGACACACTACCGGCAGGAATCCTTCCCGGCCAGCGGACGATCAAGGGAGTTCGTACACCGCTATCAAGGACCGTCGTTTTGCAACGTGGGAAAGGCCTGCCATTATCGGAAAGAAAGACAACCATCGTTTGATCCCAAACCCCCTGAGCGATCAGCTCTTCCCGAATCCGACCGACCCACGTATCCAATCGACCAATTTCGTCGTAGTAAAGGGCCAGGTCTTCCCGCACTTCTGGAACATCCGGCAAGTATGGCGGAACGATCACATCCTGCGGAGTGTGTGGCTCCGGAATACGATTGGGGCCGTATGGCCGATGGGGATCAGTGGTGGCCAACCAGATGAAGAAAGGCTTATCCTTGGGCCGTTCCTTAAGAACGGGCAGCCAATAGTCGTATGCCCCGTCGCCTCCGCCTTCCCGGACAACATCAAACTGTGACTTCACATGCGGACCGAGATGCCACTTTCCGGCTGCCGCCGTGAAATAGCCCGCCTCACGGAGTGGAGTGGTGACGAGAAGCTGGTCCGGCGGTACCGGTTGATGGAGTTCCGCCGCCCCTGTGGCATGGGGATAGCGACCTGTAAGGAGACTGGTCCGGCTGGGACTGCATGAACTGCACGTCAGAAAGGCCCGCTCAAAAAGCATCCCTTCACGTGCCAGTTGGTCAATATTGGGGGTTTTGATGTGGGGATGGCCATAGGCCCCACAGTCCTCGCACGCCATGTCGTCGGCGATGATGACCAGAAAATTGGGGCGATTTACCTCGCTTGCCCATCCCGTGCTCCCATGTAGCAAAGATAACCCGATTCCCACAAGCCCCAATAGCGCCGTGGAGCCGCTCCAACGCGACATAAACACCCTCATGTGAAAATCCTCCCCTAATAGGCCTAATGACCAAAATCTCTTGCTCACCAAACGGACGGCGTCATCGTGAGCCGCCTGATTGGGACACAACGCTTGTTCACTGCACCGCCTTCACGTGGAGGAGCCATTCTCCATCGGCCGGGACTTTGACAAACATGGATTCCTTCGACGTGGCAAGAGTTCCGTTAGGTTGCTCTTGCCGAGCACGGGTGTCAAACCAGCGAAGCTCGTAACGACCGGGCACCAACTGGATCTCCGTACCGTCGGTCTTCTCCGGGAAGAAAACCAGGTACTCTTTGCCAGGATTCGCTAGACAGTATTTGGTGGATGCGAGGTCCGGCCGTGGCGTCATGCTCGTCAGGTCAACACGTTGCGACCATTTCCGCACGTCACCCATGGCCTTTCGCACATCTTCCGTCCAGGCCAAGTTTGATCCCCGCGAAAGAATTCGCCCATCGTAGGGATCCATAAAGATGGGATTCATACCGCGCATGAAGGATTTCCAAACCCATGTGCGATTTCCACCAATCCCCCAAAGGTGATCCGTGTCGTTAATAATGACCTTGGAACCGTCGGCAGCCGGCGGGTCATCTCGATACCCCCCTTCTGGATTCGGCGAAATCCAGTCTGCCGGACTGTCGAATAGCGTTTTATTACTGCCACCGCGGTATTGAAACGTCATCCCCACCGGGTGTTGCCGGCCTTTCTCGCTCTCATAGGCCTTGATGAATCGGATCATCTCATATTGCCAGTCGGTTGAAGGGGGATGATTCTCATTGGAAATTTCGTACAGAACGTTATCAAACTCGTTGACAGTATCGATGACATGACGAACATAGGCCTTTTGAATCTCGAGGATTCGGGGATCTTTCAATTCGTGGATTTCCACGGCTTTGCCATCGCCATCGAGATCGCCCTTGATGCCGTTGATGTTGTTGTCAGGATGAAAAGGATGCGATTCGTAGGCGTTTGGTGAGAATTGAAGGCCCCAACCCTCAAAAAGCATGATTGAGACGTAGATTCCCCTTGCCTGGGCCAACTTAACACGTTCCCGAAGCCGCGAAAAATAGTTTTCATCGAACTGTGTCAGGTCAAACTTTGGCTTGCCATCACGAGCAGTGCCGGGACCGGTTCGTTTCCACGGATGCGGAAAGGCGACGTGCACCTGGGCCTTTGGTTCACGGTTGCCTGCCGTGTCCCAGGTGAGCAGTTCCCACGTCCACATGCGAATGAAGTTGTGATTGTACTTTTCGAGAAAGTCCAGGTAGGCCGGAAAATCGAACGCCGGCGGCGGATCACCCGGTCCCATGTCAACCAAATTGTTCCATGTGTGTGAACCTACCATGAGAATCGCCTTTCCCGAGTCGTCGGTGAAGTACGCCGGGCAAACGCGCAAAACACCGTGAGCGGTTTGTTTTTGGGGGGCTTTTTCTGCCCAGGAAATCAGCGTTGCCGGGACAGAGCGTTTCACATCGCTTGACCCACTCTGCCGGGCCGCCACTGCTGGGGAGTTCCGGAGAATAACGGCAACCCACGGTCCGGCCTGGGGCGTCTTGAGCGTTACGAGGCCGCCGGCCTTCGTTGTTCCTTCTGGCCCCCACTGACCATCGGAGACGTTTATCCAACGGAGTTTCGCTTCTCCCGCCGCCCGCTGGGAGAGGTTCACGGTCACCTCGCCCCCATTGCAGAAGAAGACCACACACGCCTCGCCCGGTTTGGCCGCCGCATAGGCCTCGTTGGCTTCACGATTGCCGAGCAGTTCCATGGCCGGCCGAAGTTCCCACCAGGGGACAAGGGATTCCACCTTTCGCGCGGCCTGAATCGAAGCCTTCGCTTTGTCGTTCAGGCCCAATCCAGAGTCTGGCCGGTGGAAACGGACCGCCGCGGCGCCCCCGAGAAGGAGTCGCCAGAACCGCTCGACGCCATCTTGATCGTTCCCGTAACGACCTGTATCGGCCCCGTAGATTTTGACGCTGTTGAGAGGCCGCGGTTGATTTTTCACATAATCCCGAACCCACTGGAAATTATCCCAGTGCGTTTGCCCCTTTTGATGATTGTTCTGAGAGATGTCGGCAAATGCATAAAGTTCGGGATGGTCCAGCGTTCGCCGATGCCTCGGCGCTTTAAGATCCCAGTCGTCCCACATTTCGGTCACGCAGACCTTCTTACCGATCTGTGCGGCCTTTCGTCGGATATGCTCCGCCCAATATTTTGCCCATTCTTCTTCGCCCGACGTCTCATTGTCGATGCAGTAAAGCACGTGATCGTATTGCAGGGAATAGGAGAGCATCTTATCGACGAACCGCTCTTGATAAGGGAACACAACCTTGTTGTTACGTTGATAGGGCGTGGTGAAAAAGAAGGGCTGTTTGTTGCTGCCCGGGTGGTCGGGATAATGTTCCGCAAATCCCGATTCCTCGTAGGTGTAGTTGATATTGTTTTTGGGGTTATAAGGATGGGGCTCCCAATTGTCCCGCGAGTAATCGAATCGATCCCAAACCTCGATTTGTACGAAGATGTTGCGCTCCTTCGTCCACTTAAGAAGATTCTCAAATCGCTGCCAGTATTCGTCGTTCCACTGGTTCAGGTCGTATTTGCCATTCTCTAGCTTTTTGAAAGGATAGACCTCAAAGCCCTTGTCTGGCCGATCGCTCATCGTATTCCGAATGTAGTTGGCCCCGACGGCTACCATCTCGTCGAGGTGCTCTTTCAGATCGGGAATCTGGAAGAGGTTGTCATCTTTGCTTCCCCCAATGAGCATGACGGGCTTGCCATTGTACTGCCAATAATAGGGGTTCTTCGACCAAGGAGAGATGCCCGCCTGTTCGGCCAGTAGGTTGTGACCTACCCACCCAAGAGAAAACAAAAACAACACCCCGACACATCGCTTCAGTGAACGACTCATGATTTGCCTCCCGACATAGGTGAGTTGAGGGAAAACGATGTGGAACTCATCAGGTGTGCCCTATTATGTGGACAGCCACAAGCAAAAGCAACCCTTTGGCTAAGATTGTCGCCCGTTGAGAAGAGGGAAGCACTGCCCAACCATAGCGCCCCATGTGCTGCCCCTAATAAAACACGGCGGCAGTCTGGTCCATCTGCCTCACGGTTATTGCCTGTCTCAACAGATTCTCGTGGGGGCGGGGCGTGCCACCAGGCGAAAGTGACCACGGTGAGCAACCACAGGGGGTTGCCCGTACGCGCATTCCATCGAAACCGTAGGGGCAGGCCCCAGAACGTAACCAGCGCCCGGGTCCCCGTCAAATTCAAACAACGAATGAGCGCATAAACGCGAACCCTGGGCGCTGCGCATAAAGGGGCAACCACGGGGGGTTGCCCCTACACGCACCGATTGAAACCGTAGGGGCAGGCCCCCGTGCCTGCCCTAGGCCCGTGTGTCTGCCGCAACTACAGGGAACGACCATGACGCACGCCAAACTAGTACCAAAGGACGCCGGGGACCGCGTCCCTCCCAGATTGGCAACGGACAGGACAAACAAGCGAGACCACACGGCAGACGCGACAGAGCGCGAAGGTGACTACGGCGGACAATTACGAGAAACGGTACCTGACCGTTTCGCCGAATCGAAGGAGCGGGACGCCATTCCTAACGGCCCCCGTACGCCACTTGACAGGCGTCGATGATAGTGTAGCCCCGGGAGGGACGGCGTCCACGCCGTCCGGTGATTGGGTCATCGCAGACGCTGATCCTCGCGCGGTCGCCGAGGATAGATGCAATAGATCCAGCGGTCGCCGAGGACGGCGACCCTCCCGATACAGGCAATCCTTGAAAAAAGGCAACGCTGGGTGGAACAACACGGCGATTTTTCCCGGCAAACCGAGAGTTTTCGGGCGATGGGTAAAAGCTCGCCAGTTAGGGCACTGAACTGCCCAGGTGGAGGTATTTAGCTCGCGAACTCAGACACAGGCTGACAGATCCAACGCACTACCGGAAACTGGCCGCCAACGGCTTTTCCGTAAACCATCGCTACTGAAGATAGAACTCTCGCAGCGGACGGTATCCTGCTTTCTGCATGAGTTCATCCCAGTTGGCGGGCAATTTGATTTCTTTGCTCGCGATGCCCGGGCCACCGGCGAGGATTTGAACCTTATTCCTGATAGGATCTCCGCAGACGATGAATTCAATCATGCCCACGGCCGGCACGGTTTCAATCTCTTCCCAACCGGGGAATCGAGGGTACCACGGCGGCAGTTTCCCTTTTTCGCTGTAGCGCAACGCCCGTCGAAGTTCCTCCTCGAAGGAACGTTGCACTCGGCCAAACGAGCCATAGACCTGGGAAAAGACCGCCTCGTAAGTGATCTTTCGACCCATTCTCATGATATCTCGCCTCAAGGTACCCTTTGTGTAACCTCCACCGGCAAGGATTTCGGCAACGCCGGGTCCAATTAGCACATAGCGCCGACTTTGACCCGTAAAGCCGCTGGCAAAGGCCTCCGTGTTGACAGCGTCATAGGCGATGAGTTGGGTAATTATTTCGGGCTCGGATGTCGCGGGCACAAGATTTCGGCCCCAAACCGTGCTGGTGCCCGCAGTGATG
>Ga0116169_1003519_pt1 | contig 10375 bp, 11 predicted proteins | sample AD_UKC130_MetaG_FD_89796 | JGI IMG/M metagenome (GOLD analysis project Ga0116169, IMG submission 89796) | Active sludge microbial communities of municipal wastewater-treating anaerobic digesters from Canada - AD_UKC130_MetaG | ecosystem: Engineered > Bioreactor > Anaerobic > Digestate | place... | reverse complement strand
CGTTCTCGAACACGATCGCGCCCTCGGTGGTGGCCACGTTGCGTCCCACCTCGAACAGGCTTTCGTCGGTCATCGACACATGGCCCTGGCGTACATCGTGCAGCAGGTTCTGCAAACCCTTGGCAATGCTCTCACCCTTGGTTTCGATCGCCTTTTGCTGGGCTTCGACATTGAGCGCCATGAAATTGCTGGGCGCCGACGCCGCAATCCACTGCTCGACCGCGAACCGCACCCGGGCACGGGTCTTTTCGTCGGCTTCGATCGCGTCGGTCAGCGCCATCATCGTGCGCGCATTGAGCAGGTAGTTGGCGGCAGAAAAGGCCGCAACCGGGTTGCTGGTCCAGGCCTCGCTGGAAAACCGCTTGTCGCTGACCTTGGGCGCACCCTGCAGGGACTGGGTCCAGAGTTCGGCCGCCTCCTGCAGATACTGCTGCTGCAATTGCTGCAGCATCGGCTGGGACAAGGTGATCGACGGCAGCTTCTCGCCAGTGGCCCCGGTGCCGGCAGCCGCAGGCGTCAGGTTCTGCAGTGCCTGCAATGCGCCTGACCACTGCCCCATCAGCGACTGCTGCATCTGCTCGGCCGACTGCTTCCAAAAATCGCTCATGTCCTGTTTCATCGTGTCGTCCTGCTGTGCCTGTTTCCCCATGCCCGAGTATGACCGGGGTGACCTTCGGTAAACTGACATTCCGGCATTCTCCTGACCCCCCAATGTACCTCGTTCCGATTGCCTGGCTTTATGTCACGCTGATGATGGCGATCGTCGAAGCCACTGGCAGCAATGGCAGCCTGCTTGGCGCCCTGGTCACGTTCGTGATGTACGGCGTGTTGCCGGTTGCGCTGGTGATGTACCTGCTGATGACGCCCTCGCGCCGACGTGCACAGCGTGCACGCGAGCAGGCGCAGGACGCTGCGAACACCTCAGTCGATCCAGATGCAGGCGGCCATGCGACCGCTGCCGCCAAGGACGAGGTTGTCGCGCCGGTGCGAGAAAAACCGTAAGGGATTGTTCACGGTACACCAGCCGGCACTGCCGTCGTTCCCATATATACGGGTAATCCCCATGTGCTGCAGACGCATGCGCGCCAGTGCTGCCAGATCGGCCAGCCATTTGCCCGCAGGCTGCGGGCTGAAGCATGTGCCAGCGCTGGCATCGCGCTCGACAAAAGCCGCGCGAACCTCGGGGCCGACCTCGAACGCCTGTGGCCCGATGCACGGGCCCAGCCAGGCCAGCGTCTGCTGCGCCACCGCTGCCCCGTCGGCGTCTGCCTGTGCAGGCAGCTGCTGTACCCATTGCGCAAAACACGACTCGAGCACCCCCTCGGCCAGGCCCCGCCAGCCCGCATGCGCCGCGCCGACCGCACGTCCGGCGGTATCGGTGAAAAGCACCGGCAGGCAGTCTGCGACCCGCATCGTGCAGACCACACCGGGGGTGGCCGTCGTGCAGGCATCGGCCTCGATCGTGCCAGGGCCCTGCGCCGTGTCCAGCACGACCGATCGCGTGCCGTGGACCTGGCTCAGGTAGATGGGTGACACGCCCAGCGCCGCCCGCAGGCGTGCGCGGTTGGCATCGACCGCCTGGGCATCGTCACCGGACGGACGGCCCAGGTTCATGCTGTCGAATGGCGGCCTGGACACACCGCCGTTGCGCGTCGTGAAGACCGCATGGACATGCGCGGGCGCCGGCCATTGCGGCACCAGCCAATCGGGGTTCAGGGCAGCGTGGCGCAACCCGTGCGGGGCATCCGGCTGCGTTGTTGTTGTCACCACCCCTCCTGCGCTCGCCGGATGATGTTGTTGTGTCTGCTCATGCCTCGTAGTCCGGACAGGCCGACGGCTGGGCCCGTGCGAACGCGTCCAGCGCCATGCAGGCCTCGTACGCGGCCATCGTGCGCGGAAGCCCGCTAAAGTCGCAATTGAAGCGCTGGCCGTTGAAGATTTGCGGTGCCAGGCAGCAGTCCGCCAGGGTCGGCGTGTCGCCAAAGCAGTAGCGGCCCCCCTTGCCCAGCGCCAGCTGGCGTTCGAACGCCTCCAGGCCCTCGCGCACCCAGTGCCGATACCAGCGGTTCTTGCTGTCCTCGTCGAGCTTGAGCTCGCGCGTCAGGTATTTCAGCACCCGCAGATTGTTCAGGGGGTGGATCTCACAGGCAATGCTCTGGGCCAGGGCCCGCACCTGGGCCCGCCCGACCGCATCGCTGGGCAACAGGGCCGGTTCGGGATGCGTGTCATCCAGATACTCGATGATGGCCATCGACTGCGACAGCCGCAGTCCATCGACCTCGAGCACAGGTACCAGGCCGTCGGCCGATATATCGGCGTAGGGGGGCAGCTTGTGCTCGCCCCGCGCCAGGTGCACCGACAGGTACTCATATGGCAACTTCTTGAGCTCCAGGGCAATGCGCACGCGGTAGGACGCAGACGATCGGAAATAGTTGTAAAGCTTCATGGCGGCAAGCATAAACCCATGCACGCCCACCGTGAATCGGTGAAACACCTGAGGCTAAACTGGCAACGCTGGCCGAACGCGATCCCCGCCCGGCCGTTCGAGATCCACGCCCATGCTGCACCCCCAGGCCCGCGCCTTGCTCGACTTGATGGAACTGCGCCGCGTTCCACCGACCCATACCCTGACACCCACCGATGCGCGTGCCTTCTACCGGGAGCGTCGCGCCATCACGCAGCCAGACCCGCCGGCCGTGGCGTCGGCCCGGGACCTGCAGGCCGACGGGCCGCATGGGCCGATCGGGCTGCGCCTGTACCGGCCATTGCCGGCGCGGGGCAACAGCCAGCCATTGCCGGTGCTGGTGTACTTTCACGGCGGCGGCTGGGTGATCGGTGATCTGGACACCCATGACACGCTGTGCCGACAACTGGCCAATCGCTCCGGCTGCGCCGTGCTGGCCGTGGACTACCGGCTCGGGCCGGAGAACCGCTTCCCGTGTGCCGTCGACGATTGCATCGCAGCGACCCGTTGGTGCCGCAGCCATGCGCAGCGCCTGGGGCTGGACCCGCAGCGCATGGCCGTGGGCGGGGACAGCGCCGGCGGCAATCTGGCCGCGGTAGTGGCATTGGCGGCACGGGATGCCGGCGACCCTTCCGTGCGCATGCAATTGCTGATCTACCCTGCCACCGACATGCGCCGCCAGGCGCCATCCCACACCGTGAACGGCCAGGGATACCTGCTGACCAGCGACACCATCGCGTATTTCCATGACCACTACATCACCGACCCGGCGGCAGACGGTGACTGGCGCGCCTCGCCGCTGCTGCACGGCGATCTGGCCGGCCTGCCCGAAGCCTTTGTACTCACCGCCGGATACGACCCGCTGCGCGACGAAGGCCTGCAGTACAGCCAGCGCCTGAGCGAAGCCGGCAATCGGGCCACGCACATCTGTTTCGAACGCCAGATTCACGGCTTCATCACGATGGGACGGGTCATCGACGAAGCCGACGCCGCAGTCACCCTGTGCGCCGCCATGCTCGCCCAGGCCATGCAACGAGACTGAGCAGGGACGGGCCCCGTCCGACTCAGGACGCGCTGCCCCGGCGGGCTTCGCGGCTGCGTCCGGTGCCTGCGAACAACGCCTGGCGCGCGCTGCGGGTGATGGCGACCACGCAAGGATGCGTGATGCGGCGCTCGACCGAGATCGCGTAGTACTCCACGCTGATGCCTTCGGCCTCTCCGAGCACAGTGACCCCGAATTGCCGGCAGATGTCGCTGGCCAGCACCGTCGGCGCCACGAAGATGCCATCGCCGCGGCGCCCGAACTCCATCGCCAGCGCGCTGTCATCAAATTCCCCGACCACATGCGGGTGGATCTCGCGCGACTGGAACCAGTCGCGCAGTTTCTGTCCTACCGCCGAATCGTCGGCAGGCATCAGCATCGGCGCACCGTCGAGCCCGCCGGGGAAGGTCCCCGATATCTGCTGCGCCAGCGCCGGGGTGGCGAAAAAGCTCTGACCCGATGCGCCGAGCTGGTGGCTGAAGGCCTTGATGCTGACCGACGCCGGAATCGGCGCGTCCGACAGCACCAGGTCGAGCCGGTGCAGGGCCAGTTCGGCCAGCAGGCTGTCGAGCTTCCACTCGCGACAGACCAGGCGTACCGGCTCCTGCAACCGGGTCGCCGGCTCGACCAGCCGGTAGGCAATCGACTTGGGAAGCGCATCGGCCACGCCAACGCGCAGCTCCAGTGCCGGCCGGCTGGTGGGCAGTTCATGCACCGCCTGTTCAAGCTCCGCACCCAGTGAAAAGATGTCCTGGGCATAACCCAGTGCCAGGCGTCCGGCTTCGGTCAGCACCAGGCCACGACCGCTCTTGCTGAACAACGGGCTGCCCAGTTTTTCCTCCAGCAACTGGATCTGACCACTGATGGTCTGCGGCGTCACATGCAGCTGTTCACTGGCCCGCATGATGCTGCCCGCACGTGCGACCTGCGTGAAATACAGGAGGTGCTTGTAGTTGATCATCAGTTTTACTCGAACAATAAGGACAAATAATTCGAATTTACATTGTTTTTGATTGCACAGAAACTGCTCCCGGTGGCTATCTTGCCCGACACCACAGGAGTGCTGACATGCAATACGACATTCAATGCCTGGGATTTCCCGCCACGGCCGCGCTGACCCAACACGTGCGGCGCCGACTGGGGTTCGGCCTCACACGGCACAGCGCGCGCGTGGCACGTGTGGTTGTGCGGCTAGGTGATGAAAACGGCCCGCGCGGCGGCGTGGACAAATTCTGTCGCATCCAGGTGCATCTGGTCGACGCCGCAAAAGTTGTCATCAGCGACTGCGGGCCGGAGCTCTACGCAGTCATCGACCGGGCCAGTGACCGGGCTGCACGTACCGTGGCCAAGCGGCTGGAGCGCGCGCGCTTCGGCATCCAGCCGGCATCCCCGTCACGCCTGTGGCAACTGCCCGCAGACACCGCAACCCGTTCGGGTGCCATGTCCCGCAGTTCCGACGGCCCCCGCGGCAGTTCCATGTTTGCCGGCTGATTCGCCGGCCACCCCGATCTCTCTTTCCACCTGGAGAAACCCATGTACATTCCCCCCAAATGCCGACTGGCCGTCGCCGCGATGATGGACCTGGCACTGCGCCAGCACCTGGGCCCCGTGCCCCTGTCCGCCATCAGCACGCGCCAGAACGTGTCCCCCTCCTACCTGGACCTGCTGTTCGGTCGGCTGCGCCGCAAAGGCCTGGTGACCGGCACCCGCGGGCCTGGCGGCGGCTACACCCTGGCACGGGACACCAGCGCCATTTCACTGGCCGACATCGTCAGCGCCGTCGACGAAGGTGACGCCCTTGCCAGCGGTGGCGGACACCGGTCCTTTGCCGGCCGCCCCACCGGCAGCCAGCGCATCGGCAGCGACTGGAGCGAACAGCTCGAGAAGCACATGCTGCAGATCCTGGCAGATGTTGCGCTGGAAGAGGTCATCGCGCCGCACCGGGCGTCGATGCCCGAGCGTACGACGGCCGCAACCCGTTCGCCCACGGCCAAGGGCGTCGGCGCGCGCCAGCGCATGGTGGTTGTCGCCGCAAATTCGGTGTTTGGCCGACCGCTGCGCCTGGCCATCTGATGGCGCCACGCGGCCTGCGGGGCCGCGGCTCGGCGGATCGCGTGCCGGCGCCTTGACGGCCGCCGGCATGCGGCTTTCGTATGATGCAGCGTGCGGCCTGCCATGCCGGGGCCGGCACTGCGGCGCCTCGCGCATGAATCAACGGCCATCCCCTACGAAGCCAAGCCATGAGTATCCGCAACCTCGACCATCTGTTCGACCCTGACAGCGTCGCCGTCTTCGGCGCCTCTCAGCGTCCTTCCAGTGTCGGCGCCACCGTCTGGAGCAACCTGCGGGCGGGTGGCTTCAAGGGGCCGATCTATGCCGTCAACCCGCGCCACCGCGCATTCGACGGCGAACCCGTGTATGCCGGTGTGGCGGACCTGCCCACCGTGCCCGACCTAGCCGTGATCTGCACGCCGGCATCGGCCGTTCCCGGCCTGATTGCCGAACTCGGCGCACGCGGCACCCGGGCCGCGATCGTGCTGACTGCCGGCCTCGACGCGGCGCAGCGCAAGGCCATGCTCGATGCGGCCCGTCCCTACCTGCTGCGCATTCTGGGGCCCAACTGCATCGGCATGCTGTCGCCGCACAAGGGCCTCAATGCCAGCTTTGCCCATGTCGCGGCGGCACCGGGCGAACTGGCCTTCGTGTCGCAGTCCGGAGCGCTGGTCACGGCCATGCTCGACTGGGCCGGCGCACGGGCCATCGGGTTCTCGCACTTCGTGTCGCTGGGCGAACATGCCGATGTCGATTTCGGCGACATGCTCGACTACCTGGCCAGCGACGGACGCACCCGTGCCATCCTGCTGTACATCGAGTCGATCGAGCAGCCCCGAAAGTTCATGTCGGCGGCACGCGCCGCAGCGCGCAACAAGCCGGTCATCGTGGTCAAGGCGGGACGCTCGCAGCAGGGCCAGAAAGCGGCGGCCTCGCATACCGGCGCGCTGGCAGGCTCTGACCTGGTCTATGACGCGGCGATAGCGCGCGCCGGCATGCTGCGGGTGGATACGCTGCTGCAACTGTTCCTGGCCGCAGAGACCCTGACCCGGTTTCGCAGCAACAAGTCCGAGCAGCTGACCATACTGACCAATGGCGGTGGTGCGGGTGTGATGGCAGCCGACGCGGCCGAGCATATGGGTATCGCACTGGGCACGCCGAGCGCAGAGACGATGCAGGCGCTCGACGCCGTGCTGCCACCGAACTGGTCCCATGGCAATCCGGTGGACATCATCGGCGACGCGCCGGTGCAGCGCTACGTGCAGGCGCTCGAGGCGCTGCAGGCGGACCCCGACGGAAGCGCCATCCTGCTGATCCAGGCACCGACGGCCATCGTTCCCAGCATCGATATCGCACAGGCCCTGGTGCCACTGGTCAAACGCCACCCGCAGCGCCTGCTGTCGTGCTGGCTGGGCGAGACGGCCGTCGCCGGCGCGCGCCAGGTGTTCCAGGATGCCGGCATCGCCAGCTACCAGACGCCCGAAGAAGCGGTACGTGCCTTCGCGATGCTGGTACGCTACCGGCGCAACCAGGCGCAGCTGCTGCAGGCACCCGCTGCGACACCGATCGGCAGTACCGCCACCCTGCCCGATACCGCCAAGGTCCGCGCGCTGGTAGAGCAGGTGCTTGCGCAGGGGCGCGAGATCCTCAGCGAGCCGGAAGCCAAGGCCGTGCTCGCGGCCTATCACATCCCCGTGGTTGCCACCCGCGTGGTCCCGCCCTCGCCCAGTGATGCGGCCGCAACGGCGCGGGCGATCGGCTTCCCGGTGGTGCTCAAGATCCTGTCCGACGACATCACCCATAAATCGGATGTCGGTGGCGTGGTGCTCAACCTGGGCGATGCACAGGAAGTGGAGCAGGCGGCCCAGGCCATGCTGGCACGCGTCACCCGTGATCATCCAACGGCGCATGTGCGCGGGTTCACGGTCCAGGCCATGGTGCGCATGGCCCACGGCCGGGAACTCATCGTCGGCGCCAGCATCGATGCGGTGTTCGGCCCGGTGATCCTGTTCGGCTCCGGCGGCACGTCCGTGGAGGTGGTGGCCGATCGGGCCGTGGCCCTGCCCCCGCTCAATACGTCCCTGGCGCATGCTTTGGTCCAGTCGACCCGGGTCGCCCGCTTGCTCGATGCCTACCGCGACACACCGGCTGCCGACACGGACGCGCTGCATGCGGTGCTGATCGCCGTCTCGCAGTTGCTGGCCGATATCCCCGAGCTGGTCGAGCTCGACATCAACCCCTTGCTGCTCGGCCCCTCGGGGGCGATTGCGCTGGACGCGCGCATCCGGGTGCTGCCCGATGCCCCCGGCGGCACCGACCGGTTTGCCATCCGCCCGTATCCAGCCCACCTGGTAGAGACCGTGGAATGGCAAGGCCGCACCTTGACCTTGCGCCCCATCCGCCCGGGCGATGAAGCCCAGCATCTGGAGTTTCTGTCCCACCTGGATCCGGAAGACGTGCGCATGCGGGTGTTCTACAGCCGGCGCAGCATCGAACCTGGCGAACTGGCCCGGCTGACGCAGATCGACTATGACCGCGAGATCGCCATCGTGGCGGTGGCCAGCGGCCCCGATGGCAAGGAACAGACCCTGGGAACCGTGCGCTCCATCGCCGATCCGGACAACATCACATCCGAGTTCGGCATCATCGTGCGCTCGGACATCAAGGGCGGCGGGCTGGGCGCCTTGCTGATGAACAAGCTGATCCGTACCCTGCGGGCGCAGGGCACCCAGCGACTGATCGCCACGGTATTGAGCGAAAATAGCCGCATGCTGGCCTTGCAGCGCGACCTGGGCTTCGTCGACAGCCACTTCAATCGTGAGGACGGCACCCGGGAAATCTACCTGGATCTGCAAGCCGATCCGACCGAGGGGGATACGTCTTCCGTCGCCTGAGTGCCATTGACGGCCCCAGGCATCACGGCCGACCGATCGCCGGCGCACTTGCACGGCTGGGGTCACGCAAGCATGGCACGATGGTTGCAATGCCGCCACCTGCCGTCGAAACCTGAAACACTGTTGTCCGGAGAACATGAATGTCGAGGCTCACGCGCCTGCGGGCGATGATCCCCACCCGGGCCCAGATCCGCGACAACCGCTGGTTGCGCTGGCTGAGCCCCTGGCTGCGCAAACCCCGCCTTTGGCGCTGGTCGCGCCGCGGCGTCGCCATGGGTGTGGCCCTGGGCATCTTTTTCGGCTTGCTGGTTCCCGTGGCGCAAATTCCGCTGTCGGTCGGCGCGGCCATCCTGATGCGGGCCAACGTGCCGGCGGCCGCCGCCAGCACGCTGGTGACCAATCCGCTGACCTTCGGCCCGCTGTACTACGTGGCCTACCAGCTGGGTCACCGGATACTGGACGAACCCGTTTCGCCCGCCGTCGCGCGCACGCCCGATACCCCGTCCGACATCCAGAAGGCGGCCTTGCCGCAACACCCGCACCAACCCATATGGAGCCGGGTATCGGCGCTGGGAAAACCGCTGCTGCTCGGCCTGGTGATCCTCGCGACGCTGATGGGGCTGCTGTCGTACAGCATCACCTCTCTAGCCTGGCACGGCTGGACCTGGCTCAAGCGCCGGCGCAGGCGGCGCCCGGGCGGTGATGCCGGCGGCGGAACGCCCCCGCTTTGAAACACCGTCGTCGATCCGCCCATGAACCAAGGGCGGATCGGCAGATCCGGACTACACCATCGAATGGAGATCCCGACCATGGACATCACACTCAGCGACAGTGCACGCAAGCAGGCCGTCAGTTCGATCGAACGCTACTTTGCGGAGAACATGGACGAGCGCATCGGCAACATTGCGGCAGCCGCCCTGCTCGGGTTCTTTGTCGAGGAAATCGGCCCTGCAATCTACAACCAGGCCGTCAGCGACGTGCAGGAGCGGCTGCAACAGCGGGTGATGGAAGTCGACATCGAACTGCACGCCGAGGAATTCGACTACTGGCGCAAGTACGACCAGGCGCGCAAACGCCGCTGAACGGCACCGCGCCCTTACCTCGCAGGTCATGGACCAGGCGCTTGCGGCGCCCGACACTGTTCTCACCACGGTAATCGCCGTGGCAACCGAGACGACGAAAGGACCCCGCACCATGGCCTCGAACGACCTTCTTCCGCTGGCGATTGCACTGCTGATCGGCATCCCGGCTTTCGGATCGTGCATCGGCATCGGGCTGGCCAGCATGAAGCTGCTCGAGAGCGTCGCGCGCCAACCCGAGCTGGCGCCGGAACTGCAGAGCAAATACTTTCTGGCCGTCGGCGTGACCGATGGGGCGTTCATCATCGCCACGGGCATCGGCCTGTGGTTTGCGACCGCCAACCCGTTCAGATAGTCTGCCAGCGCTGTGCGCCCAACCAGGCGCCCAGATGGCGCGCGCCCAGCGGCGTGATCTGCAGTACCCTGGCGCCGGCCGGCGTTCGCGACGACGGCGGCTTGCGCAGCCAGCCGGCCTGCAGGCAATGCGTGCATATCAGCGTACCCAGGCGGCCAGCCACATGGGGGCGCCGTTCGCTCCAGTCCAGGCACGGCCGGCATTGGAGCGAATTTGCGCGCGGCAGCTTGTCATCCAGCCGAATTCCCAGTGCCGCGAGAGACTGCCGGGCCACCGTATCCATCACCGCGCCATCGCCATCGACATCGACGGCACCGACCTCCTGCAGATGGTCTGCAATCGCCACGCCCAGTCGGCCGGCGATGTGGTCATAGCAGGTACGGGCCCGACGCAGATTGTCGTCGGTCGGCCCGGGCACGACCGTGCGCCGCAGCCCGGGTCCGGAGGCCGCCAATTGCATGATGCCTTCGAGCACCCGGGCGACCGCGG
>Ga0116169_1003512_pt1 | contig 10385 bp, 11 predicted proteins | sample AD_UKC130_MetaG_FD_89796 | JGI IMG/M metagenome (GOLD analysis project Ga0116169, IMG submission 89796) | Active sludge microbial communities of municipal wastewater-treating anaerobic digesters from Canada - AD_UKC130_MetaG | ecosystem: Engineered > Bioreactor > Anaerobic > Digestate | place... | reverse complement strand
TACGGTTATGACCGCCTTCCGGAGACATTGCCGCCTGTCCGGGCAAACGCGATGGTCTTCGCGCCATACGATGAACCCCAGGAGAAGGTTCGACGGTTTCTGGCGGACCGCGGGTTGACAGAGGTCTTCAACTGGACCTTCAGTTCCCCTGCCCTGGTTGAACGCGCGGGGCTGCCAGAGTCCTTCGCCCAGTTGGTCAGGCTGAGCAACCCCCTCACGGAAAATCACGTTGGGATGCGTACTTCGCTGATTCCCGGTCTGCTATCCGTGGCGGAACGTAACGCGCGGCGGGGAGCACCCGGCCTGGCTGTATTTGAACTGGGGCCGGTGTTCCACCTGCCCGCCGGTGGCGAGGTAACGCCGGACACGCTGCCGGATGAACCGCCCGCTCTGGCTGTTCTGCTGGGCGGAAGTACCCCGCAGCACTGGAATATCCCTGCCAGAAATTATGATCTGTATGACCTGAAAGGGATTGTGGAATCGCTGGCGGCATGGTTGCGCGTCGATCTGCGGTTCAGGCCCGTGGAAAATCCATGGCCTCTGTTTGTTCCCGGACAGGCGGCGGAACTGCTGCTTCGGGATCAGGTTGTGGGCCGCGCGGGACAGGTTTCCGGACGCGTGATCCGCGCCTTTGACCTGCCCTTTGACTGCTGCGTGGCTGAGTTGGATCTTCGGGCAATCTTCGATGTTCCTTCGGATCTGCCGCAATTTCAGAAATTGCCGGCATTCCCGCCGAGCACTCGAGATCTCGCCGTACTGGTAGACCGGTCCCTGCCGGCCGGCGACCTGCTGGAAGCCGTACGCGAAAAGGGCGGGGCCATTTTGCGGGACGCGAAGATTTTCGACGTGTATACGGGAAAACAGGTGGCGCCCGACCGGAAAAGCGTCGCCATAAGCCTGGTATTCCAGTCTCCTGAACGAACCCTGACGGATGCGGATACCCAGCAGGCTTTTGACCGGATTGTCAAACATCTGGAACGTAAATTCCAGGCCACACTGCGCTAAACTTTCTTGTCAGCGCGAGGATGAAAGTCGTGAATCCATTGCTGGAACAGCAGTTTAACGCGCTGGAGCATCAGATTGCGGCGCTGCGGGAGGCGCTGGATGCCGCGGCCCGCCACCAGGAGGAAGCGTCTGCCCACCGAAAGTTAATCCTCAAGCAGTTCTGGGATGCTGAGCGCCGGGCCGGCATCTACGAAGAAACCTACAGGCGGCTGCAGCGCGTACTCGCGGAAAATGACCTGCTCAAACGGCAGGTTACGGAAGCGCGGGAACGGACACGAAAAATCCTGGCTTTGGCGCGGGAGCTGTCCCGAAAGGCGGAAATTTCATGATACAGCCGGTGGATCCCACAACCCGGGTTCATATCGGAAAAGTCACCCTTGAGGTACCTGTTTACCGGGACCCGGAAACCTCCGCGCGAATCGCCCGGGAGATTTCTGAACGGATAGAGGATATCGGAGCGCGCAGTACAACCGTCAATGCCCTGCATTTCGCGCTGCTGGCCGCTTACGAAATTGCCTGCGAACTGGACGCCTTGCGTCAGGAAAAAGAAAAAGACGACGCGGAAACCGCAAAGCGGTTGCAAAACCTGCACACCGCACTGCGACAACTGACCATCTACGCCCAGGAACTGTCTCCTGAACCAGATTCGGAGGCGTAGTGCGCGGCGCGTCGGTTGGGTCGGCTGGAATTAAGCTTTACGCAACGCCTGAGGAACGTACCGCTCCAGTTTCTGTTCGGCAAATTCCGGCCGCAGCCGGGCAAACCGCTGACGGCCATTAATTACGGGAACACTGGCCCAGTCTTCTCCGATCAGCGGTTTCGCGTACCGGATAAAATCGTCCGTCACGTCAATCCGGTTCGGCGCGATCCAGGCTTCAGGGAAGGTGCGTTCCGAATTCGCCACCTGCTCCAGCGGCGCCTTGTCATACCGGACGTTATAGATCACGCCCGGTTCCCGAAGAATCGTTGCCATCCACCCGTTCTCGCCGGATTTCGCGATCAGGACAGCCTGCTGCCCGACGCGGTAGGCTTCATCCAGATCTACTACCGACGCATACAGGCAGGTGCTGCGCTGGTCGGTGCCGGGTACCTGGCCCCTGGCCTTTCCTGCAACCGGCAGCCCGCGGTCATTGAGCAGATTCACTACCTTCTGCGCGGCGGTCAGCTTGGTGGAGCCATAAGTGGTATGCCCGAAGCTGTCACGGGCTTCCCCGAGGTCCCCCACGTCGAACCCCTCGCTTACCACCACGATGCACCGGCCGTCCCGCTTCAGCTGATCATTCACCAGGTCGCACATCTGCTCCGGGGTCACCCGCGACTCCACCATATATATCTGCAGCGGCATTTCCCGCCGCGGATCCGCCAGCCGCGCGGCAGCCGGAATGTATCCAATTTTGCGGCCCATCGCCTGAATGACCAGTACCGGGTCCGCCGGACAGGAACCCGCGTTCTCTTCGTTTGCGTTCTGAATAAGGCCCATCCAGTATCGGGCCACACTGCCGTACCCCGGCGTATGGTCAATAAGTTTAAATTCCGCGTCGCCAACGTCATTGTCAATGGTCTTCGGAACGCCCACAGCCACCAGATCCAAACCCTGCTCCGCGGCAAGTTTTGCAACCTTGTTGGCGGTATCCATGGAATCATTGCCGCCGTTGTAGAAGAAATAACCGATATTATGGGCGCGGAAAACATCAATGATCCGCTGGAAATCCTCCCGCTGGTGCTCCTTCAGTTTATACCGGCAGGTGCCGATCGCGCCTGCCGCCGGCGTATAACGAAGCAGCGCGATTTCCTCCTCATCCTGGACGGACAGGTTCAGCAGTTCTTCCTTCAGAACCCCCTCAATGCCATGCCACCCGGCGTAAACCGTACCGAACGTATCCGGAAACATCCTGCAGGTTTCCACCACCCCCCGCAGTGAACTGTTGATGACCGGACTGGGCCCTCCGGACTGCGCGACAATAACATTTTTCGGCGCCATACAGCACTCCTTTTTTGGGTTTGCATTCCGTTCGAAACCACGCCCCCTGCACATATCCCGAAAAACGGAAATGAATTACGGCTATTTTACGTATCCAACAGGCAGAACGCCAAATTCAGTGAATTCGCATCGGGATCGGCAACGGGATATACTTATAGTGAAGGATTTATAGGAATCATCTGATGATTTGCCAGAAGTGCCACCAAAAACCTGCAACAGCCCGGTACATAGAGGTCGTTGAGGGCAAGGCGGTTGAGCAGCATGTCTGTGCGGAATGCCTTGCCAAATACCTTCAGGGCGGATCTGAAGCCTTCAGCCTGAATGAGATCAAACCCCGCATTTACGCGCCCGGCAGCCAGACAGAACAGCAGAAGCCCCCTCTGCGGCGGCCGCGACAGGCATGCCCGGCCTGCAATACATCGCTCGCCACCATCATGGAAAAGAAAATGGTGGGGTGCACTGAATGCTACCGGCACTTTTATGACACCATCGAGGAAATCCTGGGCCAGATACAGCCCGGCACCCGGCACCAGGGCCGTTCCAGCGCGCGGGACGACGCAAGGTCCCGACTGCGGAATGATCTCCGGAGCAAACGGGCTTTGTTGCGTAGCGTGCTCAAGGTGGAAGATTATGAGCAGGCCGCAATCCTCAGGGATGAAATCAGGCGGCTGGAAGCGGGACTGCAAATCGGCGGGGGAGAAGAACTTCCATGAAACAGAGTGACCTGCTGCCAGCCGCCCTGCCTGAATGGTGCGGTTCAGACATGGAACCGTCTTCCTGGACGGAGATCGTTTCGTCCTGCACCCTCTGCAGGAACCTGCCAGATCTTCCCTTTCCCCCCGCTGCCCGGGCAGAAGAAAAACAGGAAGCGCTTCGCCGGGTTGAAGACGCAGTAAGATTGCTCTCTCCCCTGCAGGATCATCTGGCCTGTACAGAAAAAGAACTGGAATCGCCGCTTGGGTCCCTGCTGGCTGAACGCCACCTCGCTCCGCGCGAGGTATTGCACGGGCACGGTCCACGCGCCCTGTTCACGGACCGACGGGGCAGCCGCGCACTGATAATTAACGCCCTGGACCATGTGTCTATCCGGGCGCTTGCCCCGGGCAATAACACATCCATGGCCCTCCAGCAGGTTTTATCCGTGGAGGAAACCTTGGGAAGTGTGCTGGATTTCTCCTACGACGAACAGCGGGGATTCCTGACTTCCCGACTGACCTGCACGGGGACCGGACTTAAAGTATGCGTGCTGTTACACCTCCCCGCGCTAACCCTGATGGGCTTGCCAAAACTGTATCCGGGAACGGCCAAGACCCGGGACGTCGCTTTTTGCGGAGTCGCCGCGGGCAGTGGATTGGATCTGCCGCATCTGGGCGCTCCACCCTCTGAGCCTCAGCAGCTTTCGGCTACGCCGTACATGCCCGTCGAGCCGATAACGGAACAGTGCTTGCTGACTGAAATTGAAGGGTTCATACCCGTCCCGCCGGAAAAGTCCCCTGGCGCGTTGTACGCCGTTTTCAACCAGCATTCTCTCGGCGTTTCCGAAGAGGAAATTGCCTATGGGGTATACCACGCCGCCAGGGAATGGTGCGTCAAAGAGGAAGAAACTCGCCTGACACTGCTCAAAAGCAACAGGCTTTGGCTGCAGGACTGGGTCGGACGGGCGGTTGCCCTGGCGCGGGGAACCCATATTGCCGGTTTCGGTGAAGCGCTGGACTGGATTTCACGGATCCGGCTGGGGGCGGCTCTCGGTTTACTGCGCATGCCAGGGCTCACCCCGGCTGCGTTAAGCCGGATGTTGATTGAAATCCAGGCCGCCCATCTGGCCAACGGAACCAGTGAAGAACTCTCATCCCGTCTCCACCTGGCAAGACTGCGCGCCGAAAAATTACGCGCCTTTCTGGCTCAGTGTGAAATTACCGCCTCCTGACCGGAAACGCCGATTTACGCGCCCAGATTAACCAGTACTTCCAGCAGGCGGTCCGCTATGGAGATAATCCGGGCGGATCCCTGGAATGCCCGCTCGTAGGCGATCAGGTTCGTTACCTCTTCATCCATGTTTACGCCCGATACTTCTTCACGGCGGCGATCAAAATCCTGCGCAAAACCCTGCTCGACCTGAAGCGAGGCGCTGTTGTCCCGGCTCTGAATCCCCAGCCGGGCCACAGTCGCCTGATAAAATCCTTCCAGCGTCTGCCGGCCTGAGTCGGCAACCGACGAAGCGCGCAGGGCCTGCATGGCCAGCGCCGCGCGGTTATCGCCGGTCAGCCGGAAATTCGTTCCATAACCGGAACTGATCCACTCGAGGTTGGTTTCGAGGTGGTCTGAAAGTCGGATCGTTTCGGCATCCGTACCGCTGAACAGGCCATTCATACCCAATGATACCAGCGCGCCGGAGGTGTCATTGGCAAACGCGAATCCGAACCCGGTCGCGGAAGTTACCACCAGACGGCCGTCCGCGTCCACGTTTGCGGAAAGATTGGCCATGCCGTCAATGGCGGCGGCAATGTCCTGCGCGGAGGTTACACCGGACGTAACCGGAATGGTCAATGTCTCGGCCAGCGCGCCGGCGGCATCAAACACGTTGACTGTGAAAGAGCCATTTTGAAGAGAAAAGGGCACATCGCCTGCCGGATCATCCAGCGCAAGCGTCGGGTCTGTCCGGCGGACACCCCCGACAATAGTCCCCGACAGCGGCGCCAGCCCTCTGCCCTGGCTGTGAATGCCGTTTACCGATTCAATAAGGGCCCGCGCGATTTCATCGGTCCGATCCCGGTAATCCGCCGCCACGTAATCCCGCATAATCAGCAGGCCGCGCAGTTCTCCCCCGACAATCAACATGTTCTGCCCGGTATCCGCCCATCGTACCCGCAACAGATCCGGACGGTCGGGATCTATGGTATCGTCTGCCGTTGCGGTCAGCGCCCGCCAGCGGTCCCCGTTGACCAGCTGCTCATCCCCCAGCAGCACCTCTACCTCTCCGTTGTCCCGTTCCCGGTAGCTGACTTTGACCAGCCGGGAAAGGCGGTCCAGCAGACGGTCCCGCTCATCGCGCAGGTCATTGGCCCGTGCGCCATTGGCTTCGATGCGCCGGATCGACACATTTGTCTCCGCGATGCGTTCCGCCAGCGCGTTGATTTCCGGAATCATATTCCGGATTTCTTCGTTGGCATTCGACCGTACCACTTCGATCCGCCGCGCGGTTTCATTCAGCGCATTGGAAATTGCCCGGGTTTCCGAAAGAAGCGCCTCGCGCACTGAGGGATCTTCCACGTTTGAAGAAAATTCGGAAAGCGCCTCAAAAAACGCGCTGAGTCTGGCACCGAAACTTTGCTCTCCGGGTTCCTGAAAAATATCCTCCAGCCGGGTGTAGAATCGGTCCTGAACGTCCACCTGGCCAAGGCTGGCCATTTGGGTCCGATATACCTTGTCCAGAAATTCCTCGCGAACCCGGTTTACCCCCGCTATCTTGGGGCCCCTTCCCAGTTCCCCATAGTACGTATAGTTGGGCTGCCAGGTGGTGACGTCTACCCGCTGGCGGGAATAACCTTCGGTGTTGATATTCGCGATGTTATGGCCTGCCGTATCCAGCTGCGCCTGGGCCACCATCAGCCCATTTCTTCCGATATGCAGGGCACTGAACAAAGTTCCCATGGCAATTTTTTCCGTTTTATGGCCTTAACTGCAGGTTCTTCAAGTCCTAAGCACCTTCCATGCCGCTTTTATAACCCTTTATCGGCAATTTTACAGGGTCACTGAACCCGCCTATCCGACCTGTTGCCCACTACAGATCCCATGAAGTCCTTGAAAATTTTCTGAAAATGTGTTACAATTTACTCCGAAAAGACCGCAATTTACGCATCATGGGATGATTATGGTTTTCCGGATCAAATACGGAATAAAACAGGCTGGCCGATTTCTCTTCGCTGCCGGAGGCGGAATCATTGTGGGCATCGGGCTGGTTGCCACGATCCAGACCCTGGCCATGTCGGTTCCAAAAACCGGGCTGAACAGGCCGAATCCAACTGCGACATCCATTCCCCGGCCGCCCCAGCCAGACGAAACGGTAACGGACACACTGACAACGGATATCACCGAAGCCTCCGTCCCTTCCAGTTCCAATACCCAGTCCCGCAGTCCGGCATTCCGGTATGCGGAGGCGCTGATTTCGGGTGACGGGGACACCGCACTGGCCATGCTCTCCTGGGTTCGGGACCGTCTTGCGCACGTTCAGCGTATTCGGGGGGCTGGCGATCCCGTACGGCAGGAACGGGACCGTCTTGCCAGGGAACTGTTGAACCGCGCGCCGGAAGGGGCTGTCATCACGGAAGAAGGCATTGAAGACCAGTATGTTTTTGTCCCCGGCTGCCAACTGGAACTGATCGGACATGACGGCGGAGCTCAGGATCTGGAGGCGCCGGCGGCCGGCCGGGACTGGATCCGGATTACCTACCCCAGACCGGAAAACGCCCCCCGGTCTCCATCAGGAAAGCCCTTCAAAACCCTGGTCGTTGGGGTTAACTGGGACGCAAATGGAATGATTCTTAAGGGTAACGTGATCGGCAATCTGGAGATAGAAAGAGAAAACGCTTTCCGATAACCGGAACACATGGAGGAAAAAACCATGCCGCTGGCCAGCTGTCCACGATGCAAGTAAATGTTCAACAAATCCAACACGCAGGTCTGTTCTGCATGTCAGGCCGACGAAAAAGCGGATCAGGACAAAGTCCGGGCGGTACTGGATGAAAACCCGAACCTGAATGCTGAAGCGTTGGCTGAACGGGCATCCGTATCACTGGGGGTTGTGGAACGCATGATGGCCGACGGTTCGCTGGCCATTCTCAACCTCACTGAAAACCAGCCCAAATGCGGACGTTGCGGCGCGCCTGCCATCAGCATGAGCAAACGGCTCTGCCAGGCTTGCCTGGAAAAACTGAATGCTGAAGTCGCGGAAATGCAGCGAAAAGTCCGGCTGAACGACAAACCTGAAGCCAAAATCGGCACTTATGACAATAAACTCAACGTAGTGGAAACGGTATACGTGAAACGAAAACAGTAGTAGTATACTGGTACTGACAGGCTGAACCGCATGGAGGACCGGCCGCGATCATGAGCCGCAGGGATATCATTGGTGCGGTAGTGCTGGCAGTACTGCTGATATTTCTCGGGGGGATTCTGGTTTGGACCTTCGCGCGCCCTTCGGGTAGCATACATGACCCGAAGGACAGTATTTTCGTGCGACAGCGAATTATCAACCTGCAAAAGAGCGCCCAATAGCGGCGGCGCGATCGAAAGGTCTGTACGTGTGGAGTTCGAGGGTAACTGGTCGCGTCGGTCCGGCGTTAGTGGTGCTCCTGATTGCGGTATTTTTCGCGTGGGCTCAGGGTACACAGGAGCCATCGCAGGTAAAGCCCATCGTTCCTCCGCCTGAGGCAGTGGAGACCGCTTCCCCTGAACCGATCGTCCCGGAGCCCGAACCAGTTCATACGGAGTCTCCGGATGCGTTGCTTACACCCCTTCCGGACGCTTCGTTTCCGCCCGCCCAGCCGGTCCCGCAGCCGTCCTCCTCTGCCCCTCCCGCGCCGGCTGACTCAACGGTGCCCGAATCGTCAGAAACCCGCATCAATCAGGTCTCCCCTGAAAAACAATCCGATCAGAAAATGCCTGAAAATAATGTGGAAGAAAAAACCTCGGAAAAACAAACAGAGACCAGCGCCGACAATATACGCTTCGACGCGTTTATACTGGATGCCGGACACGGCGGTATCGATCCGGGCGTGGTTGGTTCAGACGGCATCAAAGAAAAAGACCTGACCCTTTCTCTCGCGCAGGGAATCGGCCAGGCGCTGCTGAGCCGCGGAAAACAGGCACTGTTCACCCGCACCGAAGACCGGGCCATGACCGCGTCCCAGCGGGCTGCCTTAACTAAAAACCGGAAAAACGCGGTATTGGTGAGCCTGCACATTGGACGGTGCGTGGAAGCGCAGGCAGGCGCCCCAATCACCCTGGCGTGGGATAATGGCCAAACAGGGCAGACTCCTTCCGTTTTCATTGAACAATCGCGGATCTTTGGAGAGAAGCTGGCCGCCGTGTTGCGAGAAAAAACATATGTTGTCCACACCGTTACTGCCCCCCTGCGGATGCAGCGGACATCTGAAACGCCTGTGGTTTTGGTAGAATGCGGGTGTCTGGAAAACGGCGCGGGCAGACAGATGCTCACCGATGAAACGAATCGGAACGCGTTAATCCAATCGCTGGCAGAAGCTATTATGGCTGCTGCCGCGCCGTAATGTTCGGGGGATTCTTGATGTCGTGGTCAAAACGGATGCTTTCGCAGTTTGGGCTGGCCGTTTGGGCGCTGGTGACTTTTTCGCTGGCGGTTGCCACGTTGCTGCTCTACTGGCAGGTTGTGGAACTGGGCGCGCGGAATATCCGGCCCGCAACGGATGAAAACACGGTTTCAAACACGCCCGCTTCAACTTCCGCAGCTTCGGTCCGCGAAGCCCCCGAACAGCGAAATGTTGAAATCTACTGCTTTGATCCGGAGACAGGCGCGCTGACGCCCAGAATCGTCGCCATGGAGTGGACATCAACCACCGCATTGAATTGCCGCCGCGCCATTGAATTGCTTTTGCAGCCTCCTCCTGCTGACAGCGGATGCCAAAGCCCGTTCCCGCCGGAAACACGCGTCCGGGGACTCTACCTGCTGGGAAAAGAAGAGGTAGTGATTGATTTTTCCGGGGATATCACCCGTCTGGGGCCTGCTGCGGGAGGGAGTGTTCTTTGGGAAAATGCCATGGTCAGTTCGCTTGTCAAAACACTCTCCTCCCCTAATCTGGTGGCAGGTGATGGCGTTTCCATACGTCGGGTAAGGATACTGGTCGACGGTTCGTCGCCCGGCAATGACTTTCCCGCCCATCTGGACCTGTCCAACGCAATAGACGTGGCCAATCAGCCGGATGGGACCGGCATGCAGCCATGAACGGCCAGACGGTTCATTTTGACCGCAATGCCCCGGTTGGGATTTTTGACTCAGGCGTGGGCGGACTGACCGTAATGCGGCAAATCCGTCGGCTCCTGCCCCAGGAACATCTGATTTACCTCGGGGACACAGCCCGCGTTCCTTACGGGACCAAATCGCCGGAAACAGTGATCCGTTACGCCACGCGTTGCGCGCAAACCCTTACGGTACGGGGCATAAAATTGCTGGTAGTGGCATGCAACACCGCTTCCGCCTACGCATTGGATGCCCTGCGCGCGGCGCTGCCGGTCCCGATTATCGGCGTGGTGGAACCCGGGGCCCAGGCTGCTGTCCGGTCAACCCATTCCGGAAAGATCGGCGTCATCGGAACGCCAGGCACTGTCCGCAGCGGAGCATATGAGCGGGCTATCCGCCAGCTGG
>Ga0116169_1003508_pt1 | contig 10401 bp, 8 predicted proteins | sample AD_UKC130_MetaG_FD_89796 | JGI IMG/M metagenome (GOLD analysis project Ga0116169, IMG submission 89796) | Active sludge microbial communities of municipal wastewater-treating anaerobic digesters from Canada - AD_UKC130_MetaG | ecosystem: Engineered > Bioreactor > Anaerobic > Digestate | place... | reverse complement strand
GCACTGAGCGTGGCCGGGCTGGACATATCGGCCGGCGACACCTTCGTGTTTGCCGGCTTCCTGCCCTCGCGCAGTACGGAGCGTGCGGCACGGATCGACAGCTTGGCCAGCGAGCCGCGCGCCATCGTGCTGCTGGAGGCTCCGCACCGCATCGATGCGCTCGCCTGCGCCTTGGCAACCCTGGGTCCACGCAAGCTGACGGTGGCACGCGAGCTCACCAAGCAGTTCGAGCAGGTGGTGACGTTGTCGGCGGCCGAGTTTGCCGCCTGGCTGGCGCAGGACGCCAATCGCGCCCGGGGCGAGTTCGTGCTGGTCGTGCATCCGCAGGTGGTCGCCGCCGACACCGGTGACGACCTGCGGGTGCTGCAATTGCTGATCGCAGAGCTGCCACTCAAGACCGCGGTCCGGCTCGCGGTCGAGATCACCGGTTCGCCGCGCAACCGCCTGTACGACGCTGCGCTTGCGCTGCGTCGACAACAGGACGACACGTCTTCGGATTGAGGCGCCAGCTGCGCAAGCGGCATTCGCACGGGCGGGGAGGATAATCGCCCGATGCCACTGGAACTGAACAGCGAAATTTCTGGCAGCGGCACGCCGCTGCTCCTGCTGCACGGGCTTTTCGGCTCGGCGACCAACTGGCGCAGCGTCGCACGGCAACTGGCCGACACGCACCAGGTCCACGCGCTGGATCTGCGCAACCATGGCGCCTCGCCGTGGGCCGATACCATGACCTACGCCGAGATGGCCGCCGACGTGGGCGACTACATCACGCGCCACCAGTTGAAGAAGGTCAGCCTGATGGGCCACAGCATGGGCGGCAAGACCGCCATGGCATTGGCCCTGGCCCAGCCCGGACTGCTGGAGCGCCTGATCGTGGTCGACATTGCGCCACGCTCCTACCATGACGCGCTGAGCAGCTATGCGCAGGCCATGCGCAGCGTCGACCTGATGGCCGCCGCCAGCCGCGCCGAGGTGCAGCGTCAGTTGCAATCGCTGCTGCCGGATGCCTCGGTGGCGCCATTCCTGGTTCAGAACCTGGTCCAGCGCAACGAACACTTCGACTGGCGCATCAACCTGGCCGTCATCACATCCGCCATGGCGACCCTGGTGGATTTCCCTGCCCCGTTGCGCGAACGCGTGTTCAGCAAGCCGACCACTGTCATCGCCGGCGCCCTATCTGACTACATCCCGGGCGGTGACGCCAGCGCATTTGCACCGATGTTTCCGAAGCTGACTGTAGAGGTCGTGGCGGGCGCCGGCCACTGGGTGCATGCCGACAAACCCACGGAATTCATCGCCGCCATGCGACGCGCGCTGGCCCGCTGAACCGCGGGCGCCGTACGTCAGCGCCTCCGTGGCGCAATACCTGCCCGCTGCCCCGCCGCGTCAGGCCGAAGCGGCGTCGGTCTGCCCCGCTTCTACGGCCCGGTACAACAGCACCGGCACCGGTGCGTGGCGCACCACCTGCTCGGCGTCACTGCCCATCAGCACCCGGCCGATGCCGCGCCGCCCATGCGTGCCGATCACGATCAGCTCCGCCGGCCATTCCTTTGCCACGGCCGTGACATGGTCACTCAGGCGGCTGTTCGGGCTGTCGACCAGCAGCGTGTCGACCGGCACCCCGGCGGCATCGACGCGCGCCTTGGCGTCGGCCAGCACCCGCTCCCCCGCCTCCTTGAGCAGGCCCAGCACATCGACCGACATCACGCCGAAACCCTCGGCCGACACCGCCAGCGGCATCTGGTCGACGACGTGCAGCAGGCGCAACCTTGAACCGAACTGTTTTGCCAGCTTGATGGCCTCGTCCAGGCCCGCGTTGGAGGTCGGACTTCCGTCTACCGGAACAAGAATGCGGCTGTACATGGTGTCTGCTTTCGATCAAGTGGAATCTGTACGCTGAGCATCGCGCCCACCGGCGTCGGCGGCCTTGAGCATGGTCAAGAAAGCCGCAACGATGCTGCCCGGAGGGATCCTTACCCTCACTCCTGCGGCACGAAGATCCACAGCAGCAGGTACAGAATCACGCCGAATCCGCCGAACAGTGTCAGCACCGCCACCAGCAGGCGGCAGACCCAGGACTCCAGACCCAGCACCGGCGCGATGCCGCCACAGACGCCACCGATCCAGCGGTCGCTGACGCTGCGCCGCAGCGCGTTGAAACCCGCAACAAACGGCACGCCGGATTGCGGCGGCACCGACGAGGCCGAAGCCGCACCGCCCTGAGACCCGATGAGCCGCGATTTGGCACGGGCGAACTCTTCGTCCGTCAGTACGCCGCGCTGGTGCAGTTCGCCCAGTTTTTCCAGTTCTTCGCTGATGCTCATGGTTCACTCCTTCGTTGTCTGCTGCAGGGACCACAAGGCCGATTCCCGCTTCGTACCATTATGCGCAGACTGAGGCTCAAGCATGGCGGCGGCAATCCCCTCGCGCCATGGGCGCGGTTTGCCGCGCGCTACAGGTCGACCACCAGCGAGCCGCCCGCTGCCTTGGGGCGGGAGCAACACAGAATGATCTTGTGTGTGCGCTCCTGGCTTCCCAGCACGAAGTCGCGGTGCTCGACCTCGCCCGAGGCGCTGGCGTCATACGGCGTCGCGCAGACACCGCACAGGCCGTCACTGCACTTGGTGTCGACCTTGATGCCGGCCTGCGCCAGCACATCGGTGGCGCTGCGATCGGCAGGTACCTCGAGCGTGCGTCCGGTCCTGGCCAGGCGCAGCGTGAACGCGTGGTTGACCCAGGCATCTGCCTCGGGCACGCTGAAATACTCGCGGTGCATCGCGTCCTCCGGCCAGCCCCTGGCCGCGGCCGCCGCGAACACGCCGTCCATGAAACGCGGCGCGCCGCAGGTGTAGACGTGCATGCTGGCAGCGTACGGCGGCATCAATGCCTGCAGGTCGGCACGCGCGCCTTCGTCCTTGAAGTGGTAATGGACACTGCCCTTCCACGGCATCTGTGCCAGATCCTCCAGGAAGCCCGCCGTCCTGCGGCTGGCGGCGCTGTAGTGCAGCGCAAACGGCTTGCCCAGCGCATACAGCCGGTGCGCCATCGCGATCATCGGCGTGACGCCGATGCCGCCGGCAAACAGCAGGCTCATCACCGCGTCTTCGTACAGCGGGAAGTGGTTCGTCGGTTTGGTGATGAAGACCTTGCGCCCTTCGCGGAACGCCCGGTGCATCAGTGCCGAACCCCCGCGCCCGACACCCTCCGGCGGCTCCCGCAGGACCCCCAGCACATACTTGCTGCGGTCCGCCGGGTCACCGGCCAGGCTGTACTGGCGCTGGTACTCGGGCGCGATGACGATGTCGATATGCGCGCCGGCGTCGAATGGCGGTAGCGGCTGGCCGTCCAGTGCGGTGAACTCGTATTTCGCCACACCTTCGGCCATTTCCTCGCGCCGGCGCAGCAGCACCGGAAACACCGGCGGCTCACCCGCGGGCATCGTGAATTTCGGCACCAGATTCTCGGTATCGCCGGCGGCGATGCGTGCCTTGTGCTGCGCTGGCGTGAGCATGGCCTTGTAGCGCGCGATGCCCTCCTCGCGGTTGGCGACGAAGGTCACCGGGTACGGCGGCGGCATGCGGTCGGCCGGATACACGGCCAGCGTCTGGTCCTCGTACCTGAGCTTGAGCTCCTTCTGCAGGCCACGCTGGTTGACCTGGGCCGCGCGCACATAGCGTCCGGTCTTGCGGTCGAGTTCGACATCCCACCACCACTTCTTGACGGGGTTGATCGAGCCGTTGTCCAGCCGGTCGTCGAGCTCGGCCAGCATGCGCGCGCTTTGCGGCAGGTTCATCGCCAGCCAGCGAAAGCCGCTTTCGGCAAACAGGCCCTCCAGGTTCCACGGGCAGGTCTTCATGCAGCGCCCGCACATGGCACCGGCGGCATTGGTGATGCGGTAGCGCGTGCATTTCTCGGCGTCGCTCTTCCAGATCTCGTAGCCGTTGTACATCAGCTTGGGGCCGGCGCTGATCGCACCCGACGGGCATTCGCGCGCGCACTTGTTGCAGTTCTGGCAGAAGGTCTGCAGGCCGAAGTCGATCGGCTTGTCGTAGGCCATCGGCAGGTCGGTGGTCACGGTGCCGCTTTTCAGGCGCGGCCCGAGGTAGGGATTGAGGATCACCTCGCCGATGCGGCTGACCTCGCCCAGGCCGGACAGCAGCAGCAAGGGCGGCTGCAGCACGTCACCGTCGAGCACCGAATGCACGCGGGCCGAATAGCCCAGGCGGCGGATCTGCTCGCCGATGATGCCGCCCAGCATCGAGAAACGCAGATAGGCCCGCATGCTTTGCGCCACGCCGATCCAGTCGTCGCCGCTGGCCCCTTCCATGGTCTCGTGGCCCTGGTCGAGCAGCAGATTGACGCCGTTGGCATGGTAGGCCGGCATCTCGTTGCCGCCGGCATCATGCGAGTAATACGCCCACTCGGGGACCTTGCACAGGCCCACCGCATCGACCCCCATGTAATACGAGGCCGCCTTGAGGTTGTCGGCATTGCGTTTCGGATCGGCCGTGCTGGCCGCCACCGGTCCGCGCGCTTCGCCGAACTGCAGCAGCAGCAAGGCCCCCAGCGCACGCCGGGCACAGGCGCCGATCGGGCTCTTGAGCACGTAGTTGCCGCCCTTGGCCGCTTCCTGCACCTTCTTGCCCAGGTCGCCGAACAGCGAACGGGCAAAGAAGTCAGCGCGCTTGGGAAAACGCGGCACACGGTCATGGTCGATGAAGGTCGTCGGCTCATCGACACGCTTCAGGTCCTCAAACGGATAGGCACCTTTGCGAAACTCCCGGTTCTTGTAAGCCTCCCGGTTGAATGCGTTTTTCAGGGTGCCCTTCCCAAGCCACCAGGCCGGGCCGTGCGACTGCCACTTCTGTTGCTGCGCCGCGGGCGCCAGGGGCTGGTCCGGCGCCATGGCGAAGCTCGTGCTGACCGCCGCAAGGCCATAACGCCTGCCGACATAGGGGTTGGAACCATCCGCATGCGCCAGGCCGCAGGCGATGGCCAGCTTGCCAAGATCCAGGTCGGAGCAGGTGGCGCTGTGCGCACGGGCCGCATGGCCGAGCATGCGCAGATAGCTCGACAACAGCACCGCCGTCTGGGCCGACAGCACCGCCGCCCGCTGGGCCTGGGTGCCGACGATCCAGTCGCAACCAGGCTCACCCGGCGCCGGGTCGCGCGGATACTCCACCAGGATGGTGATGACATGGGTGTGGTGATCGATCGGCCCGTGCACCGTGCGTGCCGAGTCCATCACGTCAGCCAGGATCATGTCCATGCCGGCGGCAAAACTCCTGGGCTGGCTTTGCGCCAGTTCCTCGCCGATGCGCTTGACCATCGGATTGCGGATCGGCGTGGACAGACGCGCTGCGGCGGGCAGCGCGCACACGCCCATCATGCTGGCATCGAAGTAGTAACCCGCGGCCTTGAGGTGCTCACTGCGCTGCTGTGGATCCTCCGGAACTTCGCCCGACTGCGGGTTGACGGCCCCGTCGCGCACCAGGTCGAACATGCCGATGTAACGCGCCATCGCATGGGACAGCGACTCGGGATTCGAATCGTCGAACGACAGCGCCTGCATCGGCGGCAGCGCCGACAGGTCGACCGCCTCGGCCCGGGTCAGGCGTTCGAGCGGATACGGACCCAGGTGGACGGGCCGGTCTCGGTAGGAGAAGAAACGCATCGCGGCAGACTTTCAGGTGGGCGACGAGGAGGAGGTGCGGCCGCGCCTGATCGGTGTGCGGCGACCCGGCGATGTCTTGGCGGCAGGTCCCGGACCGGAGGTGCCCGCCGCTGCACAGCGCTGCACGATCAGATCGGCCAGCATTGCGCGCTGCTCGCCCGACAGGGCTTGCGGCGGATGGAACATCTCCTGCACGCCCATGCCGCGCAGCGCAGAGAACACCAGGTTGGCGAAACTCTCGACGCCGGACGTGCCCCGCAACTCCGGGAAGGCGCGCAGGAAATTGGCGGCCATGCGCACGCGCAGCGCTTCGCGCTCGGCCGCCATGTGCGCGAGCAGCGAATCGTCGGTGCGACAGGCCATGAAGATGCTCCATACCGTCACGTAGTTGGGCCGGCCGTAAACCGTCTGCCAGGCCGACTCGACCGCCGCCTGCGCACGCTCGCGCAGCGGCAGATCCGGCGATGGCCACACCGTGGCGGTGCCGTGGCGGTCGTCCGAGCGCACCAGTTCCAGCGCAGCGCGCAGGATCAGGTCATTCTTGCTGGCGAAGTGGTGCTGCAACGCGCCCGGCGTGACGCCGGCCGCCTTCGCGATCTCGAAGGTCGAGGCATTCGCCAGGCCGCGTTCGGCGATGACCCGGATCGTCGCGTCGATCAGGTCCTGCTGCGTGGCCTGGCTGCGCTCGGCATGGCTGCGGCGCACGCGCTTGCGTGCGGCAATGGCGAGGGAAGGTCGCGCGGCGGTCATGGCACTCCCGTGGGATGGACGGCACCGGCACATCGACGCCGGAACGGGGCTGCCGCGGACAGGGGCGTCCGCCATGCAGCTGCAATTTACATTCTATGCAAAATGTAAATGAACCGCGCCTTTCGCCGGGATCGGGCGACGCTGGCCGGCAAGCAGTGTGCAGCGCGCGGGGCATACAGGTCAAACGGGCTTGGCCGGTGATCCGCGAGAATCGGGGCTGACCACCCGCCGCTGGCAGTGCTGCCGGCCGGGCGAACCCGAACCTCCACCATGCCCGACATCACTTTCATCCAGGCCGACGGCACCGAACACGGACTCGAGGCGCCGGCAGGCGTCAGCCTGATGCAGGTCGCCACCGGGGCGGGCATTGCCGGCATCCTGGCCGACTGCGGCGGCCAGGCCCAGTGCGCGACCTGCCATGTCTACGTGGATCCGGCCTGGTCCGATCGGCTGCCTGCGCCGCGACCGATCGAACAGGCCATGCTGGACTGCACGGCGGCCGAGCGCCTGCCCCAGAGCCGGCTGGCGTGCCAGATCACGATCACCGAGGACCTGCAGGGCCTGGTGGTCCGAATGCCGGAGTTCCAGCAGTAGAGCTGCGCCCCATGCACCTCGGCCCCTGCCGGGCCTGGCGTCACAGGAAATGCTGCACCGCGTGGGCCAGCCGCGCGAAGTTGGCCGCCACCTCGTCCTCCTGCACCGCGCCATACCCCAGCAGCAGGCCCCTGGCCCTGGCCGGCTGCTGCATGTGGTACAGCGACAGTGGACGCGCCATCACCTTGGCGCGCGCAATGCGCTCGACCACCGCCTGGTCGTCCAGCCCTGGCGGCAGGCCCAGCACCAGGTGCAGGCCGGCGTCACCGCCGATCACCGGCAGCGCGTCGCCGAAATGGTGGCGGATCGCATGGATCAGCGCGTCGTGGCGCGCGCCATAGACACTGCGCATGCGCCGGATATGGCTGGTGTAATGCCCCTCGGCCATGAAGCGCGCCAGCACCAGCTGCTGCGGCGTCTGGCCCTCGCGGTACAACTCATTGAGGGCCCGCGTGAAGCCGGCCACGAGATCGGGCGGCAGCACCAGGTAGGCCAGGCGCAAGGCCGGAAACAGGGTCTTGGAGAAAGTGCCCAGGTAGATCACGCGGCCATGCCTGTCCAGCCCCTGCAGCGCCGGCAGGGGCCGCGCGCCATAGCGGAACTCGCTGTCGTAGTCGTCCTCGACCACCCACACGCCATGCACCGCGGCATAGTCCAGCAGTTGCTGGCGCCGGCCGTGGCTCATGATCGCGCCGGTCGGGTACTGGTGCGACGGCGACACGAACATGGCCCGCGGCGGCGTGCGCAGCTGGCGCGCGCTCGGCGCCATGCCTTCGGCGTCGACCGCCACCGGCACCAGCTTCAGGCCCATGGCGCGGAACACGCTGCGCGCACCCCAGTAGCCTGGATCCTCCAGCCACAGGCTGTCGCCCGGGTCGGCCAGCAGTTGGGCGACCAGGTGCAGCGATTGCTGCGTCCCGCTTGTGATGACGATCTGTTCGGCGGTGCAGGCCACGCCCCGCGTCCCTTGCAGGTACTCGGCCAGGGCCTGGCGCAATGACGGCTCGCCGGCACCCGTGGCATAACTCAGCTGCTGCGGCTGCGCGCTGCGCCACATGCGCGCCTGCAGGCGGCTCCACACCGCCGACGGAAACAGGCGCACCTCGGGCACACCCGGCGTGAAGGCGCCCCATTGCAGCGACGCCGCGCCTGCCGCCTGCACCAGCTGCGCGCCGCGGCGCGACAAGGTGCTGCGACCGGCCGTGGCCGCGCCTGCGGTGACCGGCAAGGGCGGCCTGGCCAGCCGCGGGCCCAGGTCGGCAACAAAGGTGCCGCGCCCGACGCCGGCCTGCACATAGCCTTCGAGTGCCAGCTGCTCGTAGACATGGACCACCGTGTTGCGCGCAATGCCCAGCGCCTGCGCCAGCAGCCGCGTCGGCGGCAGCCGGCTGCCCGCCGCCAGCACCGCATCGCGGATGCCGGTCTGCAGGATGGTGTACAGCTGGCGATGGTCATATTCGGGGCTGCCCCGGTCGAACTGGCGCAGCACGAAATCCGGCAGGGCCGCCTTGCGCACGGTCGGGACTGAACGGCTGGATGGCATGAATTGGTTCTAGTGAATAGCCACGATTGGTTCCCATAATAGATCCAATGTGATCCTATACTGACTTTCTCACTAGCTGACAGGCCCATTCCGGGCCGGTGCGAGGAAACCCATGAACACCGTCAACACGACTGAATCTGCGCATGTCGCCAAGGCCGGCAAGCCCACCAACGCCAGCCTCGACGCGCGCCGCATCGCTGCCACACCGCGGGGTGTCGGCATCGGCTTTCCGATCTATGCCGAACGCGCGCTGAATTCCGAACTGTGGGACGTCGAGGGCCGGCGCTACATCGACTTCGGCTCGGGCATCGCCGTGCTCAACACCGGCCACCGCCATCCGAAGATCGTCGCCGCCATCGGCGCGCAGCTTGAGCGCTTCACCCACACCGCCTACCAGGTCGTTCCCTATGAGAGCACGGTCGAGCTGGCCGAGAAGATCAATGCGCTGACACCGGGCGACCACGCCAAGAAGACGGCGTTCTTCACCACCGGCGCCGAAGCGGTGGAGAACGCGATCAAGATCGCGCGCGCTGCCACCAAGCGGCCCGGCATCATCGCGCTGGGCGGCGGTTTCCATGGCCGCACGATGATGGGCCTGGCGCTGACCGGCAAGGTGCAGCCCTACAAGGCCGGCTTCGGGCCATTCCCGGCCGGCGTCTACCACGTACCGATGCCGGTGGCGCTGCATGGCGTGTCGGTCGCGGATTCGCTCAAGGCGATCACGCAGCTGTTCAAGGCCGACATCGAACCGGAACAGGTCGCGGCCATCATCGTCGAGCCGATCCAGGGGGAAGGCGGCTTCTACGTCGTGCCCCGGGACTTCATGCAGGCCTTGCGCAAACTCTGCGACCAGCACGGCATCCTGCTGATCGCCGACGAGATCCAGACCGGCTTCGCACGTACCGGCAAGATGTTCGCGATGGAGCACTACGGCGTCGTGCCCGACCTGATGACGCTGGCCAAGAGCCTGGCCGGTGGCATGCCGCTGTCGGCGGTGTGCGGCCGCGCCGAGATCATGGACGCACCGGCACCTGGCGGCCTGGGCGGCACCTACGCGGCCAACCCGCTGGCGATCGCGTCGGCACTTGCGGTGCTCGAGGTCATCGACGACGAGAAGCTGTGCGCGCGGGCCGAGCGCCTGGGCCAGGATCTGCGTGACCGGCTCACGGCCTGGCGCGCCAAGGTGCCGGCGATCAGCGACGTGCGCGGCCTGGGCTGCATGACGGCGGTCGAATTCGCCAAAGCCGACGGCACGCCCGATGCCGACTACACCCGGCAGGTGCAAAAGCGCGCACAGGACGCCGGGCTGCTGCTGCTGACCTGCGGGGTCTACGGCAACGTGATCCGCTTCCTGTTCCCGCTGACGATCGAGGACAAGGTGTACGCGGAAGCCATGGCGATCCTGGCCAAGGCGATCGCACCCTGAACCCGCCGACACCCCTGCAACCCCCACTTCCTGACCCTCACACCATGCTCCAACTGAAAGACCCGTCCCTGTTCCAGCAAAAGGCCTACGTGGCCGGCGAATGGGTAGATGCCGACGACAAGTCCACGGTCGACGTGACCAACCCGGCCAACGGCGAAAAGCTCGGCACCGTGCCGATGTGCGGCGCGGCCGAAACCGAACGCGCGATCGCCGCCGCCAACCAGGCCCAGAAGACCTGGCGCGATGTGCCGGCCAAGCAGAAGGCCGCCGTGCTGCGCAAGCTCAATGACCTGATGCTGGCCAACACCGACGACCTGGCGCTGATCATGACCTCCGAGCAGGGCAAACCCATGGCCGAGGCCAAGGGCGAGATCGCCTATGCCGCGTCATTCATCGAATGGTTCGCCGACGAGG
>Ga0116169_1003505_pt1 | contig 10407 bp, 8 predicted proteins | sample AD_UKC130_MetaG_FD_89796 | JGI IMG/M metagenome (GOLD analysis project Ga0116169, IMG submission 89796) | Active sludge microbial communities of municipal wastewater-treating anaerobic digesters from Canada - AD_UKC130_MetaG | ecosystem: Engineered > Bioreactor > Anaerobic > Digestate | place... | reverse complement strand
GCACGGGGATCGACCACAGCTCAGCCGCAGTTCTTCGCGAGTAGAACATCTGAGCATCAAGCGCAGGAAGCAGTTCGGCGCATCTTCGCGCGACCTCGATCGTGCGAGCTGGGGTCGGCACCAGCAATCGTTTGCCATCTATATAGCGCGTGGTGGGGATTGTTCTTGCCCACGCGTCAGTCGCTTCGCCGACAGCGACGATTCCGTGCCCAAGATGCCGAATGTCAGCGGCACGAAGACGACCGCGGCTCACGCCTGCTTTTCGAAAGTCTGCAACTCGCAGCGGCCCGGCAAGAAGGGCATCTGGAATTGGCGTTTTGCTCGTCATCATTCCAGAATCGCTGACGCGCCCACCCAATATGAGCCAGTTCTGAAAATCTGTGGAAAACCTCGATTTCTTCAGCCTGTGAATAACAAGCCGACGCGGCGGGCAGAGTCGGCGTGGTTCTCCCGCCGACCCTCAGATTCGGGTCAAAAGTGGCTAGTCTGCGGGGCCTTTTACCGTGCAATTTTGACCCGGATTCGTGGGGAGGGTTCGCGGGGCAAGCGAGCGGCGCTGCCGGCACAGCAAAGGGGGCGTGGGATCAGCCGATCCCACGCCCCCTTTGCTGTCGACGCTACGCGCCCAGGTAGGCCTCGATCACGCGCGAGTCCTCGGCGAGCTCTGCAGCAGGCCCCGAGAGCGTCACGCGACCCGACTCGAGCACGTAGGCGCGGTCGGCGATCTTCAGCGCGGCCTTCGCATTCTGCTCAACGAGCAGAATGGTCGTGCCCTGCTTATTGACCTCGGCAATGATCTCCATCACCTGCTTCACAATCAGCGGCGCGAGCCCCATCGAGGGCTCGTCGAGCAGCAGCAACTTCGGCCCGCCAACAAGCGCGCGCCCGAGCGCGAGCATTTGCTGCTCGCCGCCCGAGAGTGTGCCACCCTGCTGGGTGCGGCGCTCGAGTAGGCGTGGCATCAGCTCGTAGGCGTAGTCCGCGCGCTCTTGCACGAGCTTCTGGTCTTTCACCAGGTAGCCGCCGAGCAGCAAGTTCTCATGCACGGTCATGGTCGAGAAGATCTTGCGACCTTCTGGAATATGCAAGAGGCCTGCCTCGACGATGTCCCACGGCTGCATCTTCGTGAGGTCACGATCGCCCCACTTGACGCTGCCGCTCTTCGATCGCACAAGGCCCGAGATCATCGACAGTGTCGACGTCTTGCCCGCACCGTTGTTGCCGAGCAGGGCGACGATCTCACCCTCCTTGACCTCGAACGAGAGCGAACGTAACGCGTGCACGCGGTTGTAGTAGAGCTCGACGTTTTCGAGCACGAGGTTACTCATCGTCGTCCTCCCCAAGGTAAGCCGCGATCACCGCGGGGTCGTTCTTGATCTGCTCGGGCGTGCCGTCTGCAATTTCTTTGCCGTAGTTCAGCACCACGATGCGCTCGGAAATCTCCATGACGAGACCCATGTCGTGCTCGATGAGCACGATGCCTACACCGAGGTCGCGAATCTTGCGAATCAGCGCCATCAGCTCTTGCTTCTCGTTGTGGTTCAGACCCGCCGCGGGCTCGTCGAGCAGCAGCAGCTTTGGCTGCGTGGCGAGCGCACGGGCGATCTCGACGCGACGCTGCTCCCCGTAGGGCAGCTGCGTCACGAGCAGCTCATCGTCAGCCCTGAAGCCGACGAAGTCGAGCCAGCCGCGCGCATCTTCGGTGCACTGGGCCTCGCTACGACGGTACCGCGGCGTGTGCAGCATCGCATCGAAGACGTTCTGCTTCAGTCTCGTGTGCATGCCTGTCTTGACGTTCTCGAGCACGGTCATCTCTTTGAAGAGGCGCACGTTCTGAAACGTGCGCGCCATGCCGAGCTGCGTGATGCGCGAGGGTTTGTTTCGCGTGATCGGGTTGCCGTCGAAAGTGACCGAGCCCTGGTTTGGTCGGTAGAAGCCCGAGATGCAGTTGAACGCGCTCGTCTTGCCGGCACCATTCGGGCCGATCACCGAGACGATCTCGCCCTCGTGCACCGAGAAGGTCAGGCCGTTGACGGCTTTGATGCCACCGAACGAAACTGCTAGGTCTTTCACTTCGAGGATCGGCACACCGCCAGCGGCAGCCGCCCCTGCGGGCTGCGCCACGGTAGCGCTCGTGGCCGATCCCACGCCCGTGTCAATGCCAGCGCTTACGTTTGTATCGCTCATCGCTTGCCCTCCTTGTCGGAGCCATCGATATCGAATTCATCGTCGAGCTCGCCGACCACCGTAACCACCTCGGTCGGGGGCACTTCTTGAATCTGGCGTTTCTTCAGGAACGGCAGCACGGCCGTGGCCGGCCAGATGCCCTTTGGCCTGAAGATCATGACAACCACGAGCAGCACACCGAAGAGCAGGTAGCGCCACTCGCTGAACTCGCGCAAGAACTCGGGTGCGAGTGACACGAACAGTGCGCCGATGATCACGCCGGGGGTCGACCCCATGCCACCGAGTACGACCGCCATGAGCACGAGCGCCGAGTACAAGAACTCGAAGCTGTTTGGCGAGATCGCCGAGAGGTGTGCCGCCATGAGCGTGCCAGCAAAACCGCCCCAGACCGCGCCGATGATGTAGGCCATCAGCTTGGTCTTGTAGCCGTTGATGCCCATCGCCTCGCTGACGTCTTCGTCGTCGCGCACCGACTTCCATGCGCGGCCGAGCTTGCCCTTGCCGAGGCGCGAAACCGCAACCACAGCGAGACCGATGCCGACAAACAGCACGAAGTAGTAGAAGAGAATCTTCGAGTTGAAGGTGATGCCGCCGAGCTCGAGCCCGTCTTTGAACGACCAGCCGAAGAACGACCAGGTAGGAATGCCGTGGATGCCCGTGGCGCCGCCCGTGATCTGCAGGTTCTTCGCGGTGATACGAATAATCTCACCGAAGCCGAGCGTCACGATCGCGAGGTAGTCGCTGCGAAGACGTAGCGTCGGGCCACCGATGATGAGGCCGGCAGCGATGCAGGCAAGAATCACCACGGGGATCGACTCGAACATGCTCCAGCCGAACTGCGTGGTCAGAATGCCGCTCGTGTAGGCGCCGACCGCCATGAAGGCGATGAAGCCGAGGTCGAGCAGGCCAGCGTAGCCGACCACCACATTCAGCCCCATCGCGAGCACGACATAAATCATCGCCGAGGTCAGAATCGAGATGAGATAGGGACTGTTGTCGATGAAGGGCAGCACCGCCACCGCGACGAACAGTACGAGCGCCACGAGCCGCATGAACCGCGTGGGTGCCAGCAGGCCGGAGACCGCGGGCGGCCGTGCAATGGTCGGGGCAGGTGCCGGCAAATTGTAGCTTGACTTAGCCATGACTACACCCTCTCTACAACGCGCTCACCGAGCAGACCGGTGGGCTTGAATACGAGGAACAGAATCAGGAAGCCGAACGCGAACACATCGCGCCACTCGCCACCAAACCAGTTCGTGCCGAACGACTCGAGCAGGCCGAGCACAATGCCGCCGACCATCGCACCGTAGAGGTTGCCGATGCCGCCAATCACTGCCGCGGTGAAAGCCTTCAGGCCAATCACGAAGCCCATCAAGAAGTCGATGCTGCCGTAGTAGGCCGCGGCCATCACGCCTGCCGCACCGGCGAGCGCCGAGCCGATGAAGAAGGTGCGTGAGATCACCTTGTTGACGTTGACGCCCATGAGCAGCGCCGCGTTCTGGTCGAGCGCGATCGCGCGCATTGCGCGGCCCTCGCGCGAGTGCATCACGTAACGCTGCAGCAGAATCATGAGCACCGCGGCGACCGCCATCAGAATGACCTGAGGCATCGTAATGCGAGCGCCCAAGATCTGCATTGGCTGACCCGAGAGCTGCAACGGGAACACCTCGGGGTCTGCGCCGAAGATCTGCCTGACTGCGTACTCGATCGTGAACGAGACGCCGACCGCGGTGATGAGCGCAGAGAGCCTGGGGCTGTTTCGAAGCGGCCTATAGGCGACGCGTTCGATCAGCACGCCGATGCCGCCTGTTGCGAGCATCGAGATGAGCAGCACGAGCAAAAGGATCGGAATAGATCCGATGCCCATGAGGCCCGTGAGGCCGCCGATCACCACGAAGGCGATAAACGAGCCGAGCATATAGAGGTCGCCGTGGGCAAAGTTCAGCAGCTTAATGATGCCGTACACCATGCTGTAGCCGAGGGCGACGAGTGCGTAGAACGAACCCACAAAGAGGCCGTCCCAGATGAGTTGGAACATGCGGTGCCTTTCTCAGACGTCGAAGACGTGGGGCAGAGCAAACGGGGTTTCCAGAGCGGTCGAAACGCGCGATCTAGAAACCCCGTTCACAGTTTGTTTAACCCTTGAGCTCGTCCTTCAGAACGAACGCGCCGCCGTCGCCGGTGGGCTCTACGATGACGAAGCCACCACCCTGGCGCGAGCCGTCGTCAGCGAAGGTCAGGTTGCCGGTCAGCAGCGGGAAGTCCTTCAGGCCCTTGAGCGCCGAGACGACCTTGTCGTAGTCGGTGCCCTCAGCAACGTTCATTGCCTCTGCGAGGGTCTTCACTGCCTCGTAGGTCTGAATCGAGTAAGGGCCGGGCTCCTTGCCGCCCGAGACCTTCTTGTAGTCCTCGATCCACTGCGCACCGTTCTCGAGCATGTCGGGGGTGCGAGTGAAGGTGCCGACCACGCCGGTCATTGCGTCTGCACCGGCGATTGCCGAGAGCTGAGCGTCAACCGAGCCGTCACCAACAAGGATCGGGCCAGCGTAGCCTGCGGCGCGCAGCTGCTTGATGAGCAGGCCACCAGCCTGGTAGTAGCCGGTCCAGACCACGAAGTCGGGGCTCTTGCCGAGCACGCTGTTCACCGCTGCCGAGAAATCCTTCTCGTCTGGGTTCACGTGCTCTCGAGCAACGGTCAGGCCCTCGGCCTGCTTCTCGATCGAGTCTGCGAGATCCTTGGGGTAAGCCTCGTTGTCGTCGATGATGACGACGTTCTTCGCGCCCTCCTTATTGATCCAGGTCACGGCGGCCTCAGCCTGCTGGGTGCCGGTGCCGTTGATCATGAATGCGCCCTGGCCGACGAGCTCATTCGAGTTCGCTGCGGGGATCACCATGGGAATGCCCGCGTCGGCGAAGATTGGCAGGGTGGGCAGCGTCGCGCCCGAGCAGTAACCGCCGACCGAGCCCTTGACACCAGCGGTGACGAGCTTCTGCGCCGCGGCGACCGATGCTGTCGCGTCACACGCGTCGTCTTCGGTGACGAGTTCGAGGTCGCGCCCAGCGACGCCGCCGTCAGCGTTGATCTCGTCGATCGCGAGCTGCGCGCCGAACTTCATGTAGTCGCCGAATGCCGCCTCAGAGCCCGAGAACGGGGCGAGCATGCCGAACTTGATGGGCCCGTCGCCCGAGTCGGTTTCGCCGCCGCCCGCGAGGCCGCCCGAACAAGCCGAGAGCGCGAGCGCTGCCGTTGCGGCAAGCGCACCGAGCGCGAGAGTGCGCTTCATGCGCGTGGTACGTGAGAACATCTGGGGTCCTTCCGATGATGCTTCGTTGGATCATTCGATGCGTGAGACCAGGTGGGTCATCTCGCATTCAGTGCAATTGTACATTGCACCATGGCATTCTTTCACATTCTCTTTGATTACGATTCGGTCGCGATTTGAAGTGGCCCATTCGCGAAGTCGCAAGAGGGTTGCACGTCGGCCGCAAGGCAACATTCCTCCTCGCCCACAGCGCGTGTCAAGCTCAAGTCGGCACCGACTCGGTAACGCTTCTGACACGCGCAAAACGGCGTAGAATAGACAGGATGTCTGCTCAGCAAAAGAACTCAGTACTTGAGAAGGCGCTCGCGTACACCTCGGTGTCGATCATCGTGATCGCAGTTGCCTCTTACTTGACCACCCTGATCGTTGCGATGGCAGCTGGCCCCAAGGCACTCGCCGGTGGCATCTGGCAGTTTGTTACCGTTATCGCCTACGTTGGCCTGCCCGTCGGCTTCTTGCTGCTCATCGCACTGCTCGTGATCAACTTCAGCCGCAGGGGCAGAGAGAAGTAGTCTCGTGACCGGCACTCTCGCGCTCGCGGCGTCGATCGCTGCGATGGATCAGCAAGCCCTCACCAGGCTTGTCGCGAGCAGGCGCGTAATCTCACCCGCTGTGGTGCACGAGCCACTCGGCCTCGCGATCGAGTTGCTGCGCGCCGATTCGATCTCGCGCGCTCTGCAATCGGCACACCGTGAAGACCTCGATGCGCTGCGTGCCCTCACGGGCGGCGATGACGCCGACCCGGCGATCCTCGCATCTCTTGCTGGGCTCGGTCTGATCGGAACCGACGCCGACGGCTCACCGCACCCTCTGCTCGAGGTGACCGAGGCGCTCCCGGCTCAGGCTACCGCCGCCCAGCCCGCGATGTCGGACGCGGGCATCACCCCCGAAGACTTCACTGGCTGGTTTGCCGCGGCACTCACCTCAGTGCGCCGCACCGCCAAACTGCTGCACACCATCGCGGCGCACCCGGTGCGACTCGGCCGCAAGGGGCGGCCAGCGGTCGTCGCGGTGCGCGAACTCGCCGAGGCCGCACACTGCTCGCCCGAGCAGGCATCAAGGCTGCTCGACGTGATGCGCGCGGCCGGCCTGCTACACGCACACATCGACCAGACCGGCACCGAACAGCTCGGCATCGCCGAGCCCGAAACGCAGCGTTGGCTCATGCAGTACAGCTACCCCGAGCGTTGGATCGAGCTCGCACGAGCCCAGGCTGCGCGCTTCGACGCACGCCTGCTGCGCGGGCTCAGCGAGACGGGCGGCAAGCTGCGCGAGGTTGCCGAGACGCTGCCGCGCGACTACCCGCTGCTGCCCGAAGCCGAGATCGAGTCGCTCGTGAGCGTGACCGCCGCCGCAGAAGATCTTGGGCTGACGCTGCACGGCCACCTCACACCCGTCGCGTCAGCGCTGCTGGGCAGAGACGACGCGACCGCTGCAGCGATCGCCGAGCGCGACATTCCGGGCAACGTGCCTGGCGTCTACCTACAGCCAGACCTCAGCATCATCGTGCCGGGCCCACTGCCCCCCGAAGACGAGGCCGTGCTTGGCGCAATCGCTGAGACCGAACAGCTCGGGCCCGCCGCGTCGCTACGGGTGAGCACCGAGCGCCTCACGAAGGCGGTGCTGCGCGCGGGATCAGGCACGCACGAAGTGCGCGCCGCGCTTGAGCGGCTCTCGCTCACCGGCATTCCGCAGCCGCTCGACTACCTGCTGCGCGACCTCGACCGCAAGGCGAACGAATACGCGCCGGGCTTCGAGGGCACCTCGAGTTCTCTCGATCTGCACGGCTGGGATGCCGGTGCTGCGCTGGCAAATCGGTCGTTGCGCCCGTCGAGGGGAGCATCTAGCCCCGCTGGCCGTTCCCCGGGCCTGTCGAAGAGTTCGACCATGCACGAAGACGAGCTGCAGGCAATGATTGAGCGCGTGCTGGCCGCATCCGCCGAGGGCAGCGGCGAGGGCGACCTCACCCGCAGGCTCGAGCTCGCCATTCGAGACCGCAGCCCTGTGCGCGTCACCGCGGTTGCGGGTGGTGACGAGCGCGAGTTCACGCTGCTGCCGGTGTCGCTCAAGGGCGGGCGCCTGCGGGCAACCGACCAGCTGGCCGGTGTCGAGCGCACGCTGCCAGTCAGCGCCATCACTGCCGTCGCGACGCTGGCCGCCTGATCCTCGCCGCGGCTCTGCCGAACGAGTAAGCGAAACGACACAAGTCTGCCGAAACGACACAAGATTCTCGTGTAGTTTCGGCGAAGTCGTGTTGTTTCGAGGCACACACGCGGCCGCGAAAAGGATCATTCGCGCACCATCGCCACGCACCGGAACGATAGACTAGATCGTTATGAATCTTGGCCCCCTCATCGTGCAGAGCGACCACACCGTGCTGCTCGAGGTCGCGCACCCAGACGCCGAAGACGCGCGTCACGCGCTCGCGGTGTTCGCAGAACTCGAGCGCGCACCCGAGCACATTCACACCTACCGGGTGACCCGCCTGGGCCTCTGGAACGCCCGCGCCGCCGGGCACACCGCCGAAGAGATCGTGGCGACGCTCGATCGCTACGCGAAGTTTCCGGTGCCGTCGCAGGTCTCGAGCGAGATCGGCGAGACGATGCGCCGCTACGGGCGGCTCACCATTGAACGCGTCGGCGGTGACTCGCACATCTCGACAGGCTCGACGGACGATACCGCGCCCGGCGAACACCAGCCCGAGCGCCTCGATGAGTGGCAGCTCGTGCTGCGCTCGGACGACGCCGCGATTCTGCGTGAGGTGTCGAGCGCCAAGAAGATCGCCCCGTTGCTCGCGGGCAAGATCGACGAGTTCACGTTTCCGGTCGAGCCGTGGGCTCGCGGCGAGCTGAAACAGCAGCTGGTCGCCCGCGGCTGGCCTGCCGAAGACCTCGCGGGCTACACTCCCGGCGAGCCCTACGACATTGAGCTGGCGCAGGGCGACTGGCACATGCGCGACTACCAGCAGAAGGCCGTCGACGCGTTCGCCGCGGGCGGCTCGGGCGTGGTCGTACTGCCGTGTGGCGCGGGCAAGACCATCGTGGGTGCCGGGGCAATGGCGGTGGTCGGTGCGAAGACCCTGATCCTCGTCACTAATGCTGTCTCGGCCCGCCAGTGGCGTGACGAGCTGTTGAAACGCACCAGCCTCGAGCCCGAAGATATCGGCGAGTACTCGGGGCAGGTGAAAGAGGTCAAGCCGGTCACGATCGCGACCTACCAGATTCTGACGAGCAAGCGGGCGGGCAAGTACGCGCACCTGTCGCTGCTGAACGTCGAAGACTGGGGCCTCATTGTCTACGACGAGGTGCATCTGCTGCCAGCGCCGGTGTTCAAGCTGACCGCCGAGTTGCAGGCGCGCCGCCGCATCGGCCTCACCGCGACGCTCGTGCGCGAAGACGGTCGCGAGGGCGACGTCTTCAGCCTGATCGGGCCGAAGCGCTACGACGCACCGTGGAAGGACATCGAGGCGCAGGGCTTCATCGCGCCCGCCGCGTGCTTCGAGATTCGCGTCGACCTGCCCGAGAGCGAGCGCTTCGATTATTCGGTGGCCGAGGATCAGGACCGCTACCGGCTCGCGGCCAGCGCGTCGACGAAGCAACAGGTGGCGAAGCGCATCATCGAGAAGCACCCCGGCGAGAGCGTGCTCGTGATCGGGCAATACATCGACCAGCTCGAAGACTTTGCCGAGGCGCTGCAGGCCGACCTCATCACTGGACAGACGCCGGTCGACGAGCGCGAGCGACTGTTCGGGGCGTTTCGCAGCGGCGAGATCAAGCTGCTCGTCGTGTCAAAGGTGGCGAACTTCTCGGTCGACCTGCCCGACGCATCGGTCGCAATTCAGATCTCGGGTTCGTTCGGCTCGCGGCAAGAAGAGGCGCAACGCCTCGGCCGCCTGCTGCGACCGAAGGGCGACGGTTTGACAGCCTCGTTCTACACGCTGGTCACGAGAGACACGGTGGATCAAGACTTCGCGCAGAACCGCCAGCGTTTCTTGGCTGAGCAGGGGTATGCGTACACGATTCTGGACGCCGCCGAGCTGTAGTGCCCTGGCCTGGCGACAACTCCCTGAACAGCGATACGCTCATTCCACACTCTCGCCAGCTGCGTCTTCTTTCGGGGCGCTTGCCCGCCACACGTAGAAGCCCAGCGCGATCACCGTACCGAGCAGGCCAGCGGCCCACCACGGAATTCCGGGAATATCTGGGGTACTACCAGCACCCTGCATCGCGGCAGGCGGCGTCGGGGTGACTCGCTCACCGGTCACCAGGATGCGGTGGCTGTTGACTCCGAGCGGCGTGCAGGTGACGAGCGTTACCAGGTCTTCGCCCTGCTTCGGAAACAGCGACTGAGTCTCGTCTGGCGCCACCACGACGGTCTCGATGATGCGGTAGACCAGCACCTCTCCATAGACCTCAATCGTGAAGGTGTCGCCGATCTTCAGTTCGTCGAGCCGGGTGAAAAGCTCGGCGTTGGCAAGCCCGCGGTGCGCAGTCAGAACCGAGTGGGTGCTCGGCCCGCCGACAGGGAGGGCAGTGCCCTCGAGATGCCCGACTCCCTGAAGCAGCGTCGACTCATCAGTGCCGTGATAGATCGGCAGGTCGGCCCCGATCTTCGGGATCTTGATTCGCGCCATCAGCCCAGTGGGGTCGCTGGCGAGCAACTTTTGGTATCTCGCGTTGTCGTACGGCGAGCCGTCGCTCGATACCACTTGCGGTAGGCGCTCTCCCGCCGCGATGAGCGCCGAGCCCGGAAGCCCAGCGTTGTACTCGTGCGCGGCGGCGAGCGCCTCTTGTTTCGTGCCGGAGTCAGCAACCTGAGTGAGCCGGTTCAGTTCCTGAATTTGAGTCGAGTACGAGGCCTGCGAGAACCAGGCCGCGGCGGTTGGCAGCAAGATGAG
>Ga0116169_1003504_pt1 | contig 10407 bp, 9 predicted proteins | sample AD_UKC130_MetaG_FD_89796 | JGI IMG/M metagenome (GOLD analysis project Ga0116169, IMG submission 89796) | Active sludge microbial communities of municipal wastewater-treating anaerobic digesters from Canada - AD_UKC130_MetaG | ecosystem: Engineered > Bioreactor > Anaerobic > Digestate | place... | reverse complement strand
TCTTACTATTATTAGTAGGAATAATAAGTGCGTTTGCCGCAAATGAAATCGTTATTGGTGTTGCACAACCGTTAACAGGTAGCTATGCAATGGCTGGTCAACTAGGTATGCGAGGAATAGATATGGCATACGAAGAAGTACCTACCGTGCTTGGAAGGCCCATAAAACTCGTAAAACTCGATAATAAGAGCGATAAGATTGAATCCGCCAACGCCGTTACAAGACTTATAGAGCAATATAAAGTAGTCGGAATCGTTGGTACGTATTCAAGCGCACTTGGGATCCCTGCCACAGAGATTGCTAACAAGGAAAAAGTTGTTTATGTATCGCCATCTAACACAAATCCGCTTGTTACAAAAGATAAACCATATGTCTTCAGAATATGCTTTATAGATCCATTTCAAGGCACTGTAATGGCGAAATTCGCTGTTCAGAGCATGAAAGCTAAGACAGCCGCTGTTATCTATGATGTTTCGAATGACTATTCAGTTGGACTTGCGTATTATTTCAGAGATGCATTCGTAAAGTTAACTGGTAACCCAAAATCCGTCGTTACGTATATTGCATACCAAGGCGGAGACCAGGATTTCACAGCACAATTAACTGCTGTGAAGAGAGGAAATCCAGATGTGATATTTGCACCAGTTGGTATCGTCGGTGACGGAGCACTTATTGCAAAACAGGCTCGGGAACTTGGTCTCAAGCAACCTATTCTCGGCGGTGACACTTGGGACTTACCACAACTCATCGAAATAGGCGGAAGTGCTGTCGAAGGTGTGTACTACAGCACAATGTTCGACGTCAAGGCAGATCTCTCAGACAAGACAAAGCCATTCGTAGAGAAGTACAGGGCAAAATATAACGAAGATCCAGGCTATCTGCCAGCACTTGCTTACGATGCATACATGGTACTTATCGATGCAATTAAAAGGGCAAACTCTGATAAACCGGATGACATAAGAAGAGCACTACTCACAACCGACTACATCGGTGTCTCTGGAAGGATAAGATTTGACCAAAACAGGGATGCAATCAAGGATGTCGTCATAAAAACGATAAGGAACGGGAAGTTTGAATTTGTGACTGTTATAAAAGGTGAATAACTTCTTGAATAACTAGCTTCTCTACCACCTATTTTACTTTGTATGCGGGGATGGTCATATGGCCATTCCCGCATATTAGAGAGAAGAGAATAGGTGAGTGAACATGAATAAGGAATCAAGCACTAGTGGGCTTCGATGATGTTTTAAAACTGTCTAGGATTTGAAATTTTGCAACTTAACTTGGGGGTGTTCGAATGGGCTGGAGTCTATTTATGCAACATTTGGTCAATGCCATTTCGCTTGGCTTCGTATTTGGCCTTGTCGCAGTAGGGTACGCTCTTGTGTACGGCGTTGTGAAGCTCGTTAATTTCGCTCATGGAGATGTCTTCATGATGGCTGCTTACTTCATGTTCTACGCATCGGTCCTATTTGGTTTCCCTTGGCTTGCCGCTGTTATATTTGGTGTCGTTATGACCGCTCTTCTTGGCGTTGGCATAGAGAAGGTTGCTTACAGACCACTCAGAAAGTATCCGAGAATAAACTCTTTGGTTTCATCTATAGGTATGTCGTTCTTGCTCCAAAACTTCGCAGTTGTGGTGTTCGGTGGTATACAAAGGTCATTCCCAGTACCAGAAATGATGAGAAAGACTATAATCCTGGGAGAAGTAAGAATTCAAGCCGTCTCCATATACACTATAGTGTTTTCAATACTCATGGTCCTCTTATTGACTTTCATCCTTCAAAAGACAAAAATAGGTCTTGCAATGAGAATTTTGTCGACTGATTTTGATACTGCAAGGCTCATGGGAATAAATGTTGATAACACGATATCTTTCACATTTGCTTTGGGTTCCGCACTTGCAGCAGTTAGTGCTGTCTTTTATGCACTAAGATATCCTCAGATTTTCCCGTTCATGGGGCAGTATCCAGGTAGTAGAGCATTCATCGCTGCAGTTGTAGGTGGTATAGGAAGTATAAAGGGAGCACTTATAGGTGGCTTTTTACTTGGTATGCTAACTGTTTTGCTTCCCGCCGCATTTCCTGAATATTCTGGATACCGTGAGGCACTGATATTTGCATTACTTGTTATAGTACTGGTATTCAAGCCTAATGGCCTGTTTGGTCAGGAGGCAGGTGAAAAGGCATGAAACGAAGTACACGTGTACTACTCAGTCTAATGTTGATAATCGTAATATACATCTTTGTATACTTTTCGGAATTGCACATGGATCCTTTTATAAAGAGGATATTGAATACAGGCCTCATCTATGCAATCCTTGCGGTTAGCCTGAACTTGATAAATGGGTTCACTGGACAATTTTCGCTGGGACATGCTGGTTTCATGGCAATCGGTGCTTATACTTCTGCGCTACTTTACATGTCGCCTGAAACGAAAATGTCGAACTTTTTCATGATTCCACTCATCTCACCATTGGATAGAATTCAGATTCCGTTTTTCTGGGCTCTCATCATAGGTGGACTGATGGCAGCTGGAGCTGGCTTTATCGTCGGTGCACCTTGCTTAAGGGTAAGAGGTGACTATTTAGCGATTGTGACTTATGGGTTTTCCGAAATCATAAGGTCGCTGTTCAACAACCTCCAAAACATAACGAATGGACCGCTTGGACTGAAAGGTTTACCAACTTACACGAACCTTTGGTGGACTGTCAGCTGGACAATCGTCACAGTCATTGTAATCAGACGGATCGTCGACAGTTCATATGGTCGAGCACTGAAGGCGATAAGAGATGATGAAGTGGCTGCGGAAAACCTAGGCATTAACCTTTTCAAACACAAAGTACTCGCTTTTGTCGTAGGTGCATTTTTTGCAGGCGTGGCTGGTGGGTTACTTGGCAGTCTCTTAATGACAATAGACCCAAATTCGTTCAGCATTCTATTCACCTACCAGATAATAATGATAATACTGCTTGGTGGTCTTGGAAACAAACTGGTAGCGTTGTTGTAGGGATCGGTTTTGCATTCCTCATGGAATGGCTGAGATTTGTTGAAATGCCGATGCACATATTCGGCATCGAGATTCCTGGAATTCTCGGTATGCGTATGTTGATATTCTCTGTACTACTTATGCTTACAATTCTCTTCTTCAGACAAGGAATTTTCGGTCAAAGAGAATTCAGCTGGGAAGGTGTCGCAAAACTGTTCCAGAAGAGGAAGGTGAAAGAATGATATTACAAGCAGTTGAAGTAGAGAGAACAACTGAACCAAATGTAAGACAAACTGTGTTGAAACTGGAACATGTTACGAAAAAATTCGGTGGTCTAGTCGCTGTTTCGGATTTTAACGTGGATCTCAAGGAAGGTGAATTGCTTGGACTCATTGGTCCTAACGGAGCTGGAAAAACAACGATCTTCAATCTGATAACGCATGTTATTCCAGTTACGGAAGGAAAGATAGAATTCTGTGGTAAGGACATAACAAAATTGTCGACTGATAGAATCATCAAGCTAGGAATAGCTAGAACATTTCAGAATATTAGGTTATTTTCAAACATGAGCGTGAAAGAAAACATCATGACAGCATTTCACGTACACCTAAAGTCTGACTTGTTCACCGCAGTTGCATTTTTACCCAAGTATAGAGAAGAGGAAGAGTTTATCCAGCAGAAAACTTGGGAATTGATGAAGGAAGTGGGTATCGAGCACCTAGCAGATCATAAGTCGAGTTCACTACCGTATGGTCTGCAGAGAAAGTTAGAGATTGCAAGGGCACTTGCAACAAGCCCGAAATTGCTACTTCTAGATGAACCTGCAGCGGGTATGAATCCTGATGAGACTTTGGAACTAAACCAATTGATACTGAGAATCAGAGAACGATACAAATTAACGGTGATCGTTATAGAACACGATATGAAAGTTATCATGAATATCAGTGAAAGAATCATAGTACTTGACCATGGTGTAACGATCGCTGAGGGTACGCCTAGTGAAATTCAGCAGAATCCATTGGTCATCAAGGCATACTTAGGCGTAGGTGATGAAGATGCTTGAAATCACAGATCTCCATGTCCATTACGGTGGGATTCATGCAATTAAAGGAATCTCGATGAAAGTTGAAGAAGGGCGAATTATTTCGCTTATAGGTGCTAACGGAGCCGGGAAATCAACTACGTTGAGAACTATATGCGGACTCAAAGAGGCAACAAAGGGCAGTATAAAGTATGAAGGTGTGGAATTGACCAAACTCGATACAAGTGAGATCGTTAAACGTGGTATTACAATGGTGCCAGAAGGGAGAAGAATCTTCCCAAATCTTACCACGTACGAAAATCTCATGGCTGGTGCTTATCTTAGAAAAGACAAAGAGGAGATGAGGAAAGATCTAGAATACATTTACGGATTGTTCCCGGTGTTGAAAGAAAGAGAAACACAGAGGGCTGGTACGCTCTCTGGTGGTGAGCAACAGATGCTTGCAATAGGCAGGGCATTGATGTCGAAACCAAAACTTCTACTCTTTGATGAACCATCGTTAGGTCTTGCACCAGTTCTTGTCAAAGAAGTTTTTCAGATGATAAGAAGGATTCACAATGATGGTGTTACGATATTACTTGTTGAACAAAATGCGTATGAAGCTCTAAAATTGTGTGATTATGGATACGTTTTGGAAACTGGTAGTATCGTTCTTCAAGGAACTGGCAAAGAATTACTTGAAGATGAAAGGGTCAAGAAAGCATATCTTGGAGGATAATTCTAATATCCTAAAAAGTGTAACTACGGTATTTGAAAAAGGTCTCCTAACGGAGACCTTTTTCATGATATAATCTTAGTTGAATGCTTAACAAAAGCTCATCTCGGAGGTGAGGCAATGTATATATCGCAAAGTGCAAAGATTGGTGAGAATGTGTCTTTCGGATACAATGTTGTTGTAGAAGATAACGTGACGATAGATAGCAACGTGACTATCGGACATAACGTGGTGATAAAGGAAGATACACACATCGGTGAGGGAAGCGTCATAGCTGATAACACAGTCCTTGGGAAAATCCCATTCAAGGCTTCAACTTCGGCAACTACAGATGATAAACCGCTTCCACCATTGAATATCGGAAAGCACGTGACGATCGGTGCTAGTTGCGTGATATACCGTGGTGCACAGATAAACGATTTTGTGTTCATAGGAGACCTCGCCAGTGTAAGGGAAGATGTCCAAATCGGAGAGAGAACGATCATAGGACGTGGTGTAAGTATAGAAAATAAGACAACAATCGGAAGGTATGTGAAAATAGAAACCGAGGCATACATAACCGCCATATCAACGATCGAAGATTATTGCTTCATCGCACCTGAAGTCACATTCACAAATGATAATTATCTTGGCAGAACGGAAGAGAGGAAGATGCATTTTAGAGGACCGGTTGTAAGAAAAGGTGCTAGAATCGGTGCTAATGCAACGATTCTACCTGGTATAGAAATTGGAGAAGATGCACTGATTGCAGCGGGTGCAGTCGTAACAAAAGATGTGCCTCCAAGAAAGATTTTTGCAGGTGTACCTGCAAGAGAGTTTAGAGATGTACCGACAGAGCAATTGCTCGAAAATCAAAGCTATTATGTTGGTGAGTGACAACAATGGAGATTACTCAACTTTACGAAATACTGAGAAGTATACATGGGCCGCATGGAAAGTGGTGGCCTGGAAGTGTTGAAGAAGTACTCATCTCTGCTGTTCTTACGCAGAATACAAGTTGGGCCAACGTCGAAAAGGCGCTTGATAAGATAAGGATTAGATTCTTAAGTGATTCAAATGGTTTTAATGGTAATTTCTTGAAAACTCTGAGTGCTCTTTCAGACGATGAGCTCAGAGAATTGATAAAGCCTGCCGGATTTTTCAATGTAAAGACAAAAAGGGTGAGGAATTTACTTAACTGGGTATCGAAATACAATTTTGACATGGATGCAGTCAGGAAGAAGGCACAAGATGAGGTCGGATTGAAAGAGTTGAGAAATGAATTACTCAGCGTAAATGGCATAGGCAAAGAGACTGCAGATTCGATACTATGCTATGGGTTGGATTTACCAGTGTTTGTTGTAGATGCGTACACGAAGAGATTGATCAACAGGATTTTTGCGCTTCAAAGTTCTGAAATTGTAAATTACGATAGCGTGCAGCAGATGTTCGAATCATCATACCCAAGAGATGTAGAAATCTATCAAGAATTGCATGGGCTCATAGTTGAACATGCAAAAGTGTATTGCAAATCGAAGCCCAAGTGCGATGAATGTCCGTTGAAAGATTGTAAGTACAAAGCTACAATTTAAGTTGAAAAAAATATGCAATTGTCAAGTGTATTCAATTCGTCGAATTTACTTGAAATATGTTCGCTAATGTGATAAAATAATTCACGTCAGCACCAAAAAACTATCGGGGTGTAGCGCAGTTGGCTAGCGCGCTTGCATGGGGCGCAAGAGGTCGCTGGTTCAAGTCCAGTCACCCCGACCAGGAGTTAAAAAGCTGGAGTTTAATTACTCCAGCTTTTTCGGTTTTTTTAAACTACCCGCCACCTTAGAGGTGGAGGATTTCGAAAGAAGTTTAGTCAAACGACCCTTATTCTCTCAAGCTGGTCTAAGCAGCCTCTACACTGTAGAGCCATCAGGCTCATCAGTTTACTTGTCCGCACTAATGTGCACCAGATGTATCAGTTGATATAATTATATCACACGTTTGTTTATTTTAAAAGTTTAAGACGAACAGAAAAGAGGTAGGACAATTCTTCTCCAACTTAAGCTACCGCTTGGAAGTTGGAGTATCCTTGCCCATTATATTGATGAAAACTTTTTCTTTGGATCTTCATTCTTGATCTGGTATGATCTTCGCAATTTCTGGAATTATGTCTATCGTAACTTCTACACCCTCTGAAAGTGCCTTATCGAACGGTGGGTTGACCTTCACCATGATCTCCCCGTATTCCGTATCTACATAGTATTCACAGAAATTCCCCATGTAGACCAATGTTTTTATCTTCCCGCTGATTGGACCATCAGAGGTGATTCTTAAAGCTTCTGGCCTACATCCAAGTACGTAACTGTCTGCGTTAGCAGTTGGTAAGGATGGAATCTTGTATAGTCTATCTCTCAATTTAACAACGGTCTCATTTTCAGATTCTTCAACAACTTTAATTGGAACGAAATTTATTTTCCCCATGAATTCTGCCACGAATTTGTTTATTGGCTTCTCATAGACATCTTCTGTGCTTGCTATCTGCTCAATCTTACCATCTCTCATTAGAACTATTTTATCGGAGAGCGTAAGTGCTTCTGTTCTATCATGTGTAACGTATACCGCTGTAATTCCAACTTCTTTCTGTATTCTCTTTATTTCTACTCTCATTTGTTCCCTAAGCAATACATCGAGATTTGAAAGAGGTTCATCGAACAGTAAGACAGAAGGTTCAACTACCAAAGCCCTTGCAAGTGCTATTCTCTGTTGTTGCCCACCGGATAAGCTCGATGGTGGTCTATTTTCAAATCCCTCCAAACCAACAACTTCGAGAATTTCTTTAACTCTCCTTTGAATTTCGTCTTTTGGAAGTTTTCTCATCTTCAGCCCATAGGAGATGTTGTCACCAACGTTCATGTGTGGAAAAAGTCCGTAGCTCTGAAATACCATTGCGGTGTCCCTTTTCCAAGGGGGAATTTCTACAACGTTCATATCGTTGATGAGTATTCTCCCGCTGGTCGGTTTCTCAAAACCCGCAATCATTCTGAGTGTTGTCGTTTTTCCACAACCGGATGGTCCAAGAAGGGTAACAAACTCCCCCGGTTGTATGTCGAACGTTATATTATCTACAGCCCGTATTTCGTTGCCTTTATAGTCTTTGAAAACTTTCGAAATGTTCTCTATTCTCAGCGTGACCTGTTTCACACATATCCCTCACTTTTAATAGCTTTCATAACATCACAAAGCCAGAGTACCAGAAACTAACCTATTATCGTCTTCTCTAGATATTCACTCTTTTTAACCACTAGCCTAAGCAGGCCAAAAACAGTCAATATTATTATTATCAGTACAGATGAGAGTACACTTGCAAGTCCGAACCTAAGATTTTCGGAGAAGTTGTATATTTGCAGCGTTATATGATACCATTTTGCAGATACGAGGAATACCACTGCACTGACTGCTGTCATCGCACGAACGAAGGTATAGGACAAGCTAGATATGAATGCAGGCCTTATAAGCGGGAGTACGATCGTTGAAAACACTGTTTGTGGATTTGCTCCAAGATTCTGAGCAGCTTCCTCAATCGATGGATCTATTTGTTTTAACGCTGCAACTCCACCCTCAACTCCAACTGGCAGTTCCCTAATAACATAGTTAATTACGATGATTGCAGCAGTGCCAACCAATATGAGAGGGGGTTTGTTGAACGCTATAACGTAGCTTATACCTATCAATGTTCCAGGAATAGAAAATGGCAACATTACCAATCCTTGAAGTAACTTCTTCCCTGCGAATTTCTTCCTTACGACAAGAAATGCGACCACCATAGCGAAAATCCCAGCTATAGGCATAGCAATTGCAGCCAAAATCGTCGTATCCAAAAGCGCATCTTTTCCTTTTTGAAGTGCCTCAACTATGTTCGAAAGTGTGAATGAATAGTCTACGCCCCAGTTTTTCACGAAGCATCCCATGAAAATCGTGGAATAAAGACCTACTAGGAATATAGCTATCACATACACAATCGTGGTAAGAACCTTTTTTAATCCGGGACTCACTATATCTACGATCCTACCGCTTGGCTTTCCAGTGACTGTGACATACGATTTTCTGTTTGTTATGTATCGTTGCAGATAAAATGCTGTCATCGTTGGGAGCAAAAGTAGAAGTGAAAGTGCTGCACCCCTGTCAAGCCTGTTCATACCAGTAACTTCAAGGTATGCCGTAACAGACAGAACATTGAATTTCCCACCAAGCATCAATGGATTTGCAAAATCTGCTATAGAGTTCGTAAAAACAAGGAGCCAAGAACTAAGCAGTCCTGGAGCTGAAAGTGGAAGTGTTACAGTTCTAAAGACCTCCCATCTATTCGCACCAAGATTCATCGAAGCTTCTTCAAGTGTGCTATCGATTGATTCCAAGACACCAAGCATTGTTAAATAGGCAATTGGAAACATCCCCATCGTTTGAGAAATTACAAGCCCATCTAGACCATATATATCCCATTTAAGCCCCAGAAGCTGTTTGGTAATAAGTCCATTAGAACCAAATAGTAGTATCAAAGAAAGCGTGAGTGAAAACGGTGGAGATATCATCGGAAGATTTGCCATAAGCGAGATGAATTTCTTCCCCTTTATCGTAGTTCTTGTGACGACAAACGCAAATAGGAAACCTATAACAGTTGAAACAGTTGCAGTTAATACACCAAGTAGTATGCTGTTGCCAAAGGACCGAAGGTAAGCCTTTTCAGTCAGCACTGTTTTCCATACGTCAAACGTAAAAGTTCCTGTCCTAGCAAACGTAAGTTTTACAGCTTCGTATAGAGGATACAGAACAAATGTTAGGACAACTGCAAAGGTTATTATTATGGCGTATGTAGTGACTGGATCAATAGAAAAAGTCCCAATGGTAAACGCAATAACAAAGAGTGCATAGATAATTAAGAACATCGTATCTATTGTTCTAAGCAATTTCAGAACATTCTCCGCATCATGCAGTTGTATCATAACACCTATGACTTCGTAATCTTTCTCAACTGGAGCAAATATTGCAAAGTATTCTTTACCACTAAGTTTTATTGTGTGATTCGAAATGTAAAACTCTTCATACATCGCATTTTCTTGGCCATATTCGTAATCTGGCAGTCTCTTCAAGACATCGGAAATCTCTACATTTTCAATTTCTGTCCCATCAAAGTACGAAATGTAGTAGTATATTTCCGGAAACTTTTCAGCTAAAAGATTAGGTTCCACAGAAGCAACAGAACGTGCTAAATTTAATGAATTCTCCCGTGATAAACGGGAGAATTCATTTCTAATGGTGGTTCTAACCCAAAACAACACCCCAAATACTATAGCAATTACTAAAAAGAACTTGATTATCTTCCAATTTCTTTGTTCCATCTGTCTATTAACCTCTCTCTGTTCTGCGCTTCCCAAAGTAGATCTTGTTGGATAAGGTTTATGTCTTCAGGTTTGTAAACGACCTTGTTTTTGGGTGCTTTCGGCGAGAGTGGTATCACATACCAGCTTGCAATGATTGATTGTGCCTTGTCACCAAGTACCCAGTTATACAACTTCTTTGCCTCAAGTGGTTCTTTACCACCTTTGATCAACGACATGGCAGCAATTTCATACCCGGAGCCATCCACTGGGAGTGTAATGACGATTGGAGCCCCTTCCTTCTGTAACTTGAT
>Ga0116169_1003498_pt1 | contig 10417 bp, 10 predicted proteins | sample AD_UKC130_MetaG_FD_89796 | JGI IMG/M metagenome (GOLD analysis project Ga0116169, IMG submission 89796) | Active sludge microbial communities of municipal wastewater-treating anaerobic digesters from Canada - AD_UKC130_MetaG | ecosystem: Engineered > Bioreactor > Anaerobic > Digestate | place... | reverse complement strand
GTAACTATCCGTGGCCTGGGATTGTTTAATTGTACTTAGGCTTGCGCAACCCCTTGACCGCTTGCCTTAATTGGGCCTTCATCTTGAATGGGCGTAAACGCTATATCATCATCGGTAACGTCTACTTTGATCACCTCACCGGGTTTTATCTTGCCTTCGAGCAATATATCGGCCAATTCGTCCGAATTTTTAAATCCAACCAATCTACCTCTTCCCTCATCGAGTAATTCTTGGGCATGCCAATAAGGTGTGGAAACTACGGCACATCCGGCTCCGATGGCATAGGTAAGCGTTCCGCTCGTAATTTGGGCTTCGTTTAAATAAGGAGTAATGTAGATATCGCAAGCTTGGAGATATTCAAACAATTGTTCTTCGGTGACAAACTCGTTGTTGAAATGAACATTTTTTTCGAGGTTGAGTTTTTTTACCAGTCTGAGCAGATAATCGCGATATTCTTCTCCCGAGTGTTTTAACACATTGGGATGAGTAGCCCCCAATACAAGGTAAAAAACATCGGGATGTTTTTCTACTACTTTCGGAAGAGCGTTTATTGCGGTTTCGATACCTTTATTGCGACTCAATAGCCCAAAAGTCAGCAAAACTTTTTTTCCGGTAAGTCTGTGTTTTTGTTTGGCCTCTTGGCGCGAAAGTCTTTCAAATTCGGGTACTCCGTGTTCAATAAGTGCGATTTTTTCCCGCGGGATACGATAGATTTCTTCCAAAAATTGAACAGCACGTTTACTCATTACCACGATGCGCGCTGCTTGTTTCCCAATTTCTTCAACAATAGATCGTTGTGTATAAGAAGGTTCCTTGAGAACAGTGTGGAACGTTACGATAAGTGGAATTTCGAGCCGGTGAAGCATAGGAAGAATGAAAACGCCGTCGTCACCACCAAAAATACCAAATTCGTGTTGAAGCACGCACACTTCGGCATCGCTGTAATTGATAAATTTGGCGGCATTGATGTAGTCGGGTTGATGATTTTGTCGGATAATGAATTTTACTTCTTCCGGATATTCATATTTTGCATCATCTTCGTTAATGGCAATTACCGTTGCATGATTGGTGATTTTTTTACTTGGGGTATTTTGCACGATAGCTTTTACAAGGTTATTGGTAAACGTTCCGATACCACATTGACGGGGAGGATAAGTCCCGATAAATGCTATTTTCATTTCACTTGGTTTTTTGATTTTCATATATGTCGTATTTTTAATGATGTTGATTTATTCAATTTTATAAACTATATTAAAAACGTCTTAGCAAGGTGTAAAGTTCGTTTTAATGCTAACAAAAAACCACCGGATTCCGGTGGTTTTTTAGTAACTGAGTGTTTTCTCAGTAAATTTTCTTATTTGATTTTTTTAAAACCATAAATCGCACGGTTGCCCAATTCTTCTTCGATGCGGAGCAGTCGGTTGTACTTGGCTGTTCGGTCTGAACGGCTGAGTGAGCCTGTTTTGATCTGCCCCGAATTGGTAGCAACGGCGATATCGGCAATCGTTGTATCTTCCGTTTCTCCCGAACGGTGAGAGATAACGGTTGTATAACCATGACGATGAGCCATTTCAATGGCGTTTAATGTTTCGGTGAGCGTTCCAATCTGATTTACCTTGATGAGGATGGAGTTTCCGCAACCCATTTTGATGCCTTTTTCGAGGAATTCAACATTGGTTACAAACAAGTCGTCGCCAACCAGCTGACATTTGTTGCCGATTTTTTCGGTAAGCAACTTCCATCCTTCCCAATCGTTTTCGCTCATGCCGTCTTCAATGGAGTCGATAGGATATTTCGCAATCAGCTGCTCCAGGTATTCAACCTGTTCGGCAGAGGTTCTCTTTTTTCCTTTGTCGCCTTCAAACTGTGTATAATCGTAAATGCCGTCTTTGTAGAATTCCGATGATGCGCAATCGAGTCCAATCATGACATCCTTGCCCGGTTCATAGCCTGCATTGCGAATGGCGGTGAGAATGGAGTCGATGGCTTCTTCGGTACCTCCTGCGAGATTGGGAGCAAAACCCCCTTCGTCGCCTACAGCCGTGCTCAGCCCTTTGTCGCGAAGAACTTTTCTCAAAGCATGGAAAATTTCGGCACCCATGCGCAATCCTTCACGGAAACAGGGGGCGCCTACCGGTCGGATCATAAATTCCTGAAAAGCAATGGGGGCGTCGGAGTGTGAGCCGCCGTTTATGATGTTCATCATGGGAATAGGCAGTACATAGGCATTTACCCCTCCGATATAGCGGTACAAGGGTAGTCCCAGATAATCGGCAGCAGCTTTGGCAACCGCCAGAGAAACACCCAACAGCGCATTTGCACCAAGATTGGATTTGGTCTTGGTTCCGTCTAATTCCAACAGCTTGGCATCGATTCCGCGTTGATCCAATGCAACCATCCCGATTAAAGCGGGTGCTATGATTTCGTTCACATTGTCAACGGCTTTCAAAACGCCTTTGCCTCCATATCTTTTTTTGTCTCCGTCGCGAAGCTCCAGAGCTTCGTTTTCACCTGTAGATGCTCCCGAAGGAACGGCTGCACGACCGAATGCACCCGATTCGGTGTATACATCTACTTCAACTGTCGGATTTCCTCTCGAATCCAGAATTTCGCGTCCTAAAATACTTACAATTCTCATGTTGATTTGATTTTATAAATTAATGAAATATCTTTTTTTTATCCGTTTTTGTTACGCAAATATACTTATCTTTTATTTAAAACTACGCAAAAGAAGCAATGAGTGCACTCATATTTGACGTAATCAACCGTATGGAAATGGCCATAAGAATGATGCCAAAAAACTTGCGCATAATGTAAATCCCGCTGGCTCCCATCAATTTCTTTACCGCATCCAGATAATGCAATACAACGTAAACCAGCACCATGTTGAGGGCTATGGCTATAATGATGTTGACGATATTGTATTCTGCCCGCATGGAGAGAAGAGTGGTAAATGTTCCGGGTCCTGCTATCAGAGGAAACACTACCGGTACCAACGTGGATGAATCTTCACCGTCGGGATTGTCGTTTTTGAAAATTTCTATTCCGAATATCATTTCGATAGAAATAATGAGAATAACCAGTGCTCCGGCAACGGCAAACGAGGATAAATCAACCTGAAACAATTTCAGAATCCACTCTCCGACAAAAAGAAAGAGGAGTAAGATGAAAAACGAATAAAGAGCCGCTTTGCTGGGTTCTATGATTTTGTTTTTGCTTCTCAAGTTCAGGAAAATGGGTACCGATCCTGTTACGTCGATAATAGCAAAAAGAACCAGAAAAGCACTCACTATTTCTACCCCGTTTAATCCGAACATAAATGCAGTTTTGAATTTAGAATAAAGGAAGCACTCGATTACATTTTGAATACAAAAATACTTTTTTATAGCTTAATTTCCAATATATTTTGAATATTTGTTATTGCAAGTAGCTAAGGATTCCAAATCGAAATAACCTTCTCGATGGGAATAATTAAGATATTTTATAATATTGAACGCATTAAAATGTTGAAAAAACCGTTTGCGAAAGGAAACAAGGGTGGCACAGTTGTCGTTGCAATCCATAATATTGGCCTCCATATTGTTGCGTTGAATAAATTCTTGCAATGAGGGGTGCAACAGTGTTATTATTTCTGCAACTGCATTTTCAGGTTGTTTAAAAAAAAGATCGATCTTGTCGAAAAACTCTTTCAGTGCCGCAAAAGCATCCATAGAATAGACTTTGATGCGACCATCGGGTTCGGCTATGATTTTTTGAAGGGCTGGTCCTGTACCAAACGGTACTCTTTCCGAAAAACGTGCCATAGGATATACAAAGACATTATCCAATACGGCTACTTTTCCCATTGGGAATATTTTGTGCAGAAAGTAAAAATCTTCTCCTCCCTGTTGTCGCCCCATTCCTCCGGCACATACGTAAGCATCGGCTGTAACGGCAAAAGCCGACCCAATGGTGTGATAGTAATAGGGGAATCCGGTATATTTTAGCGATTTTTCGAAATACCGTAGATATCCTTCGTATTCGCGGATGGCCTTTTCTATGGTCTCGTTGTTGTCCTCTGTGCGGTGGTGGAAATTGTGAATGGTACAACGCACTTTTTTGTTTTGAAAAGCTTCGTAAATATCCCGAAGATAATTCTTCGAAACCGTACAATCGGCATCCAACGAAATAAGTATTCCTTCCGGGTTGTTGGTTTTATAAAAATGATCGACCGCCAGATCCATGCCGATTTTACGAGCCAATCCCACTCCGCCGTGTTTTTTGGGAAGATTTTCAACGATTATCGGCACAAAATGCAAGCGATGGGTAGAGAAGGTTTTTGAAAATTTCAGTACCTCTTGGTAAGTTTCTCTGTTTTGCTGAATCGCTTTTTTGTTCGATTGCACAGTTGAATTGATAACTATTACTACCTGGGTATTGACTCCGGGAGAGTTACATTCAATAAGGCTGTTAAGGGTTACGGTTAGTTTCTTTTCGTTAAAACAAGGGATTACCACAATCATGTCGGCAATACACTCTACCGGAAGCGGTGGCTTTAGGTATTCGCTTCGCTGTCTTTGAAGATATGCCGGCCAATGTTTCATAAATAATTGGAAATGTAAGAATAGAAAATAAAATAAGGCTCTTCACATAAAGAACCTTATATCAAAGAACCTTATATCTTGGATAACGAAAGGTAGCGTTATTTCTTTTTTGTTGAAGCAGGTGCCAGCGTGGTTGGCCCGTATTTGTTGTTCAAAAAACGGATAACTTCTTGGGTGATATCGTATTTTTCGTCAGCATACAAAATATTGTCCGATGCCGTATTGCTGAAAATGATTTCATAATTTTTGTTCTTGTTGAATTCCACAAGATTGACTTTGATGGTATCTGCCAATTGGAGATTTAATTTTTGTTGTTCCAACATAAACTCCCGTGAAAGTTTTTGCGCCATCTCTTGATACTCTTGTTGCATTTTCAAAATACGTTGCTGTTCTTGTTCTGCCCTTTCTTGGCTTAAGAAAGCATTATTTTGCAACTTACGTTGAAATTCCTGAGCAGCGGCATTTAATTGGGATTCTTTTTGGTTTAGTGTCGCTCTTGAATTTTCTTCTTTTCGCATCAAGGCTTCGTTGAGATCTTTTGCGAAATTGTAATTTATTAAAAGCGAATCCACATTGATATATGCAACCGGCAATGTAAGGGTTGAATCTTCCAGATTGAATTGTATTTGCGTTTTTTTGGCCGACGAAGGTTGGGAAGTAAAATGCAAAATGTAAAGAACAATAATTGCAACTGCCAGCACACCATTAATTATATAAAAATTGGATTTTTTCATTTTTAGTTTATTTATGGTTTTTTGATTTCAGTATCTGTTTTACAGGATTTATTTTAGAACGTATTTGTGCATCTTGCGAGGTGGCACAGCCTATTCCTCTTTCTTGCATGGCTTTGTTGTCGCCAATATGGATATCGGGGAATTTCCCTTCTTTTGTGAAAAAAATTTTCACTCCCATGAGCAAAACCGCGATAAAAAGTATCCCGGCCCCTATAAGGATTGTTTTTATCATTTCTTCTTTTTCTGTTGTTTACCAATATTGTACTGCAAAGATAGTCTAATTGGAGAATTAAACCATATTTTTCTAGTCACAAAGATATATTTTTTTTGTCGTAAGGAAGTTTTCTTGTATTTTTAGCACGTCAAACTAAACGTGATGCGATTCCGAATCAAATGTTAATTACCCGAAAAATAAACGATTATGACGATTAAAGAATTGGAGCCCAAAGAAGTTTGGGGTTATTTTTACGAAATCACCCAAATCCCCAGACAATCCAAAAAAGAAGAAAAAATTCGAGCCTATTTACTTGATTTTGCACGAAAAAACAACCTCGAAGCCAAGCAGGATAGAGCAGGAAACGTATTGATTGCCAAACCTGCCGTGCCCGGTAAAGAGCATGTGCCCACCGTTATTCTTCAGGCACATATGGATATGGTATGCGAGAAAAATAACGATGTTGTTCACGATTTCGACAACGATCCAATCGAAACTATTATCGATGGCGATTGGGTGAGAGCCAAAGGCACTACATTGGGAGCAGATAATGGCATGGGGATAGCCGCAGCATTGGCTGTTTTGGCATCGAACGACATTGCGCATGGAAAAATTGAAGCTCTTTTTACGGTTGACGAAGAGACCGGGCTTACAGGTGCCAATTTACTGGAAGAAAATTTTCTCACAGGCAATATTTTATTGAATCTCGATACCGAAGAAGAGGGGGAGATTTATATTGGTTGTGCAGGCGGGAAAAACACCCGGGCCTATTTCACCTATAAACCCCAAGAAGTTCCCGAGGGGTATTTTTGGTTTAAAGTTCAGGTAAAAGGCTTACGAGGCGGACATTCGGGTAGCGATATCGACAAAGGTCTCGCCAATGCCAATAAAATACTCACTCGTTTTTTATATTTTTTTCTGGATGAAAAATATAAAATGGTGCTTGCCGAAATTGGTGGGGGAAACCTTCATAATGCCATTCCGCGTGAAGCGTATGCAGTAGTTGGAGTGAAAGATGAGTACAAAGAAAATGTACGGGTAAAATTGAATACTTTTCTTGCCGAAATTCAAGAAGAATATCAAGCGGTTGAACCAAATTTGAACATGTTGCTCGAATCGGTAGAACCACCGTTGAAGGTGATCGACAGCAATACGGCGGAAAAATTGATTCTTGCATTGTATGCATGTCCACATGGTGTGATGCGAATGAGTCGCGATATTCCGGGTCTTGTGGAAACGTCAACCAATCTTGCTTCGGTAAAGATGCTCGATAATCATGTGATAGAAGTAGGTACCAGTCAGCGCAGTTCGGTGGAATCGAGCAAAGAAGACGTGGTAAACATGGTGACGTCGGTATTTCGTCTTGCGGGTGCCGAGGTAAAATACAGTGACGGCTATCCCGGATGGAAACCCAATCCCGATTCCAACATATTGAAACAAGCAATTGAAGTGTATAAAAATCTGTTTAATCAAAAACCTGAGGTGAAAGCCATTCATGCCGGATTGGAGTGTGGGCTCTTTCTTGAGAAATATCCGCATTTGGACATGATTTCCATTGGTCCTACCATGACCGATGTACATTCGCCTAACGAAAAAGTACATATTCCTTCAGTTGCCAAATGGTGGACGTTTTTGGTAAAAATTCTGGAAAATATTTCGGCGTAAGAGCGATTGTAACAATTGAAGATTGAAGAATGGGCAATCGTCCAAAATTTTTTCGGAAATCCGTCGAAGTCGCGGTTGTGAGCTTGACGATGATTTTTTTGAGTATCGGTATATCCGCTCAGGAAAATTTCAGGGTCATGTTCTATAATGTGGAGAATCTTTTTGATACAAAAGATGATCCACTGAAAGACGACGATGAATTTCTTCCCGATGGAAAATTTCGTTGGACGGGCCGGAAGTATTGGAAAAAACTAAAAAACATTACCCGGGTCATCACTGCTGTTGGCGGTATGCATTCGCCGGCGTTGGTTGGATTGTGTGAAGTGGAAAACGATAGTGTGGTCTTCGATCTTACGGCAAGGTCGCCGTTGCGTGCACAAAAGTACGATTATATCGTTACCGATTCGCCCGACGAGCGCGGAATCGATGTGGCACTTCTTTATCAACGCGATCAGTTTAAACTTCTCGAAAAGAACGAATACCGCATTTCTTTTTCCGACCCGGCTACCGGGCCTTCACGCAATATTCTTCATGCCGTAGGGCAATTGGTAAATGGCGATACCCTTGACGTTTTTGTTTGCCATTTTCCTTCGCGAAGCGGAGGTCAGCTTGCAAGTGAACCTGCCCGTAAAGATGCGGCTTTGTTGTTGCGAAACAAAACGGATAGTTTGTTTTGTTGTCGCGGGCAAGCCCATATCGTGATTATGGGCGATTTTAATGATCATCCCAACGATAAAAGTCTTTCATGCGTACTTCAAGCGCAAATGTTGAGTGATGAACCAAACGAGAGTGAGCTTTACAATCTGTTTTATCATCGAATAAAGGAAACCGATTTTGGCACGTATAAATTCCGGGGGCAATGGGAGGTATTGGATCAGTTTATCGTGAGCGGGAATTTGTTATCGAAGAATGCTTCTGTTTTTTTGAAAAACAACGAAGCAACGGTTTTTAAAGCCGATTTTTTGTTGGAGGAAGATAAAAAAGGAAAAAAACGCCCTTACCGTACCTACATGGGCCCTGTTTATAAAGGCGGTTTCAGCGATCACCTTCCTGTCTTTATCGATTTAATAATCAAGTAAAAATGTTTCGCTCTCTTTTTTTAAACTTTATCTTAATTTCATTGTACATCTAAAGAATTAATTCTATTTTTGCATACTGTAAGATTTAACTAACTAAACAAAAACAGCAGACTTATGAATCCATTACTTATTAATTTAAACGGTTGGGAAATACCCATTATTGTTTTGGTTATTTTGATTTTGTTCGGAGGTAAAAAAATTCCTGAATTTATGAATGGATTGGGCAAAGGTATTCGCAGCTTCAAAAAAGGCTTGAACGATATTGAAGAAGAGATTAAAGCCGATCCTACGGATAATAAGCCCTCCACCAATTAAAATACAAAACACGCCGATTTGGTGAGCAGCGAGATGTTCTAGTATATTTTATCGGAACCAAGAAAATTAGAGGGAGAAGAGAGATAATAGATGAGAGAGAAAGAAATGTCCTTTTGGGATCATCTTGAAGAATTCCGATGGACCATAATACGAATTATTATTGCCGTTTCCGTTCTTACTGTTGTGGGGTTGATTATCATGCCGAAAATATTCGATTCTGTTATTCTGGCCCCCCGTTCTTCCGATTTTATCACGTATCGCATTCTAGAAAACGCAAGTAAGTACATTCCTTTTATGCCTGATTTTTCTGCGGAGTCTTTTAATGTCAAAATATTGAACATTAATATGATAACGCAGTTTATGACCTATATTTCCACTTCATTTGCTTTTGCCATTCTTTTTTCCCTCCCTTATATTATATACGAAATCTGGAGATTTGTCAGTCCGGCTTTGTATGAAAATGAAATAAAAGGTGTAAAAAAAGCTTTTGGTTTCGGTGGAATCATGTTTGTTATAGGATGTTTGGTTGGCTATTTTATTGTTTTCCCCCTTATCTTCCGTTTTTTGATTACTTTTGAATTAAGCGATGCCATAGAAAACATGATTTCGCTCGATTCCTATATGAGCAATTTTTACACCTTGATTCTGATTATGGGAGTTGTTTTTGAACTTCCTTTGTTATGTTGGTTGCTGTCCAATCTCGGACTCATTTACCGTTCTTTCTTCAAAAAATACCGTCGACATGCCATTGTTGGAGCATTGATACTCGCAGCTCTAATAACTCCTTCGGGAGACCCTTTTTCCCTTTTTGTAGTAACTGTTCCGCTTTATTTGTTGTGGGAAATCAGTGCTTTGGTGGTAAAAAAAGACCCCGTTGAAGAAACCGATGAAACTCTTCCTTCGGTATTCGAATAATGTTTTTGATGTAAGGTCAATTCGGTTCAGGTTATCTTCATGTTTTTTTAAAAAACTTTATTTTGATTTTATTGTGCTTTTCACGAATTAAGTTTACTTTTGTTTGAATGGTATTAATGATGTTAAACGTTTAAAAATGATTGTCGTATGAATTTAAATGGGTTGGGCGTTGAACCCCCTTATTTCTTATTTCGTTGTCTGATTACTTCGTAGATCAGGATACCCGCTGCTACCGACACGTTTAGCGATCCAATGGTGCCGAATTGCGGAATGCCGATCCACTCGTCGCAAATGCGCAGAATTTCAGTTGAAACGCCTTTATCTTCCGATCCCATCACGATGGCTGTCGGTAGTAAAAAATCCGATTCGGTATAATCTTTTTCCGCTTTTTCGTCGGCAACAACCACTTTTATTCCACTGTTTTTCAGGAAGACAATTGCCTCTTTCAGATTCTTTTCCCTGCATACGGGAATGCGGAGCAAGGCGCCTGCGGAAGTTTTTATTGCATCGGCATTCACCGATACGCTTCCGCGCGCAGGGATAACGATGGCATCCACTCCCGCCACTTCACACGTGCGGGCTATGGCTCCGAAATTACGCACGTCGGTAATACCGTCCAATACCAGGATAAATGGATTCCTCCCTTTTTCGTAGAGCAAGGGAACAAGTTGGTCCAATCGCTGATAGGTGATTGGCGACATATATGCAATCACGCCCTGATGGTTTTTCTGCGTGATTCGATTGAGACGCTCCACAGGTACTTTCTGCAACGGAATCTCGTGCGTTCGCAGCACCTGCTGCAATTCCTTAAACAAATTTCCTTGCAGCCCCCGCTTCACCAGTACTTTATCGATATCTTTTCCCGCTTCTGCTGCTTCTATTACGGCACGAATGCCAAAAATCATTTCTTTT
>Ga0116169_1003495_pt1 | contig 10427 bp, 11 predicted proteins | sample AD_UKC130_MetaG_FD_89796 | JGI IMG/M metagenome (GOLD analysis project Ga0116169, IMG submission 89796) | Active sludge microbial communities of municipal wastewater-treating anaerobic digesters from Canada - AD_UKC130_MetaG | ecosystem: Engineered > Bioreactor > Anaerobic > Digestate | place... | reverse complement strand
CAGAAGCAATTGTTAACTACATCGCTTTACTTGGTTGGAGTCCAAAAACAAATCAAGAAAAATTTACGATGGAAGAATTAATCCAACAATTTGATATTAAAGGAATTTCTCGTTCAGGAGCTATTTTTGATATTAATAAATTATGTTGGTTAAATAGTGAATACATTAAAGAACTTGATTTTGATAAGTTTATGGTATATGCGACTCCATATTTTGAACAATCAAGTATTAAAAATCGTTATGACTATCGTAAATTCGGTAAAATCTTACAAACTAGAATTGAGACTTTTGCGGATGTGATTGAGAAAGTTAAGTTTATTGATGAATACCATCAATTTGATCCTATTTTATATGAAAATAAAAAATTAAAAATAGATATCCCATTAGCAAAAGATATTTTAAGTCGTTCAATTCCTATATTAGAGGAATTAGATGATAATATGTGGTATGCTGAAAAAATGCATGAAGTAATAGTGAAAATTGCTGAAAGATTTGGATATAAAGCTGCGCAAGTCTATACTGTTTTACGAGTTGCTTTATCAGGATTAAGTGTTACTCCAGGTGGATCGGCAGAAATTGCGGATATATTAGGAAAAAATGAATCAATCCGCCGTTTAAAACAAAGTTTAGCATGGCTTGATTAAACTTTAATTAGAAATCCTAAAATAGAATAATACTTTCTATTTTAGGATTTTTTCCAATAAATGTAATATTTTTGATTGTTATGATTAACGAAGGAGGAACAGGACAATTAATAAAATCAAATTAATGTTACTGCTAATTCTTTCGTTTTTTGTTTTAACAGCTTGTAAAGAGGATAATGCTGAAACTGATGAATCTTTATTACCAAATAATGATGATTATCAAGATATTGAAGTAACAAAATTACTTATGAAATATTTTATTTTCAAAATTTTTCAAAAATTAAATATATAATTGATTTTGAAACTAATGAAGTAAAAGTTGTAATGATTCCTTATGAAGAGAATAATGAAACAATATTTGAAACAATCGCCATTTTTACGGATGAACCAGAAAAGAATTTATTAACACATGCTATAAAAATGGATTATTTACTTTAGAAGAATTTGATAATGAAGAAATAATTCCAATCCATATGCATGGTTGGGGTTTAGTGATCGAATTTTCTAATGGAACAAGTAAATCTGCATTTGGTGGTAGAGCTAGACCAACTGAAGTATTTAGCAAATGTTTCAAAGCTTATCTTAAATTATGTGGTAAAGATTACTTACTTAATCCAAGTGAAGATTTACCAGACAATTATTATTTTGATGGTCATTTTAATAATCTAGATGGTAAGTATTCAGAAAATGAATATTTAAGGAGCTATGTTAGAAGTGTTATCGATGATTTAAACTTATTATTGAAAGATTATGGCCATATTAATGAAATTTTAACCAAAGCATATAGTCAAATACCAAATAATCAATTCGAATTTCCAAACTATGCAGGAAAAATAAAATATAATTCCAATACATATCTATTTGATTTTGAAGGCATTAAAAACTTTACGTTTATTACTCAAGAAAATGACATCCTAAAAATATTTAAATTTAAAAATAATACTACTTATTTAATTCTAATCGATAGAGAAGCAACTACTATCTTCGCATATTACCGAGATAATGTAAAAGTTTTAAGATTTAATGGAAATATTTATGAATATTTAGAAGTATATGGCGAGGATAGTTACTTATATATAACAAACGACCTTGAAGATTTTGAAGGCTATCAATACAAAAACGTTAAAAATTATAAGGTTGAAAAAATTAAAAATATAGATGTTAATCAACTAAAAAAAAAGTTTTGACATTAAAAAATGAAGCCAATATTGCCCCATAAAATAAATACTAAAAAAAGGCTAAGTTCACATTTTTGAACTTAGTCTTTTTTGTTACGCAAAGTATTTTTTATTTAGAATTAAATCATTCATTCGTTTTTGATATTCAAAGTGTTGAATTAATTGAGTAATTTTTTCATCATTAATATTATTCTTCAATTTAATAACTTTTTTAGTTGGATAAATATAAATGAAATCATCAAAGAAAATATCTAATGAACGAGGACTATATACATAGGTTGGTTCATCGCTTAACATATCGACGCCAAACCGATATTGATAATCTAATCCAAACAAGTTAGCCATTGTTGGATAAAGGTCGACAGTGCTATGGACTGATGAGTCAATACCTGGATCAATTAATCCTTTAGCATAAATTAGACATGGTACTTTTTGCATTATTTGACGATATTCAATATCGGTTAGTTTTTTATCTAAAATACCTTCAATATCTTTTTTAAATAATGAAGAAGTATGATCGCCATGTATTACAATTACAGTATTATCAAGTAAGCCACTTGCTTCCATTTTGTTTAAAAAAATTCCTAGAGCTTCATCGAAATAATGGATATGTTCTAAATAGTTACGTGAAAGATTAGTTATACTTTTTCCTAGGTTTAATTTATTGGCTGGAACTTCCTTGGATGGAACATATGGCGCATGAGAAACAACAGTAATAGGATAAGCAAAGAATGGTTTATCAATCTCTTCAAAAATATCAACGCTTATTGATAAGAAGTCTTTATCGTTAATCCAATCATGGACTAAATTTAGTTCTTTGTCACTACGTTCAATAAAGTCCCATTTATCATAGTGACGATCAAATCCAAGCGTTTTAATATGTTTTTCTTTACGATTATAAAATTCGCCAATATTTCCATGTAATGAAAAAGTATAGTAATCTTTTTGCTTAAAGTCTTTGGCTAGAGTATGATAATTTTCGCCGTGACTAGCTATAATTGTCAATTCATTACCATTACCATATAAAGAGGTCATTGTAGAAAATTCGGTGTCAGATGTATTTCCGATTCCAGCACTTGAATAGAAATTATTAAAATATAAGGATTCCTGTTTTAATCGATTTAAGTTAGGAGTAATTTCTACCCCATTAACTTTTAAATCCACCACAAATTCATTTAATGCTTCTACTTGAATAATAACTAAGTTTTTACCATTTGCTAAATTGGTGTAGGAGTTTGTTTTGCAATAATTATTGTTGTCGATAAAGTTTACAAAACAATCTCCTTCGTATTTTTGAAGATATTCTTCAATTTGCTGTTTTTCTAAATCGGTCATAGGACTGTCTTTACCAGCAAGGTAAGAATATAAATCATAGAAATAGTAATTAATTACTCCGACTTTTGAACTAGCATATAATGGATTTAAGGTATATTCGAAAATTGTTCCTTTACGGTTTTGTTCATATGATAAAAACGGAAATACAATTAAGACTAAAGTTAATAGAAGACTAATTAGTTTAATGTAGATTGAAAAATGTTGATGCAAACTAGTATCAGTTAATCGTCTAATGATTAAAATCGCAATGATTGGGATGAAGTAGTAGATTTGAGGAGGGTTAATGATAAAGTTAATTACATATTTAGCATAATATAAAATAAATTTTATTTGCGTTGGATTTTGAAAACTATCTAATTGAACAAAAGAGAAGCCTAATGAAAAGACATTCGCAAAAGCTGCTACCCCCAGGCAAATAACGCTAAAGATAATTGAGACCGTAGTTAAAAAGTTAATTCTTCGACGGGTCGATTTAAATACTAGCCAAGCGAAGAAGAAGAAAAATAGAAAAATCCCCAAGTCCCCAATCAAGGAAGTTAACCAATCAACATACTCACGTGAAAATACACTTAAGTTTGGATGTCTAAACCCAGTTGTTAATAACAACACACTTAAAAAACTTAATCCAAAATATGAAATGTAAAAGACAATTGGTTTTAATACTCGTTTCATGACGTCTCCTTTGTCTTCTTTTATATTTGCCCTTAACTTTATTCTATTTTATCACAATTTCATAAAATTAGAAAGTCATAAAATAAAAAAGAATTTTGATTTATAATTAGTAAAAAAAAACTCAAATGTAAAAAAATAAATATTTAATTATTCTTTTTTTTGACAAAAAATGATATAATGCAAGTAATAAGTAGGTGAAAATGTGAAACAAAAAAAGCCATTAATATTTAGAGTAACAGAAAAAATTGTACGTTTAATATATCGTCCCTATAAAATTATTTATTACGATGACATAACTGAACATGGAAATTTATTTATTGCTAACCATGCTCAAATTCATGGCCCATTAGCAACATACTTATATTTCCCCTTTCCTAAAAAAACATGGGTAATTAGCAATATGACCAAGTTAAAAGAAGTTCCAGCATATGCCCGTGAAGATTTTTGGCGTCATAAACATTGGTCTATTAAATGGTTATTTTGGATTTTTTCGTATATGATTGCACCAATCAGTGTTTTTTTTATGAAGTATGCGGATACAATTCCAGTATATAAAGATATGCGGGCACATATTACTTTTCGTGACACAATTGAATCTTTATCAAATCAAACCGATGTAGTTATTTTTCCAGAGTGTCGTAAAGAATATAATCATATTCTTTTTGATTTTCAAAAACACTTTGTAGATATTGCTAGATTATATTACAAAAAGCATCATCAAGTTATTAAATTTTATCCAATGTATATTTGCAAAGATTTAAAAACAATTGTAATTGGGAAAGCTATTAGTTTTAATCCTGATAATGATATTGAAGATGAGCGAATTAGAATAACTACTTATTTAAAAGAAGAAATAACTAAATTAGCATTAGATTTACCTTCACATAAAGTTATTCCATATATTAATGGATTAAAAAGAGTTAAAAGCAAATAAGTAATAAAAAAATCCCCGAATGGGGATTTTTTAAATACTATCTAAGCATTGTTTTAATTTACGACATTTTTTTACTAATTCTATGAATTTTTCAATTTTTAGTGATTGGGCGCCATCACTTAGAGCGGTTTGGGGATTGTGATGCACCTCAATTAATAGACCATCAGCTCCAGCCGCCACTGCCGCAAGCGACAAATCCTCAATTAAATCCCATCTTCCCGCCGCATGTGACGGATCAACAATAATTGGCAAATGAGTAAGTTTTTTAATTAATGGGATGCTAGAAATATCTAGGGTGTTACGAGTATAAGTATTATCAAAAGTTCGTATTCCCCGTTCGCATAAAATAATGTTTTTATTACCACCAGCTAAAATGTATTCAGCACTCATTAGCCATTCGTCAATAGTATTACTAAATCCGCGTTTTAGTAAGACGGGTTTATTTATATTACCTAAGGCTTTTAGTAATTCATAATTTTGCATATTCCGTGCGCCAACTTGAAAAACATCAATATATGGTTCTAGTAATTCAAATTGTAATTTATCAGTGATTTCACTGACAATTGCTAAATTATATTTATCTTTAACTGCTTTTATAATATCTAAAGCTTCTTGACCTAATCCTTGAAAAGAATATGGCGATGTCCGCGGTTTAAACACTCCAGCCCGCATAATAGTTAAATTATACTCAACTAATGTTTTAGCAATATTATCGAATGATTCAAAATCTTCAATCGCACAAGGCCCACCTATGATTGTTAAACTACCATCGCCAATATTAGCTTGTCCAACTGTTACAATAGTTTTTTGAGGAGAAGTTTTACTAACCTTTGGATATGGCTTTTGAATGCGAACAACTTCATCTACACATTCAAAAGCATAAAATGATTTGGCATCAATTTTTGAGGTGTCTCCTAATATATTAATGACGATATGAGATGTACCTTCGATAGTTTGAAGAGAAAGTCCTAAAGACACGATATATTCAGTTAAGTGGCTAATTTCATTAATAGTAGTACGAGGTTTTAATTTAATTATCATTACTATTTCCTCTTTCTATTAAAAATTGCATAGCTTTAAGGTATGAATTAAACCCTTCTCCATAGAAACTATTTATACAAGCATCTTTTATAACAGAAATCTTACGAAAATCTTCACGATTATAAATATTTGTTAAATGTACTTCGACAACCGGAATATTAATGGCTTTTATTGCATCATAAATTGCATATGAATAATGGGTGTATGCGGCAGGGTTAAGGATGATTCCCGCATATTTTTTTTTCATAGCATGATGAAGTAACTCGATAATTTTTCCTTCATAGTTTGTTTGGTAAACTTTAATTTTTACTTTTAATTCTTTTGCCCATTGTTTCAATTGGTTAGTTAAGTCTTGATAAGTTTTCTTACCGTAAATATCTACTTCGCGAGTTCCTAAAAGATTTAAATTTGGACCATTAATTACCAAAAACTTCATGTAATTTCACCTGGATTCTTTCAATCGTTTTTTCAATATCATCATTATTTTCTACCACCACATCCGCAATCCCCAAATATTTATTTATTCTTTCATAATATAATTTTTCTAACTTCTCTAGATTTGATACTAATGGACGATGGGTAAAGTCACATTTTTTTAATTCTTCTAATGGTCGGTTAATAAAAATAAATAACCCATTTTTTTGTAAATCAAGAATATTCTCCCCTTTTAAAATGACTCCTCCGCCAGTTGAGATAATGCTATTATTATAATATTTTAAATGTTCAATTATTTTACTTTCATATTGTCTAAATAATTCTTCTGAGTTATTTCGTAAAAATTCTTCGGGAGTAACTTTATATGTTCCAAAAAATAATTTATCAGTATCTAAATATTTTTTTTGATATATTTTGGCAAGTCTTTTTCCAATAGTGCTTTTTCCGGAATTAGGCATTCCAATTAATACTAAATTTATTTGTTTTTGTAAAACTTTATTATATATTTCATCAATTCGTTTTAGAATGTTTTCATTATTGGTTAGCAAATAATTTGCTTTTAAAGCTTGGGCTACTAACATATACAAACCATTAATAAATTGTATTTTTTGCTTTTTAGCTGCTAATAGAAGATTGGAATACAAAGGATTATAGTTTAAGTCAATAACAACTTCTAAATTAGTAAATTGACATAAATCTAAATTAAATGGAATAGCATCATTTATAATATTACCAACTGGAGTAGTATTAATAAGGATGTGATATTTACTAAAGTCAGTAATTTCTTCTAATACGTATTCATTTACATCTTTTTTATTACGAACCAAAAAATGAATTTCAGAAACTTTATTTAATTGTAAATAGTATTTAATCATTTTGGCCGTAGCCCCATTGCCAAGAATTAAGATAGATTTATTTTTTAACATTATATTGTATTTTTCGATTGTTTTTTTAAAACCATAAAGATCTGTGTTGTAACCATAAAGTTTATTGTCTTTTTTAATAATTGTATTTACTGAACCGATTTTTTTTGCTTCAACATCTATTTCATCCAAATACTTGATAATTTCTTGTTTATAGGGATTAGTAATATTTAAAGCCGTAAACGATAAAGTCAAAATATCTTGAACATTATCTAGATTATATAATTCATATTTAGTATCACTAATTAGTTCATGAATTATTTTACTAAAACTGTATCGGACATCTTTTCCGACTAATCCGTTTAAACCTTTCATTTTAACCCCATTTGAATATTTTTACTTTCATTTAAAATGTGTTTATAGATATTTGTGATTTCATTATTAAATTTATAATTTTGACATTTATTTAATATTTGTTGTTCACGAGATGGATCAAAGATAGCAATGTTTTGCTGTTGCTTATAGGTTTTAATTTCTAAAACAATATTAAATCTTTCTTCAAGTAATTGCATAATTTGATTATCTATTTTGTCAATTTTATCGCGATAAATTTTTATTTGATCCATAATAAACCTTCCTTTTGGGCTAATAGTTCTAAAATTGCATAATTAGTAACTGCATTTATAACAATACTTATTCGCGAAATAAAAGCTGGGTCATGGCGTCCTTGGATTGTAATTTCTGTTTCTGATTGTGTTAATAAATCAATCGTTTTTTGAGTTTTTCCAATCGATGATGTCGGTTTGATTGCAGTTTTGAAGATGATTGGTAGGCCAATGCTGATTCCGCCGACAATCCCGCCATTATGGAAAGTAGAAGTAGTAATTTTTCCATTTTCTAAGCGGTATTCATCATTGGCCTGACTTCCATATAAATTCGCAATATTAAATCCTTCGCCAAACTCAATTCCTTTTATTCCAGGAATGCTAAAGATTAAGTGACTTAAGAAACTCTCAATCGAATCAAAGAAAGGCTCGCCAAGACCAGTAGGAACATTATAAATAACCGTTTCAATTATTCCGCCAACAGAATCAGATTGATTTTTGGTTTGTAAAATGAAATCAATCATTTGTAATTTTACAGTGTCATTAATTACCGGAAAAGACTCATTAAGCAATTTATTTACTTGTGTTTGATCTAATTCTTTTGGATTTAATGGGTCGTCTATTAAATTCATTATTTTATAAATGTGAGAAACAGTTATTATATTTCTTTTAGCAAGAATTTGTTTAGCAATACTACCTAAAACAACTAATAAAGCTGTTAAACGCCCGGATTGATGCCCACCACCATGAAAGTTGTAGAACTTGCCGTATTTGAAATATGCGCCGAGATCGGCATGTGATGGGCGTGGTTTAAATTGTAAGTTTGTATAATCACTTTCACGGACATCTTTATTTTTAATTATAAATGTCAATGGTGTTCCAGTTGTATAACCTTGAAAACAACCACTTATAATTTCAAACTCATCGACTTCTTTACGTGGTGTCGAAAGTTCTTTTTTACCATGACGAAGAAGAAGATCTTTTTTGATTTGATCTAAGTCTAATTGGATTCCACTTGGTAAGCCGTGAATTGTTAGACCAATAGCTGGTCCGTGTGATTCGCCAAATATTGAGACAGTAATTATTTTCCCAATAACACTCATTGTTTATCTCCTTTATAAGAATTTAATAAGATCATCAATTGGTATTTCTTTTAAATAGGCTTTACCAATGCATTCTAATAAAACAACTTTAATATTAGTTAGATTTGTTTTCTTTTTATCATTTTTGATAAATCTAAATAAATCCTCTTTATTAATATCATCATATATTGGTAAGTTATATTTTTGTAGAAGATTAGTTATCTCTTTATAGAAACTTTGATGTTTAGTTATCATTGCCATACCGATAGCGACTGCTTCTCCATGTAAATATTTTTCAAAGTTATAATAACTTTCTATAGCATGTCCAATGGTATGACCAAAGTTTAATAAATGACGGACATTTTGATCTCTTTCATCCGCTTCTACAAGTTCCTTTTTAATCATCAAAGCCCGATAAATTATTTCACTTAAGTTTAGTGATTCTAAATTATAAAGTTTTTCGAATAAATCATCGTCTTTAATTAATGCATATTTAATTAATTCGGAGATGCCATTATTGAAATGACGCTTTGGAAGAGTTTGTAAAAATAAGGGGTCAATTAGTACTAAATCGGGATGATAGAAAGTTCCTAGGACATTTTTAACGTCGTGAAAGTTTATTGCTACTTTTCCGCCAATTGAGGAGTCGATTTGTGAAAGTAGAGTGGTAGGAACTTGAATATATTTGACTCCGCGTAAATAAGTGCTAGCAATAAATCCTGCTAAATCACCAACTACTCCGCCCCCAATAGCGATTATTTGTAAATTACGAGAGTAATTGTTATTAATTAGTTTATTAATAATGTATTCGTAAGTTGCTAATGATTTAGATTGCTCGCCAGGAGTTATTGAGATAATTTGGGCCTGATTAAAGTTTTGTAAATATAATTTATAAACATTATCATCAGTGATAATCACTGTTTCCTTAGCGAAATCTACATATTGATATATTTTATTAAATATCCCTTCCTCAATAAGACAAGAGTATTGCTTATAACCTAAATTAACCTCGATTGTTTTCACTTACGAATAATTCCTCCTAATTGCTCAAAATCATTCCAAAAACGTGGATAGGATTTAGATATAACACCGGCATTAGTAATAGTAAGTGGTTTGGAAAGTAATGGACTAATGCTAGTTAGAGTAAAGACTACTCGATGATCTCCGTGAGAATCAAATTCATCAATAACTTTTGGTAAAGTATTTCCATAGATTTCAATAGTATTATCTTCATCAAGTAGTTTATATGAGGCATTTAAAGCAGTAATAATTTTTAGTCCTATTTCTAATCTATTGGACTCTTTAAATTTTAAGCGGGAAATATTGGTAATTGTACTTTTACCATCAACACATGAAGCTAGTGCGAATAATAGCAAGCCTAAATCAGGCGTATCAACTAAATCATATGTAAAATTAGTTAATTTACTTTCTTTGATTATTAAATAATTATCATAAGTTTCAATGTTAGCTCCAATCGAAGTGAATAAGTCAATTATTTTTTTATCACCTTGAGTTGAGTTAAAGCAGACATTTTTAATGGTAATTGGACCACTAAAGGCTCCTAAAGTTAGGAAATAACCAATTTGACTTAAATCACCTTCGATACTTACTTCAAATGGTAGGTAAGTTTGTCGTCCT
>Ga0116169_1003494_pt1 | contig 10428 bp, 10 predicted proteins | sample AD_UKC130_MetaG_FD_89796 | JGI IMG/M metagenome (GOLD analysis project Ga0116169, IMG submission 89796) | Active sludge microbial communities of municipal wastewater-treating anaerobic digesters from Canada - AD_UKC130_MetaG | ecosystem: Engineered > Bioreactor > Anaerobic > Digestate | place... | reverse complement strand
TCGATATCGCGTTACCACCGTGAAAACGGTGGCGACCTGATCTGGGAAGTGGCCAGCGGCTATTTCGGCTGCCGCGATGCCGACGGCCGGTTCAGCGAAGAGCTGTTCGTGCGCAACGCGACCGATCCGCAGGTCAAGATGATCGAGATCAAGCTGTCGCAGGGGGCCAAACCGGGCCATGGCGGCGTGCTGCCGGGGCCGAAGGTAAGCCTCGAGATCGCCGAGGCGCGCGGCGTGGCTCCGGGGGTGGACTGCGTTTCACCGGCCAGCCACAGCGCATTCTCGACGCCGATCGGGCTGCTCGAGTTCGTGGCCCGGCTGCGCAAGCTGTCGGGCGGCAAGCCGACGGGTTTCAAGCTGGCGATCGGCCATCCCTGGGAATGGTTCGCGATCGCCAAGGCGATGCAGGTCACTGGCATCACGCCCGATTTCATCGTGGTCGACGGCAAGGAGGGCGGCACGGGCGCGGCCCCGGTCGAGTTCCTGGACCGCATGGGCGCGCCGATGAAGGAGGGACTGCTGCTGGTGCACAACACGCTGGTCGGCCTGAATCTGCGCTCGCGGGTGCGCATCGGCGCCGCCGGCAAGCTGGTGACGGCCTTCGACATCGCCCGAACCATGGCGCTGGGCGCCGACTGGTGCAACAGCGCACGCGGCTTCATGTTCTCGCTGGGCTGTGTGCAGGCGTATACGTGCCACACCGGCACCTGCCCGACGGGCGTGACGACCCAGGATCCGGTCCGGCAGCGGGCGCTGGTCGTGCCCGACAAGTCGCTGCGGGTGTTCAACTTCCATCAGAACACCCTGCGTGCGCTGGCTGAACTGGTCGCGGCCGCGGGCCTGACCCATCCCGGCGAGTTTCGCCCGCATCACATCGTGCGGCGCATCACCCACAACGAGATCAAGCTGCTGTCCAACGTCTATCCGTTTTTGCAGCCGGGCGAACTGCTCGATGGCGATGCCGAGCCGGCCGTCTATCGCACCTACTGGCCGATGGCCAGGGCCGAAAGTTTTGCGCAGCTGAACACGGTCTGAGCGGGCGGGTCAGCCGGACCCGCAGGCCCGGTGGCAACCCGGCCCGCAGGCCTATGACGGTCAGGAACGCAGAGCCGGGGTCGTCTCGACGAAGGACGGACGCGACAGCAGCTTGTCGGCCATGCGCGCGAGGTTTGCGTGGCGCGAACGCCAGTCGATCTCGGGGAAGCGGAAGTCCAGGTACGACAGCGCGCAGCCCGTGGCGATGTCGGCAAGCGAATACCGGCCCTCGCAGCACCAGGGCTTGTCCGCCAGCCCGGACGACATGGCCGCCAGCGCGGCGTCGATCTTGCCGGTCTGGCGGGCGATCCAGCGTTCGCTGCGTGCGCCCTCGTCGCGCTGGCTGTACTCCAGGCGGATGAGCACGGCTGCGTCGAGCAGCCCGTCGGCCAGGGCTTCCCAGCAGCGCACCTCGACGCGGGCTCGGCCCGACGGCGGAATGAGGCGATGCACCGGGGTGAGGTTGTCCAGGTATTCGACAATGACGCGGGAGTCGAAGATGGCTCCGCCGTCGTCCATGATCAGGCAGGGCACCTTGCCCAGCGGATTCGATTGCTGAATCGGGCTGTCGGCCGCCCAGACGTCCTGCAGCTCGTACTGGTACTCGATTTTTTTCTCCGCCATCACCACGCGGACTTTGCGTGCGTAAGGGCTGGTGTCGGAGCCGATCAACTTCATGGGTGCCTGCCGGTCAGTGCGGTTCAGTATAACAAGGGGTCGGTGCTAGCATTATTGGATGGAACACTCCGCTCTCACTGCACTTTCACCGCTCGACGGCCGCTATGCCGCCCGTCTGGGCTCCCTGCGCGATCTCCTTTCGGAGGCCGCTTTCATGCGATGCCGGGTCCAGGTCGAGATCGCCTGGCTGGTCGCCTTGTCGGACGCTGGAATGCCCGAACTCGCGCCGTTCTCGGCCGATTCTCGCCGCTTTCTGGCTGAATTGCTCGACACTTTTGACACGACAAAAGCCGCACGCATCAAGCAGATCGAAGAAAAGACGAACCACGACGTCAAGGCCGTCGAGTATTTCCTGAAGGAATCGGTTGCCGGACAGCCGCAACTCCTGGCGGCCGCCGAGTTCATCCATTTCGCCTGCACGTCTGAGGACATCAACAACACGTCCCACGGGCTGATGCTCAGCCGCGCGCGCGCCGAAGTGCTGCTGCCTGCGACCCGCAAGGTCATCGACCGGCTGCGTGAGCTGGCCCATGAGCTGGCCGACGCGCCGATGCTGTCGCGCACCCACGGGCAGCCCGCGAGCCCGACCACGATGGGCAAGGAAATCGCCAATGTGGTCGCGCGACTCGAGCGCGCCGTGCAGGGGCTGCGCGACGTGCCGATCCTGGCCAAGATGAATGGCGCGGTGGGCAACTTCAACGCCCATCTGTCGGCCTGTCCCGAGCTCGACTGGGAGGCGCTGTCGCGCCGGGTGGTCGAATCCCTCGGGCTGCAGTTCAATCCGTACACGATCCAGATCGAGCCGCACGACTACATGGCCGAATACTTCGATGCGGTGGGGCGGCTGAACACCATTCTGCTCGACCTGAATCGCGACCTGTGGGGCTACATCTCGCTGGGCTATTTCCGCCAGAAGACGAAGGCCGGCGAGATCGGTTCGTCGACGATGCCGCACAAGGTCAATCCGATCGACTTCGAAAACTCCGAAGGCAATCTGGGCCTGGCCAATGCACTGCTGCGCCATCTGGCTGAAAAGCTGCCGGTGTCGCGCTGGCAGCGCGACCTGACCGATTCGACGGTGCTGCGCAACGTCGGCGTCGCGCTCGGCTATTCGGTGCTCGCCTGGGACTCGTGTCTGCGCGGGCTGGGCAAGCTCGAGATCAATCGCGAGCGGCTGGCCGAGGATCTGGATGCCAACTGGGAGGTGCTCGCCGAGCCGATCCAGACCGTGATGCGCCGCTATGGCATCGAGAATCCGTACGAGCAGCTCAAGGAACTCACGCGCGGCCGCTCGATCACGCCGGCTCAGCTCGCGGCCTTCGTCGACGGGCTGGCGATCCCCGAGGAAGCCAAGGCACGTCTGCGCGAACTGACGCCCGCCACCTACATCGGCAAGGCCGTCGAGCTGGCGCGCCGCGTCTAGTCGCGGCACGCAACCGGCGACGCAACCCGCGTTCAGCGCCGATTGCTTCCAGGGAATAGACTGCCCCGCTGAGCCGTTGATCGGCTGACGGGGTGCACGTCGCTTTGCCGACTTGGTACTAACTAGGACAATTGTGGATTCGTTTGAAACAGTCAGCCGATGGTGAGCAAGCGCTTTCTGCGGTCGGTGCGCCTGCTGGCCGAGTGCTACCAGTCCTTCGAGCGACTGTCGGGGCGGCATCTGCGCGAACTGGGCCTGACACCGGCGCAGTTCGACATCGTCGCGACGCTGGGCAATCTCGATGGACTGAGTTTCCGTGAACTGGGCGAGCGCACGCTGATCACGAAAGGGACGCTGACCGGCGTGGTCGCGCGGCTGGAGGCTCGCGGACTGGTGGAGCGCCGCCCGCACCCCCAGGACGGGCGCAGTGAATTGCTTCAACTCACCGCGGACGGCCAGGCCCTGTTCGAGCGCGTGTTTCCCGCGCATGTGACGCATTGCCACCAGGCCTTCCGGGGCTGGTCGGCGGGCGATTTCGACGACCTGGACAGCCGGCTCGTGCGACTGCGCGACGCCCTGTCCGGCACCGTACCGGTGCGTGCCCGAGCGCTTTCAAAGGAATGAACACCATGCAGGATCTTCTCGACAACCCCGCGGTCCAGGCGGGTGGTGGCCCGCTGCTGGTTGCCCTGATCGTCGCACTGCTGCTCGCCCGCACTCCTGCCGCGTGGCTGGCCATCGCGGCCGGCTACGCAACGATGCTCGCGTTGAGCACCGGCTTGTCGTTCAGCCCGCTGACTGCGTCGCGCAAGGTTGCACTGCTCGTGCTGCTTGCCCCGGTCGCGGGCCTGATCATCGATCGGGCCGACCCGCGCGCCACCGGCCGGGCCATACCGGTCGCGCTGGGAGTGGCAGGCGGACTGGCCGCTCTTTGGGCGATGGCCTCGGTACTGTCCCAGCGGGAGTCGGCCGAAGCCATCACCCGTGGTGCGCTGGTCTTCGTCAGTGCCGCCGGCATCGTCGCGCTGGTTGCCCGCTTGCGCAGCGATGGCGTGGCCAGCGCAGCGGCCGGGCTTGGCCTTGGTCTGGCGAGCGGTGTGGCCGCCCTGCTGTCCGCGTCGGTCGGCTACTTCATGTCCGGCGTCGCGGTGGCCGCCGCCTCGGGCGCCATGCTGCTGGTTCAGATGGTGCTGGGCCGCAGCCTGCCCGCCGGGTCGGCGGGCTCGCTGACTGTCGGCCTGGCCGCGGCCTTGTTCGCGAGCGCCTCGCTGATGCTGGCGCAACTGCCCTGGTACGCGCTGCCGTTGATGGCGGTCGTGCCGGCGGTGCTGCTGCTCGTCCCGCGCGGCCGGGGCCCCGTCTGGAGACAGGCGCTCACGCTGGGTGTCGCTGCGGTGGCCGCTGCCGCCATTCCGCTGCTGGCGGCCTGGGCCGCCACGCTGAGCACTTAGACCACCGCGCTGCCGATTTTTTTTTGCTGCCTCAAACCACCAAGTCGAAAGAGATCTCTTCATGAAGAAACAACTGTTCGCCCTTGCCATCGCCGCCCTGCCACTGGGCGCCATCGCGCAGTCCGAGAGCTACACGCTGGACACGTATCACACCTACCCCAACTTCATGGTCGAGCACTGGGGGCTGTCGATGATGCACGGCCAGTTCGGCAAGGCGACCGGAAAGTTCTCGTTCGACAAGGCCGCCAAGTCGGGCGCAGTGGAAATGAGCATCGAGACCGCATCGCTGTCCACCGGCGACAACGACAAGGGATCGCGTCCCCGTTCGCGCGACGAGCACCTGCGTTCGGCCGACTTCTTCAACGTCGCCGAATTCCCCCGGATCACCTTCAAGTCGACCAAGGTCTCGTTCGCCGGCGACATGCCCAGCGGCGTCGATGGCAACCTGACGATGCTCGGTGTCACCAAGCCCGTCTCGCTGACCTTCGAGCGCTTCAAGTGCGGCTCCAATCCGTTCAACAAGAAGGCCCGTTGCGGCGGCAACGCTGTGGGCAAGTTCAAGCGTTCGGACTTCGGCATGAAGACCGCGCTGCCGGCCGTGGGTGACGAAATCGCCTTGAACATCGAATTCGAAGGCGACAAGGACTGATCGGTTGGCGGCCCGGCGGCCCGCCGTCCACCCTGTGCTGCGACGACTGTCCGGACGTTACACTCCGCTCGGGAATAAACCGCCCGCAGGCAGCGTACATGGGCGGGGGGCTGCGTTTGCTGCCTCACCTCGACAAGGCGCCGCGCATGTGCGTCATGACTTGCATCAGGAAAGGACCGATTCAATGAAGAAACTTGCAATCAGCCTCGTGGGGGCCGCAGTGGCCGCTGGAGCCTTGTACGCCATCCCGGCCGCGGCCCAGTTTGCCAAGGTGGAAGACGCGGTCAAGTACCGCAAGGCATCGTTCACCGTGATGGCCAATCATGTCGGTCGCCTGTCGGCCATGGCCAAAGGCGAACGGCCGTTCGATGCGGCCGCGGCCCAGAACTCGGCCCGGATTGTCGAAATGGCGTCCCATCTGCCCTGGGAAGCCATGGTCCCCAACTCGGCCAGCGGTGAAACCCGTCTGAAGCCCGAGGGGCTGGCCAATGCGGCCGAATTCAAGCAACTCGCTGACAAGCTGCAGACCGAGACCGCGAAGCTTGTCACCGCTTCGGCCAGCCTCGACGGCCTGAAGGCACAGATGGGCCCGACGGGCGCAGCGTGCAAGGCTTGCCACGACAAGTTCCGCAAGGACTGAGCGGCTGACGCTCTGGTCGCCCGCCTCGCGGGCGGCTGGGGAACAGCGCAAGACGGGCGGCCCGCGGGCCGCCCGCTTTCATTTTGCGAACGCCGGTCCTTTAGCGCTCAGCGAACCTGGGTGACCGTGTAGCCGACCGCCACCGCGCAGGCGACCAGGACGATCAGTGCGCGCAGACGCAGTCCGGCACCGTCCTCGGCCGGTTCTGGCAGGGAAGCGCCGGCGGGGTATTCGCGATCGCCGCCGACCATCGGCGCAATCAGCGTCTCCTTCCTGATGCGGGCGTAAAAGAAGATCGCGGCCAGATGCAGTGCGATCAGCCCAAGCACCACAAACCGGTTCAGGCGGTGCAGCGTCGTGAGGAGGTCGCTGGTGTCATTGGACACCATGGACTTCAGCGGCCCATCCCACATGATCGAGTCGTTTGCAAACAGCCCGGTGCCGGCCTGGAAGAGCAGGGCGGCGAGCAGTGCGTAGACCGAGAACGCACCCAGCGCATTGTGGCCCGGTGTCGGATCGGCTCGACCGCCGAGATAGCGCAGCGCCGCCATCGGGTTGGGCGGGAAGTTTCCGAAGCGCGCATACCGCGAGCCGATGAAGCCCCAGATCACGCGGAACGCGACCAGCGTGAGAATCGCAAAACCGAAGCGGAAGTGCCAGGCGATGGCGTCTCCGCCGATCTTCACCGAGACGAGCGAGCCGACGATGCACACCAGCAGGGCCCAGTGGAACAGGCGGGTGGGCAGGTCCCACACCCGGACGCGTCGATCGTTCATCGGCATTCACTCCATGGAGGCGAAGACGAGAACAATAGCGCGACGCCGGCCGAATTGCGGGCCGGTCGGCCGCCACTGTTGTCGTGGCGACGCGTGCCGACGCTCGCCGTGTGGCGATCGGGCGGTCCGCGCGGACGATCGACGCGGACAGTCATGGACGCCGGTCAGGGCAGCTCGGGCTGACCGTCGTCCTTCTTCTTGAGCGGCTTGACCAGGTCTTCGCGCTTGACGCCCAGCCACATCGCGATGGCGGCGGCGACGAACACCGACGAGTAGATGCCGAACAGGATCCCGATGGTGAGCGCCAGGGCGAAGTAATGCAGCGTCGCGCCGCCGAACAACAGCATCGACAGCACCATCAGCTGCGTGGAGCCGTGCGTGATGATGGTGCGAGAGATGGTGCTGGTGATCGCGTGATCGAGCACGGCCGGGGCGCTCATCTGACGGGCGGCCCGCTCGCGGAATTTCTCGCGCACCCGGTCGAAGATGACGACCGACTCGTTGACCGAATAGCCCAGCACCGCCAGCACGGCCGCCAGCACCGACAGCGAGAATTCCCACTGGAAGGCGGCGAAGAAGCCCAGGATGATGATGACGTCGTGCAGGTTGGCGATGATGGCCGCCACCGCGAACTTCCATTCGAAGCGGATCGCCAGATAGATCATGATGCCGACGACCACGAACAGCAGCGCCAGCGCCCCGTCAGTGGCGAGTTCGGAGCCGACCTGCGGCCCGACGAATTCGACACGGCGCAGTTCGGCCTTGGCGTCCTGCGCCTTCAGGGCGCCCATCACCTGGTCGCTGAGTTTGGCGGTGCTCTCGCCCTTGCGCACCGGCAGCCGGACCATCACATCGCGGGCCGTGCCGAAGTTCTGCACCTGCGCATCGGTGTAGCCGAGCGATTCGACCGTCTTGCGGATCGATTCGAGGTTGGCGGCCTGCGGATAGCTGACCTCGAGCACCGTGCCGCCGGTGAACTCGATCGACAGATGCAGACCGCGGGTGGCGAGGAATCCGACCGCCGCCATGAAGGTGAGCAGCGAGATCAGGTTGAACACCAGGGCATGCCGCATGAACGGGATGTCGCGGCGAATGCGAAAGAATTCCATGGAGTCGTCTCGTGTGCAGATTCAGGTGGGTTTCCAGACCTGGCCGATCGAGACCTTGCCCAGCTTCTTTTGACGCCCGTACCAGAGGTTGACGACCCCGCGCGAGAAGAACACCGCCGAGAAGATCGAGGTCATGATGCCCAGGCAATGCACGACCGCAAAGCCGCGGACGGCGCCCGAGCCGAACACCAGCAGCGCCAGGCCGGCGATCAGCGTGGTCACATTGGAGTCGAGAATGGTCGCCCAGGCGCGCTCGTAGCCGGTCGCAATGGCGGCCTGCGGTGGCATGCCGTTGCGCAGTTCCTCGCGGATGCGCTCGTTGATCAGCACGTTCGCGTCGATTGCCATGCCCAGCGTGAGCGCCACGGCGGCGATGCCGGGCAGCGTGAGCGTGGCCTGCAGCAGCGACAGCAGCGCGACCAGCAGCAGCAGGTTGACGGCCAGCGCCAGCGTCGAGAACAGCCCGAACAGCAGGTAGTACGACGCCATGAACCCGGCGATCGCGATGAAGCCGTACATCGTGCTGTTGAAGCCCTTGCTGATGTTGTCGGCGCCCAGGCTCGGACCGATGGTGCGCTCCTCGATGATCTCCATCGGGGCGGCCAGCGCGCCGGCGCGCAGCAGCAGCGCCAGATCGTTGGCCCCTTGCGGGCTTTCCATTCCGGTGATCTGGAAGCGCGAGCCCAGTTCGGCCTGGATGGTGGCCACGGTCAGGACTTCGCCCTTGCCGCGCTCGAACAGGACCACCGCCATCGGCTTCTTGATGTTCTCGCGCGAGACATCGCGCAGCACTCGGCCAGCGCCATCGTTGAGCTGGATGCCGACCGCGGCTCGCTGGTTCTCGTCGAAGGTCGCCTGCGCGCCGGTGAGCTGTTCACCGGAGAAGATCACCTGCTTGCGCAGCACCACCGGGGCGCCCCGTCCGACCTTGAAGAGTTCGCTGCCGAAAGGCACCGGACCGCTGCCCATCAGCGCCGCCTGGGCCTCGGCCGAGCCATCGACCAGCCGCGCCTCGAGGGTGGCGGTGCGCCCGAGGATGTCCTTCGCCTTGGCGGTGTCCTGCACCCCCGGCAGCTGCACGACGATGCGGTCGGCGCCCTGCTGCTGGATGACAGGTTCGGCCACGCCGAGCTCGTTGACCCGGTTGTGCAGCGTGGTGATGTTCTGCTTGAGGGCGGTGTCGAGCACTTCCTTGGCGGCCGCGGGCTTGAACACGGCGACCAGCTTCAGGTCGCTGCCGTCGGTGGCGTCGGTGAGCTCGAGGCTGGGCTGGCCATCGAGGATGACGTTGCGCGCCTTGCCCCGTGTGTCCTCGTCGCGAAAGCGGACTTCGATCGTGTCGCCGGAGCGGCTGATGCCGGCATGGCGGACGTTCTTCTCACGCATCAGCGAGCGCAGATCGCCCGCGGTGCTGTCCAGACGCTTGGTCAGCGCCTGCTTCATGTCGACCTGCAGCAGAAAATGCACGCCGCCCCGCAGATCGAGGCCGAGGTACATCGGCAGTGCGCCCAGGCGGGTAAGCCACGAGGGCGAGGCCGACAGCAGGTTCAGCGCGACCACGTACACCGGCTCGGTGGCATCGGGATTGAGCTCTTTCTGGAGCACATCCTTGGCCTTGAGCTGGGTGTCGGTGTCGGCGAACCGGGCCTTGACCGAGTTGCCGTCGAACAGCAGGCCCGTCGACTTGATCTGGGCCTTCTGCAACGACGCTTCGACCCGTGCGAGCATGCCCGCATCGATCTTGATGGTCGCCTTGCCGCTGGACACCTGAACGGCGGGAGACTCGCCGAAGAAGTTGGGCAGCGTGTAGATCAGGCCGAACGCCAGGGTGACGGCCAGGATGGCGTATTTCCAGATCGGATAGCGATTCATCAGCAGGTCTCGTGCAATGCCTCGCAGCCGGGCGGCGGGCGCGCCCCGGATGCCGGCTGGGAAGTCAGATGGCCTTCATCGTGCCGTTGGGCAGCAGGGTCTGGACGGCGGATTTCTGCACATGGATCTCGAGGGGGCCGTCGGCGGCGCGCGCCACTTCGAGGGTGATGTAGCTTTCGCCGACCTTCGAGATCTTGCCGACCACGCCACCGGCGGTGACCACTTCGTCGCCCTTCTTGAGCGCTTCGAGCATGGCGCGCGCCTCTTTGGCACGCTTCATCTGCGGACGGATCATCAGGAAATACAGCACCACGAACATCAGGATGATCGGCAGGAAGCCGAGGATCTGCTGCTCGGTGGAGCCGCCAGCGGTCTGGGCGTAAGCGGTTGAAATCAGCACGTTTTCTTCCTCCTAGGGGCAACCGGGCATTATAACCGTGCAGGTCTCAGCCCACGCCGCGTGCGCGGTCCTGGGCAAATCGCTGCCGGAACTGTTCGAACCCGCCCACAGCGATCGCATCGCGCATCTCGGCCATCAGCGACAGGTAGTAATGCAGGTTGTGAATGGTGGCCAGACGGGCGCCGAGGATTTCGTCGACCCGCTGAAGGTGATGAACATAGGCGCGCGAAAAATTGCCGCAGGCGTAGCAGCCGCAGGTTTCGTCGATCGGTCGCTTGTCGTCACGGAACCTTGCGTTGCGCAGCCGCAGATCGCCAAAGCGCGTGAACAGCCAGCCGTTGCGCGCGTTGCGGGTGGGCATCACGCAGTCGAACATGTCGATGCCATGGGCCACG
>Ga0116169_1003492_pt1 | contig 10429 bp, 1 predicted proteins | sample AD_UKC130_MetaG_FD_89796 | JGI IMG/M metagenome (GOLD analysis project Ga0116169, IMG submission 89796) | Active sludge microbial communities of municipal wastewater-treating anaerobic digesters from Canada - AD_UKC130_MetaG | ecosystem: Engineered > Bioreactor > Anaerobic > Digestate | place... | reverse complement strand
TTGCGCCATCGCAGCTGGCGACAAATGTCTGCGCGCCGCCACTGGCGTCCAAAGAACTTGGCCCAGCTAATGCCGAACAGACGGGTGGGGGTTCAATTTGTCCGACGGTCAGCGACGCCGACGCTGTTGGTGCCTCAGTCGGCGCGACACGAACGGTGTGAATAACCACCGCGTAAGTAGTATTCGCAGGGAAAGTCACAACACAAGTCGAAGCTGTGCAACCGGCGCGAGTTGTACCGTTCAGGCTCCACACGTATGTCGTTGTGTTCACGCATGTGGCCGTGTAGGTGAACGACGGCGACTGCCAACCCGCAGAGACAGGCCCCGCGATGGCGGTGCACTGCGGGGCACCGCGCTGAGTTACCGCTAGGCTAAATGCCGATGACGAGTTGTTACTTGGACTGACCTCAACAATTAATGTGGCCGAACTGATCGACGTTCGCTCTGGAAACGATACGCCGCACGTCGACCCTGTACAGGTCGGGATAATCGCTCCCGCCAATTTCCAAACGTAGGACGATGTGTTCGCGCATGTGGCACCGTAAGTCTGTGTGCTCGCTGCAGCGGATACGCTCGTCGGACCGCTCAACGCTGTACACGCGGATGCCCCCGCTTGCGTGATAGCCAAGCTCGCAGGCGCTGCCGTATTTGTCGACGGCGCGACCTGTACGGTGTGATTGGCGGTCGTCGTCGCACTGTTTGCGGTGAAATTCACAACGCAGCTGGCGGTTGTGCAGCTTGGCACTGCAACACCGTCCAACGTCCACGCATATGCAGCGGTGTTGGCGCAGCTCGCCACATACGTTTGACTACTTGCCGCGGAGACAATTGTCGTCGGGCCGGTGACAATATTACATGTAGCGACACCCGCTTGCGTCATCACCAGTGTCGCGACCATTGTGGGTGCATTCGTGGGCGCAACTTTGACTGTGTGCGTTATCGGCGTCTGAGTCGTGTTAGCAGCAAATGTCAGCGGGCAAGTCACACCTGTACAGCTAGTGGGCTGGTTGTTCAGCGTCCACACGTAGGTCGACGTATTGGCACACGTGGCCGTTAGCGACACGCTGGCTCCGCCTGCAACGAACGAAGTAGGTCCGGTGATGGAAGTACATACGGATGCGCCCGCTTGCGTACCGGCGAGCGAAGCCACCGCCGTCAGCGCGTTAGCGGGTGCAACGCCCACACTGAACGGCAACGCCGTGGTTGCCGTATTCGTGGCGAAGGTTACCGAGCACGTCGAACCGGTGCAGCCCGCAACAGGCGAGCCATTCAATGTCCAGGCGAAGGTAGTCGTGTTTGCACATGTCGCTGTGTATGTCTGGGTACTCGCAGTCGCTGATACGTTTGTAGGTCCGCCAACCGCTGTACACGCCGATGCCCCGGTTTGCACAACTGCAACGCTCGCCGTCGCGGCCGTATTGTTAGCAGGTGCAACCTGCACCGTGTGATTTGCTGCTGTTGTCACTGCATTAGCCGCAAAACTCACAGCACAGCTGATCGTCGTGCATGCTGGTAGCACCACACCATCCAACGTCCACACGAAGCTGGACGTGTTGGCGCAACTCGCTGTGTAGGTTTGACTGCTGGCACCAGATCCAATCGTCGTTGGACCGGTGACGCCATTACACGCCGATACTCCCGTTTGACTGAAAACCAAACTCGCGACGGATGTCGCCGCGTTGGCGGGAGAGACTTTGATCGTGTGGCTTGCCGCAGCCTGACTTGTGTTGGCTGCGATGGCCAACTGGCACGTAGCAGCCGTGCATGAAGTCGGTTGGTTGTCTAACGTCCAAACATACGCTGAGGTGTTAGCGCAAGTAGCCGTCCACGTGACGTTGCCACCGGCGGCCACAACTGTCGTCGGACCGGAAATGGCTGTGCACGCGGACGCACCTGCTTGAGTAACGGCGATGCTTGCGATTGCAGTGGGCGCGTTCGAAGGAGCTACCTGCACGGTAAACGCTACGGATGTCGTTGCCGCATTAACGGGGAACGAGACTGCACAGGTTGCCGAAGTGCATCCGGGAATTGCCGTTCCATTGAGCGACCACACGTAAGCCGTCGTGTTCGCACACGTTGCCGAGTAGGACTGACTTCCTGCGCTCGCCGACACTGACGTCGGTCCACTTACGGAAGAACATGCCGACGCACCGGTCTGGGCGACGGCAAGGCTCGCGACAGCCGTGAGATTGTTCGACGGTGCAACCTGCACCGTGTGATTGACGGTAGTGGTTGCACTGTTAGCGGTGAAGGCCACGCTGCACGTCGCTCCGGTACACGCAGGGATCGCAGCGCCGTCTAAAGTCCAGCTGTACGTCGACGTGTTCACGCAGGTCGCTGTGTATGACTGACTGTTTGCACTGGCCACGACGCTAACGGGGCCACCGAGTGACGAGCAAACGGACGCCCCCGCTTGCGTGATCGCCAATGTCGCAAAACTCGCTACGTTGTTGGACGGAGCAACTTTTAAGCTGCGCGCAACTGACGTTGTCGACGTATTCGCCGCAAACGCAACGTTGCACGTGGTGCCTGTGCAAGCGGCAATAGTCACACCGTCCAGCGTCCACACATACGTCGACGTATTCGCGCATGTTGCTGAATAAGATTGGCTTCCTGCCGATGCAGCCACAGAACTTGGGCCGCTGATCGCGGTACAGGTTGACACGCCAGTCTGTGCGACGGCTAAGCTCGCCGTCGCAGACACATTGTTTGCTGGAGCGACTTGAACCGTGTGGTTAACAGTCGTAGTTCCCGTATTCGCACCGAAGCTGACAGCGCAGCTGGCCGTAGTACAGCCTGCTATGGTCGCGCCATCCAATGTCCAAACGTAACTTGCGGTGTTCGCACAGCTAGCGCTGAACGTCTGATTTGCAGCCAACGGTCCAATCGTCGTTGTACCGGTCACACTGTTACACGCAGAAACACCCGTTTGCGAAACGACAATACTCGCGATAGCCGTTGGCGCGTTCGCAGGCGCAACTTTGATCGTGTAAACGGAGGCATTTTGGCTGCCGTTTCCGACGAACGAAACCTGGCAGGTGGCGCCCGTACAGGTGCTCAATTGATCGTTGATAGTCCAAACATAGGCCGATGTATTCAAGCACGTGGCGGTCCACGAAAAACTACCGCCTTGGTTCGGCACAGTCGTGATGCCGGCAATTGATGTGCATACTGATGCGCCTGCTTGCGTCACTGCCAAACTTGCAGATGCGGACGGGGTCGATGCTGGCGCGACTTGAACAGTGAACGGCACCGCTGAGGTTGACGGATTCGTCGGAAAGGTGATGTCGCAGTTAGACGCAGTACACGCTGGCAGGCTCGTGCCGTTGAGTGTCCATACATACGCGGTGGTATTGATGCACGTAGCGGAATAGCTCAGAGTTGCGCCCGCAGATGGGGCGTTGGTCGCACCCGCAACGAGCGAGCAGGAACCGGGATTGGGAACGAAACTGGCTACAGCGACAATGTCCGCCGCATTGGTACCAACAGTTATCGTGCATACTGGATTCGTGGCGCAGCTTGGCACGCCAGACCAAGCACCGAATCCATAGCCGGCAAACGGCGAGGCCGTCAAGGTAACGACTTGGCCCGTAAAGTACCTCGGCCGACCGGGACTGACAACGATCGTGCCGCCACTACTTGGCACAATTTGAGATGAAATTGCGATATCGATCGCGCCGCTAAATCCTTCTCTTTTCAGATTTCCGCTCGCATCGTATTCACGCTCCACGCTGGTGCCGTCACTGTACCGAATGTTCAACACGCGACCCAAAGCGTCATACTGAAGCACCACAGCATCCGCCTTGAACATCATGCTGCCGAGCGTCACATAAAGGATTGTCGCGGCAATTCTCGCTGCAAACGGTCGCATTATTTTTTGCCCCAAATCTTCCCGAAGTACTCCGTGGCTTTTGATGTAGCTTCCGCTTTCCAACTGCTGAAATCAGCGTTCAATTTTTTGAATTTTGTTTCGGCGAGCGCAATGAGATTTCTCTGTTTATCAAACACCGCAACAGCATGAATTTCCGGTCCACCCGAAATGGCGGCGATCTTCACTTTCGCGACGTCCGTTGCGGCAACCTCCGTTTTGAGTACTTTTGAATACGTGGCAGCATGCAATCCTGCGTCTTTAAACCCTTTCGCGGACTCCAAGCCAATGTCCGAAACAAGGTATTTTTCTGGGGCTACCAAAACGCCAACGTGAGTTGACTTCAGAGCAACAAGTTCCGTTGTCGTCGTCGTTCCCTTAACAGCGATCGATTCCATAACTCTTGCGGTTGTAGTTGACACTACACCCTCGACGCCCCCCCGGGCAAAACCGGCAGGCGTCACTGCTAGTGCGAGATTTGCACCGTCCACACCAATCATTACCGCGAAGTCGACCTTGGCGGCCAAGCACACCGAATAGTACGTAAAACCCTGACCATCACATCTGCCGATTGAATTCCACTGGCGTGCACGTACGTCCAGATATCCATCCGCCTCCCCGGTCCTATCAACATCTGGAGCGTGGGGGGTGCCGTCCGGGCCAACGGTGTAGCCGGCATATGGGTCGGCACCGTCTCGCGCAAGCCCAGTGGGATCTACGAAGTTAAACTCGTCACCCATCGAGTAGGAATAGCTATTCATCGTGTCACTTTGCCCGATACCACCGCGGATCGGATCGCGCGAGAGGAATCGACCTGCTAAAGGTGACAGGTAGCGAGCCCGTACGTTAAGTAGTCCGCTTGCTTCTGTCTGAATGCCATGTCTGCCACCGAACACGAACGGGTTTGAAACGCCATTGGCCATCGGCGTTGAAACGGTAGTGCTGAATACGGGTTCGTAGGCCGCGACGGAAGCGCCGGCGGAATTCGAGAGGCTCACCGTGTGCCCCATTGGCGTGAACGCGTACGCGATACGCCCCCCGCTCGCATCGATCTGCGCCAACAGGCCGTCGACGCCGTAAATGTAGTAGCGTTGAGCGATGCTATTGACGTCTAACTCAGCCAACATCTGTTGCATTGCGCCATTAGGCTCCGTGAGGAGCCTTGTCGTGCTGCCGTTTACTGTTCGCTCAAGTCGATGCCCTTGGCCGTTGTAGCGATTCGATTCGCTGAGTCCCGGACGACTTACGCTTTTCAGCAGATCCAAATCGCTGTGCACGAAGTCCGTAGTGACTCCGCCGACCACTTGTCGGACCATACGCCCCGCAAGATCGTGGTCAAAGGTGTCGCCTGAGACAACGTCTGTCACCACTCTATTCGCATCGTCTACTGTCCATCTCCTGACGCGCGGAGCGAGAGTAGGCTGAAGCGGAAGAGTTTCATCCGCCCGGACGATTCTTCCAGTTGGATCGAGTGTGTGAACGTGAGAGGAAATGGCTGCGCCATCGGCCTTTGCGTTGTGAACACTCGTCTTGCGTCCAGCCGCGTCGTAACCGTATTGCACGTACGTACCGTTCGGGTGCGTGAGACGCGTAATTTGGTCTGCTAGGTTGTATTCATACTGGTGGTCGGCGTTCGACACCCAGTCGCGCACGGTCAGCATCCGCTCAGCATTGTCATACGTGTAGTTGACCGGGCGATTTCCTGGATACATAACTTGTATTCGATTGCCAGCGTCGTCATAATCGTAGCCAACGGAGTTATTGAACGGATCAGTGAAAGACTTTAGTCGGTTGGCCTCGTCGTAGCTGTACCGGGTTGTGCCAACGGTGTCACGCATTTGAACGAGATTGCCGTTGCCGTCATACGTGTAGACGACGTCAGCGCCGTCACTGTAAAGCGTTCGCTTGCGGCGATTGGCTTCGTCGTACTCGTGCCGTATGGTGCGTTTCTCTCCAGTTACAACGTCCAGATCCGGGTTCTTGACTTTGATGAGATTGTTGTTTGAGTCGTACTCGTACTCCCAAACGTTTCCCAACGGATCCCTTTCGGTGAGAAGATTCCCCGCTTTGTCGTACGTGTAGGAGGTCGTTTTGCCACGAGGGTCGGTGCGCTCTGTCATCCGGTTGGCGTCGTCGTATTTGGCAGTACTAGTGCCACCCATTGCATCGTTCGCGCTCGTAAGATTGCCGTTGCCGTCGTACCCGTATTCGGTCGCGTTGCCTTTCTGGTCTATGGATTTCCAGAGCTTGCCATCGGTGTAGTACTCGTAGCGCTGAACAAGATTCAATCCAGCCTCGTCTGCAGCGACGCGCGTGACGCGTCCCGCACGGTCGTAACCGTAAGTAACCGTTCGACCTTCGGGATCCGTCATTTTGAGAAGGCGACCGTCGGCGTCGTAATCGAATCCCGTGTTACGAGAAAGAGGTAGCCGATCCTTTGTCACTCGACCAGATCGGTCAATGTCGCGATATGAGGTGTTGTTGCGCTCGTTGGTAACCGAAATCAATCGGCCAGCATTGTCGTAGCCAAGACCACGCGACACCTGACGACCGGAGACCGTTCGGGTGATCAATGCGAGTCGATTCGCTGCGTCATATGTGTAAATCGTTTCATTTGAACGCGCGTCAACGACTTTCGTGAGATTGCGGTTCTCATCGTAGAAGTATTGAATTCGGATATTGTCAGCCGGGTTTGCGAACTCCCGCGTACTCGTTTTGAGCGCACCATCAAGGTAATAGCTAAATCGGGTGACGTAGCCGAGTGCATCGGTCACCGTTTCGACCTCTCCCCGTGCCGTGTACGTCCGACCGACGACCCACGCAGAGTTGCGTGGGTCGGTGCTCGTCTCGAGATATCCGTGGGCCGTCCGAGTAAATGTGCTGGCGTTGCCCATTGGGTCAGTCACGCCCGTAACTGTGCCATCGCTCCACATAATCGTGGTCGCTGCGCCGTTGATTCCGGTTTTCGCGTATTGCTCGGGGGCGACAACCCGGTTGGGGCGGCCAGAGAGTGTGTATCCCACGCTGGTCGAGTTAGTGAGCGAAACCAACGCGTTTGCTGCAGCACTTGAAATCAGGCTTGGCAAGTGCAGATTCTTAGCGGCGTTTTGCACCCACGCCGCGCTGGTTTCTGCCATCGTCGCAGCGTCGATCGGTTCGCTGACGCTATTGACCAGTCCGAGGGCATCGTCGATATTGAGCGTTGTAGCAAAGTTGCCCGCAACACCGAGCGGTGACTTGCGCGTACGCGCGAGGGCGGTCGCGGCGTAGCGAGTCACATCGGCAGAAACGCTGCCGAAAGTAGTTTGGCGCTCATTGGACTCACCGTCAACGATTCGTGTGGCACGCGCCGCGTTATCGAAGGTAACCGAGAGAATCCCAGTATTTTCCGGTCCGTCCACCACCGTTTGGAAGCCCGCACTGTTTGCTAGCGCGCTGTAGGTAAAACAATAAGAAAAATTTGTTAACCCATTGCAGGTACGTCCTGGCGCAACCGTCCCATGTGGCGTTCGAATCGACTGTACGCCACGGTTACCATTCACCGCCGTGTAAGTGACATACAGTGCCTCGTTCCGCCGGGCGTCAAGAATGCTGCGCAGATCCCCGCCAGCGTTGTATGCGTAGCTCGTCCTGTTGCCGAGGACATCATAAACGTCTGAAATTCGGCCGCTCGTCATATCGGTCGGCGCATAGGTATACAACACGGTTCGTCCAGTGAAATCAGCCACTGCGCTTACGCGATTAGCGTTGTTCGGATCGTAGCTAACCGTGTAGATTCGCCCTGTCGTGTCGGTGATTTGGTCAACCTTGCCGTTGGCGTTGTAGCGGTAGCTAATCGTGTTACCGTCGCGATCTTGCATGCTGCGCATCCGGCCGTGGAGCGTCGCCGAATCAGGCGATTCAAATGTGTAGCTCAACTGGCCACGTGTTTGGATCGTGTAGCTGCCGTCAACATTGACTACAACCATCGAAAAATTGCCGAGGTCGACCGGTACCCACTTCGTCCCCGACAAGAAGTAGCTCTCCCCTGACCCATCCGCTTTGGCGAAGTAGAGGCGCTTGTTTCCAGCTGTCGGCACATAACCGATGCGCTGTTCGAAATTGAAGCGCCAAGGTTTGTCTGACGGTACTCCGCCGTGATCCGTCTCGTACAGCCAGTCGTAGCTGTTGTACGTGCGTTCCAAGACGAACGACAATCCGCGCCCGGGCACGACCATGTCCACAAAGCGCAGGAAAAGATTGCCATTGAAGAGTGAAACGCCCGCGACGGATGGGGTGCCACGCGATGCTGGATCGCCCAAACGTTGCGGATGCTCTACCAAAACGTTGGCGGCGCCGTTGAGAAGGCCACCACCAGCCGAGTCCTTAATTGTGGCGACTTTTAAACCGGGTGCGCGTGGAATACAGGTCCAAGAACGCTTCGTTGATGTACCGCCAGCCACCTCGGTAACCTGTTCACAGTCCTCTACTGTAAAACGCATGTTCGCCGTCAGACCTGTACCCGAAACGTCGTACTGTTGCAGTACATCAAGACGGGCCGACCCCGGTGTGATGGAGGTTACCGCGGGAGTAGCGACGGCGGTGACCGTGAACGCAACCGAGTATTTGACTGCCGTCGATTGCTCAGCACGAACATCGGCAGACCAAGTGGTACCCGTTGCAGAGAGCGCACAATTGAAGGTTGCGGATGTTGTCGCCCACGTTACCTGCGTGCAAGGCGACGGGTTCTGATTGGTGATTTGCAGGTTTATGTTGCCAGTGAACCCAGTTCCGGTCACTGTGACGGGCACTACGGTATTCACGACACCAGTGCGGGGCTGCAACGTGGAAACGGAGAACGGTATTGGAATGGAGATGAGCCCAGTATCCATAGCGGAGTAGATTGGCGTCGTGGTGCTCTGGTAGTCCGCGACCTCGAACCGAACGCGGTAAGAGCTTCCGGGCGTCGTGAGCGAAGCCATTTGGGCGGCCGACCAAGTGACTGAGCTCGTCGTATTGCCCAACCCATAGGTTGAGCAGTCCGGCAGGCAAATGGTGCTTCCGGCGACTACGTTGCCGTTCACGTCGACGAGCGACGCACGCAGCCGCATGCCATCATTGTCAGGATCTACGTGCGTGATCGACGCGTTTAGGGAACCGTTGGAATTCAATGTCGCGGATGGAGCGGACAGCGTCGGTCGCTGGTTGCCCGGGTCGATCAGAGCGTACTGGAATTGATCGAATTGGGGACGTTGATAAGTAGCATTCCCGGCGCCATCGACGGCGTACACCCTGTAGTAGATTCGCCCAGGCGCCCCTATGAGCTGAGGGCACACACCGTTCGAGACTGTCACAGAGTACAAGCTACCGCTTGTCGATGACGGTGGGATACTGCAATAAGCGAATGTGGACGTGAAATTCGCGTCCCGAGCGAACTGAAATCGCACGGTACTAATCGGACTGGCATCGTTGATTGTTGCGCTGACATTAATAACGCCAGCTGAAGGTCCGCTGGCGGTGACAGCCGAGATGGTCGGAGGAGTCGTGTCTACAGGGACGTTCGCGGTAACAGTAAATTCTCCGCTTATTAGGCTAGAGTCCAGTGCACCGTTTAGCACCCGCTGAAAATAGAAAGTCTTGGTCCCCGTCGTAAACAGAAACGTATCGTCAATCTGTATCGTCGTGAGCCCTGCCGATAGCGGGTAGTCTGCGATCCGCTGGCATGACGCTCCAACCTTTTCGCAATATCGAATAGCTCCGGAGATTGGCAGGTTGCTGCCATTCGTTTTGAAGACGTAGTATGAAACGGTTCCGCCGGGAAGCTGATTGCTATTGCTGCCCAACATCCTTGCACTCAAACCAACCCCCGTGGCGAGTAAGCCGCGATTGGGCGAAACCGTGTAGTCCGTCGCGCAGACTACCGTCGCTACGAGAGCAAAGCATATTGCGATTCCGGGGACGGCGATGCGACGATACAGGCGCTCCCAAAACGCTACGCTCGCCGAGACAAATTCAGAGTACCCCATATCCCCTCGCAAAATGGCAAACTTTGAATGAATGAGCCCTTTCAACCAACATCGGCATATTCAAATCTAGCTTGTTGACGACCGTCCGCCGCTTGTCGCAACACATAAACGAATTGTTTTAGCTGGCTTAGACTACCACTTCCAGTGTCACACGAGTAAGACACAGAAGATTCTGATCGAGAGCGTGCAACAAGATGAAATCCCACCCGATCAAGCAGTTGATTGATGCCGCATGCAAGCGTAGTGCGATAACGCACGCCGAAGTTGCAAGCAGAGCGGGGGTGTCACGCGAAACTTTGTATCGAATCATGCGCGGCAACGGCAATCGTGCGAGCGTTGAGACCGTGTGCGGAATCGCGCGTGCGGCTGGGATAGCGCCAGTAGTATTGCTGCGGATGATGTACAACGATTTGGACAGCGGTGCGCTAACGCTATTGCCTGTGCGCAAAGATGGAGACCACATTTCTTTTCTCTCGGATGTGACGATCCCCGACGGTTCGATGGTGATGGCAGGTCAGCGTTTCTTGAAAACGTGGGCGCTGCAAAACACGGGCGT
>Ga0116169_1003488_pt1 | contig 10436 bp, 12 predicted proteins | sample AD_UKC130_MetaG_FD_89796 | JGI IMG/M metagenome (GOLD analysis project Ga0116169, IMG submission 89796) | Active sludge microbial communities of municipal wastewater-treating anaerobic digesters from Canada - AD_UKC130_MetaG | ecosystem: Engineered > Bioreactor > Anaerobic > Digestate | place... | reverse complement strand
CCGCCGCGCAGACTCGTGTTCAACCTGTTGCGATACCCGCCTTTCAGGTTTCAACGAAAGGGAACACCATGAAATCGATCCTCAAACCCCTGCTGCTGTCCGTTGTCCTGGCTAGCGCCGGCGTGACCGCCATCGCCCAGTCGCCAGGCATGGGCGCCATGACCACGACCGGTGCCCGCGAACATGGGCGCATGGACCCGGCTAAGATGCAGCAACGCATGGCTGCGCACATGGCCGAACTCAAGGCCAAGCTCAACCTCAACGGTGCACAGGAAGATGCCTGGGCGCAATACATGGCCGCCATGCAGCCACCGGCCGATGCCGGCAAACGCATGGGCCGCGAAGAGCGCCAGAAGATGCACGAGCAGTGGAAGACCATGACCACGCCCCAGCGCATCGACCAGATGAACGCCATGAAGGCCGAGCGTGACGCGCAGATGCGCAAACGCACCGACGCCACGCTGGCCTTCTACACCACGCTATCCGCCGAACAGCAACAGGTGTTCGACGCCAACACCATGGGCATGGGCGGTCGCCACGGTGGCCGCGGCCATGGCGGCAAGGATGGCAAAGGCATGAAGCACGGCTGATCGACAGCTGCAAACCCCGGGGCCTGGCATGCGCCTTGCCCCGACCCGGTTGGCCTGGCCAACGCGTGCACCCCGGTGCCGGCGTTGGCCTTGCTGCTTTCAGCCCAGCATCTTCTGGAGTTCGCCACTGGCCAGGAGTTTGCCAACGTCGTCGGCGCCACCGACCAGCACGCCCTTGACGAAGACCATCGGGAAGGTCGGCCAGCCGGTCCACATCTTGAGCGCATTGCGCTGGCGCCAGGTATTGAAGTAGCTGCCGTACTCCAGGTAGTGGTAGGCCACACCGGCCTCGTCGAGCAGCTTGCGCGCCCGCTTGGGCATCGGATTCATGGCCATGCCCACGACCACCACTGGATGCGCGGCGATGGCGGCCTGGACCTCGCGCACCAGTTCCATGCGATTCGTTGCAACCTTGTCGCGAATCGCGGGATGAATCAGGGACTCATCGAGAACCGGTCGTGCCATGAAGAACTCCTGCGTTGGGGAAAGCCGCATTATGCGGGGCGCACATGACGCGCACCCTTGAAAGGGGATGGACCCGTCGCGCAGGCCATTCGCGCTTAGACTGGTGGCTGGACCGAAAAGAGGCCCTCACGCATGCAACCCACATCCCCCACGACCGCCACCCCTGCCGCCCGGGTCACCGTCCGTACCGTGCCGCTGGGCGCACCCTTGCACTGGCTGGCCCTCGGCTGGCGCGATCTGGTGCATGGCGGCTGGCTCAGCCTGCTGCACGGAATCGCGCTGACGGGCTTCGGTCTGACCCTGCTGGCCGTGGCCCACCGGCAGTTCTGGCTGTTGGCCGGGGCGTTCTCCGGTTTCCTGGTGGTGGCCCCGGTGCTGGCGACCAGCCTGTACGCCATCAGCCGGGCATTGGCCCATCAACGCCCGGTCAGCCTCGCCTTGCTGCGCGACACCTGGCTGAGCTGGCAGCAATCGCGCTTCTCCGAATCGGGCGGCTACTGGTGCCTGGTGCGCTTCGGCGTGCTGCTGGCACTGGCCGGCACCGGCTGGGTGCTGACCTCGGCGGCGCTGATCACGCTGATGGCCTCGGCGCCGGTCAATGCACCCATCGATTTTCTGCGCCACGTCGTGCTGGCCCGCGACAACCTGCTGTTCGAGGCCTGGTTGCTGCTCGGTGGCGTGCTGGCCGCACCGATCTTCGCCTCCAGCGTGGTGTCGATGCCGCTGATGCTCGACCGGCGCATCCCGCTGCTGCAGGCGGTGCTGACCAGCTGGCGCGTGGTGCTGGCCAACCCCGCGACGATGGTGCTGTGGGCCAGCCTCATCATGGTGCTGGTGCTGGTCGGATTTGCCACTGCCTTGCTGGCACTGGTGGTGCTGGTTCCGGTGCTGGGCCATGCCAGCTGGCACGCTTATGACGAACTGGTCGACGCCAGCGCCTTGCCGCAGCGCCCGCTGGACCCCTGACGCAACGCCATGTTCGGATTCACGGAAGAACAGATCGCATCCTTCGGCCTGACGTTTGGCGTCGGGGCCTTCATGCTGTACATGCTGTTCATCGTTGCGCAGTTGGCCTGGGAGGCGAAGGCCGGCAAGTTCGGCGCCTTCGTGATCTTTCTCGGCCTGGCATTCGGCATGGTCGGGTTCGTCGCCAAGTACCTGATCCAGTGGATCCTGAACATCTGATCGCGGCCCCCGCGCAGCGCCGCCGTCCGCATCAACCGATCACGCGAATGCCGATCCACCAGCCATGCAGCCACATGGCGAATCCGGCCCAGGCCAGCGTCCCGACGACCACGGTCACCACTGTCGGCAAGGCACGTCCCGGCGGATAGACGACCTGGCCGGCGCGATCGCGCCGGCGTGCGGCGGAGAAGTCGAACACCGCCCAGACCAGGAAGGAGCCGAACAGCACGACATGGCCCAGGTTGCCGTTGGCCAGCAAGTGGGCCAGCGCCCAGGTCTTGACCGCCAGCACCATCGGGTGGTGCAGCCGCGCCTTGATGGCGTTGCCCGGCACATACGCGGCTGCCAGCATCACGAACGCCAGCCAGGTCAGCAGCCAGGCCAGATGCCGCATGCCGGTCGGCGGGCTCCACAGCTGCATCGGCGTCATCCGCGCCTGCGAGAAACCCCAGACGATCAGTACAAAACCGACCAGCGACACCACGGAGTACACACCCTTCCACGCACCCGCGCCCATGCGCGCGATGGTGCGGCTGCGCCAGTCTTCGGCCACGATGCGCACCGAATGCACACCCAGAAACAACACCAGTCCCAGAATCAGATAAGGCATGTCAGTAGCTTCCCTTGGAGCGCCGCGCGCGCTGTGTGCACGCTGGCAGTTTCCTGGTCGAGATTTTCACGACGGCGTTGCGGCGGATGCGCCGTCGGGTCAGGCCGCCAGCACCCGGTTCTTGCCGGCCCGCTTGGCCATGTACATCGCCTTGTCGGCGCGCTTGAGGGCCGAGTCGCCCTCTTCGTCCGGCGCAAGCTGCGCGACACCGGCGCTGAAGGTGATCAACAGCTTTTCAGTGCCGGCGAGGAAGAACTGCTTGGTCAGCTCGCGCTGCAGGCGCACCATGGCGTCGATGCCATTGTCCAGCGCCGTGTCCGGCAGCAGGATCACGAACTCCTCGCCACCATAGCGCGCCAGCGTGTCCTGTGGCCGCATGCATTCGCGCGCGACCTTTGCAAGGTGCGCCAAGGCCTCGTCGCCGGTGCTGTGGCCCCGCTCGTCGTTGATCTTCTTGAAGTTGTCGATGTCCAGCAGTGCGATGCACAGCGGAGCCTCCCTGCGCCGCACCACCGACAACTCGCGACTGAGCGCCTCTTCCAGACCCTTGCGGTTGAGCGCACCGGTCAGCGTGTCGTGGCGCGCCTGCGCACTGACCCGGTCCAGCTCCTGGTGCAGCTTGGCGATTTCAGCCGCGGTCGCCTGCGCGGTCTCGCGCATGTCCCGCAACTCGTCGCGCGTGCTGAGCGACTGCTGCGCAATATTGCGCGTGGCCGACACCACCTGCTTGAGCACCGGGGCCAATTCGGCCAGGCTCCTGGCCTGCTCGATCAGGCCGGCGTTCTCCTCCATCTGGGCGCCATAGGCATCGGTGGAGTCCGTCATCACAGACAGGCGTTCGATGAACACCCGCAGCATCTGGCGCATCTCATCCTGCGCCTCCAGCGCCCGGCCCTTGGCCTCGGACTGCTTGAGGATCACGTCGCGCAGCCGCCGTTCGACGTCGTCGAGCCGGCGCAGCGTCAATGGCGGCGCGGTCGCGGTCATCAAGGCCTCGACCTGACCCTGCAGCCAGCGATCATCGAGGCTCAGTTCGCTGATGTTTTCCAGGATGAGGCGCAGCAGATGCAGCAGCGTCGAGCGGATCTCGACCTGGTCCTCGGCCGCAAACGAGACCCGGTGGCCGAAGGTCCCCAGCATCTGCTTGACCCGTACCACGTCTGCACCTGGATCGCGCATGGCACGCAACATCTCGTTGGTCTGCTCGGTGAAACGCACATCGTCCGTCCCCAGCGCCGGCCGGACGAATTCGATCAGGCGGGCGATCTGCTCCAGGAACTCCGTTGTAAGGGCCGGTGCGGAGGCACGCGCGCCATTGCCGTTGCCGTTTCCCGTGCTCGCAGGCGCCCCATCGCCACCAGCGGGCAGCGGCGCAAAACCCGAGTTCTCCGCCGTGCTGCGCGGTGTGAATCCACCGTAGGCCACCAGCGCATCGCTGACGCCCTGCCAGTTGAGATGGTTGATGGCGTACTCGAGCAGCGCCTTCTGCTTGATCTGTCCCGGCGTGCGGGCCGGCAACAGCTGCGCGATCTTGCGCAGTTCCTCCAGCGGAAACGGCGCGTCGTTCGGCAGCCTGGCAATTTCGTTGAAGACATCGCGGTAGTTGTTCGGCGTCGGCACCAGCCTCCTGGCAATCAACTGCTTGAGCGTCTCGCGCGCCAGTTCGGGCACGTTTCTTTCTGCCATACGTCGCAACCTTGTTACTTCAGGGCGCCATGCCCAAAAACCGCCGAACCTCTGACACCGTACGCTCTGGATCCTCCTGCTGCGGCAGGTGACCCAGGCCATCGAACACCACCCGCGTGGCGCCGGCAATGTCGTGAGAAAACCGCTGTGCCGCCGCAACCGGAATCAGCCGGTCCTGCGCACCCCACAGCACCAGCGTCGGCAGCGTCAGGGACGCAATTCTGGCTGACGCATCCACACCACCGGCCATCGCCTGCAAGCGCTGCACCAGGGCGCGGCGATTGCCCGCACGCAGGGCCATATCGTAATACCGGTCTACCAGTTCCGGCGTGACCCTGGACGGATCGCCATAAACACTGCGCAAACTGGCCAATACCAGGCCGCGCGGCAGCAGCCGCTCGAGCAAGGGCAGCGCCGCCGGCGTGCCAGCGAGCCTGAACGCCAGCGGCACCTCGCGCGGTGCAGCCGGATAGCCGGCCGCATCGACCAGGATCAGCTGCTGCACCTTCTGCGGGAGGGCGAGGGCGGTCTGCCAGGCGATCTCGCCGCCCAGCGAATTTCCGCCCAGCACCACATGCTCCAGCCGAAGCTGCGCCAGCACCGCGGCGACGAATCGCACGTAGGCCTCGATCGAATAGTCATCCGCCGCATGGGGCCCGGTCAGGCCGAATCCCGGAAGATCGAATCGGATCACGCGGCGCTGGCCGCGCAGGCGGGCGGCCCAGCCGTCCCAGGTATGCAGGCTGTCGGCCGTGCCATGCAGCAGGACGATGGGCGCCGGATCATCGCGTGGGCCTTCGTCCCGCAGATGCACCTGCAGACCGTCGATCGCCACGAACTGTGACGGCGGCTGTGCCCAGCGCGCCTGCAATTCGGGCAGCGGCCGGTCAGGAGCCCAGACCGCAACGATGCCGGCCACGAAGAAAAACAGCAGCCCGGCCAGAATCAGCAGCAATGCCCGGTAGATCAACGCCATCGCTGGACTGTACCCGCGCTGGCCGGACGCATCGCGCAGCCCGATGCACAAGGCCGCGCGGCTAATGCAGCTCCATGTCGGACCCTGGCCAGTGGGCGGAGCGCAGGAACCAGCCCAGGGTCCGGCGCTCGACGGCCGTCATCGGACCAGGGCCACGCGCCTCCGCGCGGCATTGCGCCATGCGCCGGCTGACCCGATCCTCGACCGCTTCACGGCTGCAGACTTCGGCCAGGCGGCCCGATTCCGGCCACCGGATCTCGCAGTCATCGGAGACGACCACCAGCACGTCGAGTTCCAGATGGTCGAAGAATCCCTTCTGGCGCACGCGCCGGTCCAGAAACGACTTGAGCAGCAGCGCCTGCACATAGGCACGGGTGATCGGCGAACCCAGGGCCCGGGGCTGGCCCTGCGCCCAGCTCGTCCATTGGCCGTCGTCGTCGATCTGGATCGGACCATCGACGTCTTCGCGCTCGATCACCAGCATGCCGTCGGCATGCAGCAGCAGATGGTCGATGCGCGCCAGCGTACCGGCCGAGCGGATGCGCAGACCATTGATGACATCGACCTCCGGGCTGCGCCGGTAGTGACGGCGCAGGTAATAGGCCATGCGATCTGCAGATATACGCGCTGCGAACGCACGGTCATCACCGCCATGGAATGGGTCCAGCTCCTTCAGAATCATCTCCGCGAGGCTCCCCCTGTGCTTGTCCCGCCTTGCCGCCATGCACCGGCCGGCAGGAATCAGAATATTTACCGTGGCGCAGCGCGCGCCATCGGTTGGTGCAGTGAACGCAGGAATTCACCCAGACGACGGCGCTCCGGCGCCGTCAGGACGCCGGCCGCGGTGGCAGTACGCCTGCATTGCAGGATACGCTGGTTCACGCGTTCATACACCTGGTCGGTATTGCAGACTTCCGGCAAGGCACCCATCGTGGGCCAGCGAATGCGCCCGGTATCGGGCACTGCCACGATGATGTCCAGCTCGACGGTGTCGAAAAAACCCTTTTGTCGCACCATCTTGTCCAGAAAAGCCTTCAGTGACAGGACCCGAAGATAGGCCCGGGTGATCGGCGAGCGCATCTCGACCGGCCCGTCCTGGCGCACGCGCAGCCACTGGCCGTCATCCCTGATCTGGATCGGCTCGCCCAGGCCTTCACGTTCGATCACGATCATTCCGTACGGATGCAGCACCAGGTGGTCGATCATCGTGACCACCGAATCCGAACTGACGCGCAGGTAGTTCAGCACATCGACCTCTTCGCTCTTGCCAAAGTAGCGCCGCAGGTGATACGCCATTCGATCCTGCGCGATGCGATGGGCGATCTCGTCCTGGCTGCTACCCAGAAATGGGTCCAACTCCTTCAGAATCATTGTGCGCACAATTCCTTTTGATCTCTGCGCCATGTTAACTGCGTCGCTCCGGCGCAGGCAATCGCCTGGCCTGTCGGACGAGAGGCCGACTTCATGTCCATGCGCCAGTGCGGCCCATGGAATTGCCAATTGCAGTGTGCGCTGACATTTACGATTGCGCAGCGCCAGCAAGCCGCCGCGTGCGCACGGCATGCGCCAGGCCCTGCAGCAGCGGCACCGTCTGCGCCATGCTGATGCAGGCATCGGTCACCGACACCCCTGGTTTGAGCGGGGTGCCGGGCACGATGTCCTGGCGCCCCTCCTGCAGATGGCTCTCGACCATCAGACCGACAATGCGCCGGTCGCCACCTGCCACCTGCCGGGCCACATCCTCGGCCACCACGATCTGGCGCTGGTGCTGCTTGCTGCTGTTGGCATGCGACACGTCGACCATCACCTGCTCACGCAAGCCCGCCGCCTTGAGCAGCGCACATGCAGCATCGATGTCCTGGGCGCTGTAGTTCGGGGCCTTGCCACCCCGCAAAATGACATGGCAGTCGGCATTGCCACGGGTTTCGAACACCGCCGCCTGGCCCATCTTGGTCATGCCCATGAAGGCATGCTCGGCCGATGCCGCCTGAATCGCATCGCTGGCCACCTTGACGCCACCGTCGGTGCCGTTCTTGAAGCCCACCGGACAGCTCAGGCCGGACGCCAGCTGGCGATGGCTCTGGCTCTCGGTGGTGCGCGCGCCGATCGCGCCCCAGCTCACCAGGTCGGAGATGAACTGCGGGCTGAGCAGATCCAGGAACTCGGTTCCCAGCCGCAGGCCCAGCTCCAGCAGTTCCAGCATCAGACGGCGCGCCATCTCCAGCCCTTCGTTGATGGCAAAGCTGCCGTCCAGGTGCGGATCGTTGATATAGCCTTTCCAGCCCACGGTGGTGCGGGGCTTCTCGAAATACACCCGCATCACGATCAGCAACTCGGGTGCCAGCAGTTCGGCCTGTTCCTTGAGCATGCGGCCATAGTCCATCGCCTGCGCATGGTCATGGATGGAGCAAGGGCCCACCACCACCACCAGGCGGTCATCCTGGCCCTGCAGAATCCGGGAAATGTCCAGCCGGCTCTGCTCGACCAGGGCCAGCGCCGATACCGGTACCGGCAACCACTCCTGCAGCAAGGCCGGCGTGATCAGCGGGCGCACCGCACGGATGCGGGTATCGTCAATGCGGGTTGCGTCCTGCGTGGACAAGGGCAAGGTGGAGGCGTGGGCGTGCGTAGTCATGGACTGATTCTCCGCTTTCCGGGCCTGGACTCCAACTCCCGGGACCGACCGCCGTTTGCGCTTTTCGTTTGCGCTCTAATCGTGACTCCATGCAACGACCCTCTCCGTTCGACCCGTCCCCCGTACACGGCGATACCGCACCCGCATTGACCGGCCTGTTGCAGACCGCACCCGCACGGGTGCCGGTGACGATGGTGCTGCTGGCCAGCAACATCCTGATCTTCGTGGCCATGCTGTACTACGGCGCCAGCCTGTGGCACACCTCGACCACCGTTCCGCTGGCCTGGGGGGCCAACTTTGGCCCAGCCACCCAGGATGGCCAGTGGTGGCGCCTGGGCACGGCCATGTTCCTGCATTTCGGCGTGGTCCACCTGGCGCTCAACATGTGGGCGCTGTGGGACATCGGCCGGCTGCTGGAGCAGGTCTACGGGCGCTGGCGCTACGCGCTGCTGTACCTGGGCGCCGGCGTGTTCGGCAATCTGCTGTCGCTGGTGATCCAGGGCAACCAGGCCGTGTCCGGCGGCGCCTCGGGCGCGATCTTCGGCCTGTACGGTGCGCTGGTGCTGTTCCTGTGGCGCGAACGCGCGCAGATGGAGCGCGGCGAATTCCGCTGGATGTTCGGCGCCGCAAGCATCTTCATCGTGCTGGCACTGGTGATGGGCCAGCTGATCACCGGCATCGACAACTCGGCGCATGTCGGCGGCCTGATCTCCGGCGCACTGCTGGGCGTGGCCCTGTCCCGCCCGTGGACCTGGAACAGCCCGCGCAACCGCTATGTCCGGCAGGCGGCACTGGGCCTGGTGCTGCTGGCCAGCGTCGCGCTGTGGACCAGCGTGCCGGCGCCGAGCTACCGGCTGGGCGAGGAAGTCCGGGCGCGCGAGGCCATCAACCGCTTCCTGCTGCAGGACCGGCGCATCAGCCAGGAATGGGAATCCATCATGGGCAAGGGCCAGGAGAAGCAGCTGAGCTTCGACCAGCTGGCCGGTCAGATCGACAGCGCCATCACCACCGAATACCAGGAAAGCTTCGAGAACCTGTCGGCCCTGCACCTGGACACCGCGGCGCCGTCTGCCAGGACGCTGGAAATCCTGCGCAAATACGCCGAACTTCGCTCGACGGCCTCGCAGGAGTTGTCCGAAGGGTTGCGCAATCGCGACCCGGCTCAGATCCGCAAGGCGCTGGAGACGGCGCGCCAGGCTCCGGCGCTGGCACAGGGAGCATCGGCAACCGCACGGGCACCGGCGCCTGCGGCTTCATCGACCACCCCGAGATAGCCCCTGGCGGGCGCTGCGCGCGCTCTGCTGGCGCAGTGTGTCAGAACCGCGGGATCGACAAGGCCCCGTCGACATGCACCACGCTGCCGGTCGAAAAACCCAGCTCGCCGCTGGCCAGCGCCACCACGGCCCGCGCGACATCCTGCGGTTGCCCCCAACGCCCCATCGGTACCAGGCCATCCGCCAGACGCTGGTCGTATTTGTCGGCCACGGGTTCGGTCATCGGCGTGCGGATGATGCCGGGCCGCACCTCGAACACGCCAATGCCCAGCGGCGCCAGACGCAGCGCAAATAGCTTGGTCGCCATGCCCAGGCCGGCCTTGGACACGCAGTATTCGCCGCGTTCGACCGATGCCATTTCGGCACTGACCGACGAGACGGTGACGATGGAGCGGGATGTCTGTGCCCGCGTGGCGACCATGTGCCGCGCCACCGCCTGGGTGAAGAAAAAGGTACCGCGCAGGTTGACATCGAGCACGTGGTCAAAGGATTCGACCCCCAGTTCGAGCAGGTCGCCCCGATGCGCCGCAGACACGCCAGCATTGTTGACGAGACAGATGATGGGCCCGCGCGCGGCAACGATGTGCGCCACCAGGGCGGCATGATCGGCCACCTGGCCCAGATCCGAGGCGTGCAGCGACACCGTGGCGCCGTGTCGTTCAGCGTCGGCGACCACCGGTTCGGTGGCATCGAAATCCAGGTCGGTCAAGGCCAGGTCGAAACCGCGCCCGGCCAGCGCAACTGCAACGGCCGCACCGATGCCACGGCGCGCGCCGGTCACGATGGCCAATGGTCGGGATTGCATCATGGTGAAAATCGGTATGGGCGCAATGATGCCCGACAGCGGCCCCAATCACCATCGGTCCGGGTGGATTTCTGCCAGCAGCGCATCGACAACGGCCGCCTGCTTCTTGCCTGCGAAGGGCGGAGCGGTCAGGAACCGGGCAACGGGCTCAGGCCCATTGCAGGCAGCGCATGCCCAGCGTGCCGCGCTGGAAACCCTCGAACACGGTGG
>Ga0116169_1003487_pt1 | contig 10438 bp, 10 predicted proteins | sample AD_UKC130_MetaG_FD_89796 | JGI IMG/M metagenome (GOLD analysis project Ga0116169, IMG submission 89796) | Active sludge microbial communities of municipal wastewater-treating anaerobic digesters from Canada - AD_UKC130_MetaG | ecosystem: Engineered > Bioreactor > Anaerobic > Digestate | place... | reverse complement strand
TCTTCCTTAAATTCCTTTGTAAATACTGCCTTTGGAATCACATCCATTATGACACCTCCGTTATTAGTGTATTAATTTATAACTTTGGTGTCCATTAAATTCATCATAAATCAATGTTTATAGAGAAAAAGCAGTAAAGATGAATATAAGGTAGATTATCTATTTAAAAGTAAGTAGCCAACCAAAGACATTGCCAACGAAATAAACAAAATAGACGAGATAGACCAGACAGACGAGACAGACCAATGTGTGAGGCAGTATGAGTAAAGTTTCGTGTCTATTATTTGCATCAGGGGTCACTTTTAGGTTCCCTATTATAAACGATCACCAAGGGAATATAGAATGATGCAAAATAAGTTAGAGAGGTGTCCGGTTTGATGGGGGTAAGTCCACACCTCATGAATTAGATTTTCATAAATCTGAATAAGTAAGTCCCGCAATATGTGGGGGGCTTACAAAAAAAGGAGGGTATTATATTATGATGTGGTATATCTCATATGCTTTTTTTGCAAGTTCATCTTTGAATGCGGGATCAGCTATATTGATGAGCGCTTTCATCCGTTCCTTTACTGTCTTACCTTTAAGTGCCGCTATGCCAAAATCAGTTACAATATAATCAACATCATTTCTCGAAGTGGTAACAGCCGCGCCTGTCTTCAAAGTAGGAACAATCCTTGATATTCCACCTTTTGTAGTGCTTGGCAGAGCAATGATAGCTTTACCTCCTTCTGACATTCGAGCTCCTCTGACAAAATCAATTTGGCCCCCGACACCACTGAACTGTTTTGGCCCCAGCGTATCTGCGCATACCTGCCCCAGTAGATCGACCTCAAGGGCGGAGTTTATGGCGACCATCTTTTTATTTTGCGCTATTATGTAAGGATTATTTGTGTAGTCAACGGTTCTCATTTCAATGATAGGGTTATCATCCACCCAGTCGTAAAATTCGCGGGAACCCATGAGAAAGTTGCATATTATCTTTCCTTTATGAAGCGTCTTCTGCCTTCCCGTTATGACTCCTTTTTCAACCAGGTGCTTTACGCCGTCCGACACCATTTCCGAGTGAATGCCAAGATCTTTGAAGCTGGTAAGGTTTTTTAGGACCGCATCGGGTATCCCGCCAATACCGAGCTGGAGGGTACAGCCGTCTTCGATAAGCTCGGCAACGTGCCTTCCGATGTTCTCTTCGACCTCTGTTAGCTGTCCGCTCTTCAGTTCATGGATAGGCATATTCACTTCTACAAAGCAGTCGATCTGAGAGACATGGATAAATGAATCGCCGTGCGTCCTCGGCATGGTTGGGTTCACCTCAGCTATGACCGTTCGCGCGCACTCTACCGCCTTTTTTGTGTAATCCACAGAAACGCCAAGGCTACAGAACCCTTTTTTATCAGGAGGTGAGACAGTTACCATAGCGATGTCCACCGGAAGAACAGTCTCAAAAAGAAAAGGTATCTTACTAAAAAAGTACGGAATATAATCGGCTCTGTTTTCCCAGATCGCTTCCCTTGTGGGTCCTCCTGTAAAAAGTGAAACATGGCGGAAGCTTCCCGCATATTTAGGCTTGCAATACAAGGCTTCCCCCATGGGGACCATATGGACGATCTCAACTCCCTTGAGTTCGTCCATCCTCTGCATAAGTGCAACGGGAAGGACCAAGGGCTCTCCGGCCGCATGTGAAAATACAATTCTATCCCCTGACTTTACCCTTTTGACCGCCTCTTCGGCAGTACAGATCTTTTCCCGGTAATGATTCATTCTTTCCCTCCTTTATCAACGCGGCATCTCTCCTGCTTGAATACTTCACAGACAAGCAGATCTAATCTCTTTTGTGCGCTGTCGGATCTCGTCTTCTTTGTCATACACATCCTAGAGCACCCGTTGACGCATATCAGAACATCGTCATCTGTATTTGAAGCTATCTTTTCAATAGCCTTTCTTATCTTTCTCGGGTCTACCTCTGGGTTGCAATTGCCGCAATATCTTACACGTCCCACAAATCAGCCCGAACAATCAGTCCTTCTTTATCCCTGCCAACTTCTCTGCCTGCTCAGCCTTGTAATCAAAGTTTGCTAGTCTCCCAATCATGATTTTCTGTGCTTGGGGAGAACCTGCACCATGAAGCGATTCTGTTAGATATCCTACTGCACCCATTCCAAGGGTAAGGTTCTCTATCAATCTCTGCATTCTGCACCTTTCCTCTGTGCTGTATTCCGTTGCGCTTCTGAAATATTTTTCGAGATATTTGCCTATCTCAGGGTTTTTGAAGTCCTGCTCTCCGGGCAATGTCACTAAGAGCCCTTCTGCTATATCTTGGGCTAGCCTAGCGATAAGATAGGGAAGATGGGTTACATGTAGCTTGCATACGTTCGCAAGAAGTAAGTCGATAAGATAGGTCCCTGAAGGCGTCGGTTTACCCTCGGCGGAGCATGCCACTCCGCAAGCGTAAATGGTCTCATTCAGGTGTGTCATCTCTATCAATTTATCTTTCACGTGCGTGGCCTTTTCGACACCCTGGATCTTTGAAATAGCATGAGCAGCTCCTATAAGGACATCTCCTACACCACTTTTACATCCTCCGTAACTCTGTCTGTGGTATCCTGCAAATCTCTCCACAAGTAAGCCAGAATACTGATACTCGCCGCACATAAAAACCCTTTCCCAAGGCACAAAAACATCGTCGAATACAATAAGCGCCTCCTGGCCTCCGAAATTGGCGTTTCCCACATCAATGGTTCCTTCTTCGAGTCTTCTCGTGTCACATGACTGCCTTCCGTAGACATAGAATATACCATTGGCGTCAGCCGGGACGGCAAAACAGAGGGCGTATTCCTTGTCAGCCTCACGCATCGTCTGGGTAGGCATAACAAGTATCTCATGGGAATTAACCGCCCCAGTCTGATGGGCCTTTGCACCTCTTACAACGATACCATTAGGCTTTCTTTCTACAACGTGGACAAACTGGTCTGGGTCCTTCTGGCTTGAAGGGGAAAGCTTCCTGTCCCCTTTCGTATCGGTCATAGCACCGTCTACGACAAGGTCGTTTTCCTGTATATACTCAAGATACGCGCGAAATCTTTTGTTGTAATCTGTCCCATAATGCTTGTCCATTTCATAGGTCACAGAGTCGACCGCATTAAAACCGTCAAACCCCACACATCTCTGGAAACAGCAGCCAGTCTTATGACCCAGAAGTCTTTGCATTTTGACTTTTTTTATAAGGTCATCGGTACTCTGGTGTAAATGTGTGAAACGGTTAATCTTTTTCCCTGTTAGACTTGATTGGACTGTTAACAACTCTTCATATTCTGATTGCTGGGCAAGTTCATAAGTCATTGCACATGCATTAATAGATGGCCTGATAATTGGGTGGTCTACATAATTTTGTACTTCCTCACCAAGAAGGAAAATTCTTTTCTTCATCCTCTTGAGACTTTCTATATATTCCTCTTTTGTTTTGAGAGCCATATTTATCCTCCTTCTGTGATATTCTCAATAATCTTTATTATTATTCAATATCTTAAAAAAGCAATTTATATGCCATAGAATAACAGTACACAATTCAATTTAAATATACAGATAATATTAATTTTATAATTATTACAATATGTTACATCTAAATATCCTCATAAGTATACCCTTATGATATGTATTAATTTTTGATTGTTCTATATTGATGCAAGAATGCATCAATAGAATATGGGATTAGACTGCAAGGTATTGCTTTTTGATGTCTTCATCCTTCTTGAAAGTCTCTATCTCTGCTTCATATCTGATATATCCTTTATCGATAATAGCAACATGGTCAGATACAGCCATAGCAAACTTAATATTTTGTTCTGAAAGGAGTATCGTTGTTCCAACTTCTTTCAGTTTCAATAAAAGGTCTTTGAGAGTCTTTACTATCACAGGACTCAATCCTTCTGTTGGTTCATCAAGAAGAAGTAATAGTGGGTTTCCCATAAGCGTTCTTGCTATAGTAAGCATCTGCTGTTCGCCTCCGGATAATGTTCCAGCCGGCCTTGACTGAAACTCTTTCAGAATCGGGAAGAACTTATATACAAGGTCAAGGTTCCAAATGCCTTTTCTGCCCTTTCCCATAATAGCACCGAGAATCAGATTCTCCTTAACCGTTAGAGGTCCAAAAATTCTTCGGTCTTCAGGAACAAGACCCAATCCTAAACGGGCTATCTTATATGGCTTCATGCCTGTTATATCTTTTCCATTAAAAAAAACTTTTCCATTTTTCGGGACAATGTCCATTACAATGGTTTTGAAGGTTGTGGTCTTGCCTGCACCGTTTCGTCCCATAAGGCAAAACGTTTGACCCTCAAGAACTGTGAAACTGACATCAAATAATATATGACTTTTGCCGTAATAGGAGTTAATCTTATCTACAATCAAAATATCACCCATTTTACAGCACCTCTTTTCCCAGATAGGCTTCAATTACAGCTTCATGCTCGCGTATATAATCCGGCGTACCTTCTGCTATAAGCTGACCTTGTACAAGGACTCTGATAATCTGGGCAATACCAAATACCATATCCATATCATGCTCGATAAAAATCGTCGACAATTTGAAAAACTCATGGAGTTCTTTAAGAAGACCCATCATCTTAATTCTTTCATTGGGCGCCATTCCTGCGGTCGGTTCATCAAGCAATAGTATTTTAGGTTGCAAGGTCAGGGCTATCGCTATATCAAGGACCTTCATATCTCCATGAGATAATTCTGAAGCTTTCATATCCTTACAATGCCACAGCCCTATTTTTTTGAGAATAAATTCTGTATGTTCCTTGGCATCTTTAAATGCCATTCTATCAATAAAAATCTTTGCATTTTTATGGAAATGCGAGAGAGAAGCAAGATATATATTATCGTAAACAGTCTCATCAAGAAATACACTTGCCACTTGAAATGCCCGAACCATACCAAGCTTGACAATGTGTTCAGGTCTTGCCCTAGTTATATCCTGACCTTCATATATAACAGTTCCTTCATCAGGTGGAATTAAACCTGTTATCAGATTGAAAAAGGTTGTTTTCCCTGCTCCGTTAGGTCCGATGATTGCAGACATCTCACCCTTCTGGAAGACTATATTCAAGTGGTTTGTTACATGAATACCGCCAAAATGCTTGTCAAGATTTTTAATTTCCAGAATTGCAGACAACCTCTTTCTCCTTTTCCTCGTTATTTTTGCTTCCTGTGAACTTCTTAATCCCTAATACTCCATTAGGGAACAAAAGAACAACTATAAGAACCACCAAACCTATATAGAATGACCAGTACTCTGTGTATTTTCCTACAATCTCCTCAAGTCCTGTGAGTATTCCTGCACCTATAACAGGACCGAAGAAAGTACTCATACCTCCAATTGTCGCCATAAGGATTGCATTACCTGATGTTGGCCAGTGCAACATGTCAGGGTGGATACTCCCATCAAGCCCGGCATAAAGCCCTCCTGCTATGCCAGCAAAAAATGATGATATAACAAATGCTCTTAATTGATTTTTATATACATTGATACCCAGAAAAGTTATCCTTTGCGGATTCTGTCTGATGCAGTTTAGAACAGTACCAAAAGGAGATCTCCTTATCCTCCATAAGGTATAAATACAGATAGTAACCACGATAAAACTGAAGATGTAATATTTTGTTACACCTCCGCTGAGAATTGCAGGCTTCGCAATTGCCTGAATACCATCATCACCTCCTGTTAAGTGATAGAGTTTGAATGTAAGTCCCCATACCAGTTAGGCAAATGCCAGCGTAAGCATGGTGAAATATATACCTGTTAATCTGAGTGCCAGAAGACCTATAAAAAATGAGATGAATGCTGCACTCATAGCTCCGAGAAGGATATAAAGAAGAAAAAATTCCGGGCTTGTTGCTTTAACAAGCATGCCGGTAATGTATGCACCAATGCCATAGAAGAGGGCGTGTCCGAAAGACACAAGTCCTGTTGTGCCATAAACAAGATTGAATGCAACGGCATAAAGACTGTATATAATAATCCTTGAAACAAGGTGGATATAATGGGAACCAGGATTGGCGACAAGTATCCTAATAAAGAATACAAAATACAAAGTCCAGGGAAGATAATCTCTTATTTTTTTCAAGGTGTCATTTCCTCCCCACAGCTTTTTTGGCAAGAAGCCCTTCAGGTTTGGCAATCAAGACAATAATCATTACAATAAAAGTTAAAACTGTAGCCAGTTCTGGCATATATAGTATTCCGAAAGAAAGAACTTCCCCTATGATAAGAGCACCAAGTAAAGCACCCCAGAAATTACCGAAACCTCCGATTACCACTACGATCATAGAATCAATAATGACTTCTATACCCGCACCTGGCGTAACTGTTCTCAATGGTGCTGCTAACACACCGGCAAGCCCGCCCATTGCAGTTGCTACTCCAAATACAAGAGTCATAATCATGGGAACATTCACGCCGAGAAGGCTGAGCATAATCCTGTCAATTGATGATGCTCTGACCATCTTGCCAGTTTCTGTTCTCATGAGAAAATACCATGCGAACAGGACAACAAGTAAACCAACAATGATAATGAAAACGTTATAAGCAGGAACCGTAACAGTCCCTATATTTAAAGAACCTGTAAGGGAAGCAGGCTTAGGTATAGTCTTATATTCAGTACCCCAGATGAATTTTACTGTATCGTCAAGGATAAGTATGAAAGCGTAGGTCATCAGTAACTGAAAGGCTCCTTCCTGCTGCGCGCGGCCGTAGATTCGTCTGAGAAAGAAGAACTCAATCACCATCCCTACTAATCCAGCACCTATAGCGCCAACAAGAAGCCCTACCCAGAAGTTATTGAATAACTGCATAAGTTGATACGCAAAATAGGTGCCGAGGAGATAGAATGAGCCATGGGCAAAGTTCAGGACATTTACTACCCCAAATATCAGTGTTAGACCGCTTGAGATAAGGAAGAGCAACATGGCCGTCGAAAGCCCGCTTATAAATTGAGCTATAAAAGTATTTATATCCATACCTAAGTCTGCTCTCTTTACTTATTTATTTGCCCTTTACTTTTGTCATATACTCAATATATTCAAAATTTGGCCAGAGCTTATCAGCTGGATAGACTTTGAAATTACCAAGCATGTACTTTGTGGGGGGAAACTTGTCATTCTTCATTGTAACACCTATTGCCTGTACTTGAACAATCTGATGTGTCTTTGGATCAATATAGGATGTAAATCCAGGTGGATCCTCAGGACACTTTATCTTCATGCCTTCAAGGGCTTTTATAAGCGCTTCTGTATCATTTGCATTGCCCACTTTTCTTATAGCCTCGGCTATCATGTGTATACCAACATAAGCACCTTCTGCTGCGTAGGTTGGATATCTGCCAGCGGCTTTATAAAATTTTTGAACATATTCGTTGTTTTCTGGAGTATCAGGCCAGTTATTATGGTGTCGGGCTGAAAGTATTAAACCTTCTGGCATATCATCACCAAGGGCGGCAAAAACTTCATAGTTTCCACCTGCATCTACATGAAAGTATTTCATCTTATTAAAAAGACCATATGGTTTTGCCTGTTTAATAAATGCTACAGTGTCTCCGCCCCACATTCCGTTTACCAGAATATCTGGGGCAGCCTTCATAATTGCTGTAATATAGGATGTATAGTCAGGTTCGTATAGTTTAGGCCAGTATTCACCAACAACTTGATATTTAACACCAAGTTTATCGAGAGCCCATTTCAGCTCCATCCACTGATCCCTTCCATATGCATAGTCTGGACCAATATAGGCAATCTTTTTCCAGTTCTTTATTTCATTCTTCAAATACATAGCACCAGCCATCATAGACTGGAATGTATTATTACTGCTCCTGAAATAGTATTTCTGGAATTTGTTTGCAGTAAGGTCAGTTCCCGCATGGTCAGTTCCAACAAAGATTACTTTATGCTCTTTGCTAACCTCTGTTACTGCGAGACCTATCGCAGTAGATATTATACCAAAAAGAAATTTACACTTTTCGTCAGTGATATATCTTTTTGCAACACTCACTGCATACTGAGGGTTCTTATCATCTGTAATAATAACATCAAGCTTTGCGCCGCCGGGAAGTCCTTTTTTGTTTACTTCATCAAGGGCTATCTTAATTGCAACTTCCGAATCCTTTCCGTACTGCCCGCCCCTTCCTGTCATCGTGTAGAGAGCACCAATCTTGATTGTTTCAGCACTATATACAGAGGAAAGAGGAAACAGAATTGCTGCTATCAACACAAACAAAACAAACTTACTTTTCATAAAAAACCTCCTTAATTTATTCTTTACTTTAAAATTAAGCAAATTATGTGCCATATCAAAAAAATTTTTTTTAAATATTAAAAATCAGTGTTATTCCATAACTACTAAAAATTATTATACTTATCAGTCTCTAATCACTTTAAAAAGGTAATTTGACCCTTTAGGTTTATATGTTTCTATATAATTAGAGAGTATTAATTAATTTATTATTGCATCATATTGATGCTATTTTGCATCAACTTCTTCGAATTTCAGTTTTTTAAGCTTTCTTACTATTGTACTCTGGCTTATCTTCAAATTTTTAGCTGCTTTATGAGTACTTCCATATTTCTCTATAGCATTTTTCAAAATTCTATATTCTACAAGATTTACAATCTCTCTGTAAGAGTGGTTTTCGCTTTCTATAACGAATTCTTGAACCTGTAAAATGTTCCTTACATGGAAAGGTAAATCCTCAACTTCTATAATATTCTTGCTGCTTACCTGGAAAGCCTGTTCCACAATATTTGATAATTCCCTGACATTCCCTGGAAAAGGATAGGATATCAGTGCCTGAACTGCACTTGAACTAAAACGCTTCTTCATATTGTAACGACTGTTGAGTCTGTTTGTAAAATACTGGATAAGAGGGATGATGTCTTCCTTTCTCTCTCTCAATAGAGGGATATGTATTGATATGGTATTTATCCGAAAATATAAGTCCTGTCTGAACTTTTTGTTTTCTATAATTTTATTTATATTCTCATTTGTTGCTGCAATGACCCTCACATCGAGTGTGATTGTCTTTGTAGATCCAAGACGTCTCATCTCTTTTTCCTCAATAACCCTAAGAAGTTTCGACTGAAGGCGTATGCTCATATCTCCTATTTCATCCAGAAAAATTGTGCCTTTATCTGCAACCTCGAGAAGTCCTTTCTTTCCTTTTGCACTTGCCCCGGAAAAAGCACCAGGTTCATAACCAAAAAGCTCACTTTCGAATAAATCTTCAGGTATGCTGGCACAGTTTATAGCTATAAAAGGCCCTTCTTTACGGCCACTTGATTCATGGATCAGCTTTGCCATCAACCCTTTGCCAACCCCTGACTCGCCTGTAATCAATATATTCGAATCAAACTGTGCTGCCTTAATTGCTCTTTCGAGGATTTCTGTCATAACCTTACTCTTTGTAACAAATTTATTCTGCTGAATTTGCAAAATTTTAAACTTATCTAATTCTGCAATATACCTGTTAACTTCAAGAGTCCTCTCATGGAGTTCCTCTTTAAGTTCCATAAGCTCTGTCATGTCTCTTACGTTTGTAATAACAAGAATGATATTATTATTTTTATCAAAAACAGGACTTCCTGTCACAAGTACCTTTTTCCCACTTCTTAATTCCTGCATTATTGTAACAGGTCGTTTCTTTTCAATAACTTCAAGGCTTACAGATCTGTCAATCACCCCTGAAGCTACAAGCTCTCTCATATTTTTACCCAAAACCTCTTCACGTTTGATGCCTGTAATCCGTTCATAAGCATGATTAATCATAAGTGTGTTCGCTTCTCCATCGGTAATATAGAGACCATCATATGTATTTTCTATAATTGCCTGTAAATCTCTAGCTATTTTCTCATGTATATCCATATAATAGTGCAGTTATTTTACATTAAATATATATGTTAATCAATATTGGTTAGTCCCCGTTTTAGCCGGACACCTCACTCATCAAAATAAGTTGTAGTAATAACCATAGAGTATCATTATTATTGTCTTTAGGTTCCCTATTATAAAAAGTCACCAAGGGAATATAAAATGATGCAAAATAAGTTAGAGGGGTGTCCGGTTTGATGGGGGCAAGTCCAAAGAGTGACCTATGATGAATTTAATGGACACCAAAGTTATAAATTAATACACTAATAACGGAGGTGTCATAATGGATGTGATTCCAAAGGCAGTATTTACAAAGGAATTTAAGGAAGAAGCAGTAAAGATGGTTATAGAAGGTGGATTATCTATTACAGAGGCAGCTCGTAGACTATCCATACCTAAATCGACACTTGTCAAGAAAATTGTGTCTCTCCATAAAATTTTTTCATAAACATCTGTTTCAATTCGTATAAAGCAGATTTAACCAAAGGAAGAGGATCTTTCCATTTGTTATTCTGTATCCTACTT
>Ga0116169_1003485_pt1 | contig 10440 bp, 13 predicted proteins | sample AD_UKC130_MetaG_FD_89796 | JGI IMG/M metagenome (GOLD analysis project Ga0116169, IMG submission 89796) | Active sludge microbial communities of municipal wastewater-treating anaerobic digesters from Canada - AD_UKC130_MetaG | ecosystem: Engineered > Bioreactor > Anaerobic > Digestate | place... | reverse complement strand
GGTGGCCATCTGGCGCGTGAACAGGGCAATGTCCTTGGGCTTGATCTTCTTGCCCGAGCTCATCCGGCGCTTCTTGATCTTGGTGGGCAGGACGCCCTGGCGGCGCAGGGTTGCCTGCACCTGGTTTTCGCCCGCGGCGCGAACCTCGCCGCGCACGATCTTGCCGGTACGGTCCTTGCCTTCCCACTCAAAGACGAAGTCCTTGATGCCTCGCGATGCAGCGGTCGCCATGGTGCATTCCCCCCGGTATGTTTATTCGTTGGTCACGGCCAGGACCTCTTCCAGTGAGGTCAGGCCTATCCTGGCCTTGTGCAAGCCCGCTTCGCGCAGGCTGCGCACGCCTTCGCGGCGTGCCTGCTCGGCAATGTCCAGGGCGCTGCCGTCGCGCAGGATGATGCGCTGGATCTCTTCTGATATCGGCATCACCTGGTAGATGCCGACACGTCCCTTGTAGCCGTTGTTGCAGGCCGAGCAGCCCACGGGCCGATAGGTGACCCAGGAACCATCGATCTCTTCGTCGCGATAACCGGCCTCTACCAGCGTCTCGTGCGGTATGTCGGCTGGTTCCTTGCACTGTGGGCACAGCCTGCGCGCCAGTCGCTGGGCCGTGATCAGAATCACGCTGGATGCGATATTGAAGGGTGCAATCCCCATGTTGCGCATCCGCGTGAGCGTGGTTGGCGCATCGTTGGTGTGCAGCGTGGACAGCACCAGGTGGCCTGTCTGCGCGGCCTTGATGGAAATGTCCGCCGTCTCCAGGTCGCGGATTTCACCCACCATGATGATGTCTGGATCCTGGCGCAGAAACGACTTCAGGGCGACGGCGAATGTCAGGCCGGCCTTTTCATTGACGTTGACCTGGTTCACGCCCGGGAGGTTGATTTCCGACGGGTCTTCGGCCGTGGCGATGTTCACCCCCGGCTTGTTGAGCAGATTCAGGCAGGTGTAGAGCGAGACGGTCTTGCCCGAACCCGTGGGGCCGGTCACCAGAATCATTCCGTAAGGCCGGTTGATGGCCTGCAGCAGGCGCTCTTTCTCCTCCGGTTCATAGCCGAGTGCGTCGATACCCAGCTTGGCACTGCTCGGATCCAGGATACGGATCACGATTTTTTCGCCAAACAGGGTGGGCAGCGTACTTACGCGAAAATCGATGACCCGGTCCGGACCGACCTTGAGCTTCATGCGCCCATCCTGGGGCACGCGCTTTTCTGAAATGTCGAGGCGTGATATCACCTTGATGCGCGATGCCAGCTTCTCCTTGATGGCAATCGGGGGGGATGCGATTTCCCTGAGCTCGCCGTCGATGCGAAAGCGCACGCGGTAGCTGTGTTCGTAGGGCTCGAAATGCAGATCGGATGCGCGCATGTTGAACGCATCAAGCAGCATCTTGTGCAGAAAGCGCACCACCGGAGCGTCTTCGACCTCGTTGGGTGCGGCCTCGTTGTTGTCTTCCGTGGCTTCCTCTACGGAGATATCGCCGAATTCAAAGTCGCCGCTGCTGACGATGCTGTCCAAAGCTTCGTTGCTGCTCTTGGCTGCCGCATCCACGAGCTGAATCAGCTTGTCGTATTCAGCAATGATCCAGTCAACACCCATTTGGGTGGTGAATTTGATTTTCTCCGCTGCTTCCTGGTTCGTCGGATCTGCCGTCGCCACGATCAGACGGTTGTTGCGCTTGCTCAGGACGACCACGCGGTAAGCCTGGCACAGCTTCAGATCCAGCAAATCATGCGGCAGGCGCTCGCGATCCAGAGCCTGGACATCGAGCAGCGGCGCGCCAAAGATGGACGACAGGGTATGGGCCAGGTCAGTGGATGTGATGACATTGGCACCGATCAACTCGGCGATGAAGCTGGAGCGCCCGGAAACAGACTTCTTGTAAATCTCTTCCGCGGTTTTCTGATTCAGCTTGTCTACAGACATCAACGCCCGTGCCAAGCCTGGCAAGGCAACGGGTTGAGCGGCTTTCTGAGGACTATCGACGGTAGCCATGTAACCAGCGGATTCTTATGGGAGAAAACGAAACGCACCTATCATCGCCGATACCCTGAACTATGTACAGAATTACCAGGGGTAGCGTTGCGTGAACAGCAGAACGACGTCCGGTGTTGTGGGTGGTATGTGGCCCAGTGACTGTGCAACAAGTCTACGTAGGTGGCAGAAACGACAAAGCCCCGTGTTGATGGGGCTTTGTAAAAGATTGACCAACGAACTGGTCGGGGTGAGAGGATTCGAACCTCCGGCCTCTACGTCCCGAACGCCTATTTATTGCCAATAAAATCAATGTGTTGTACGATGAAACCCATTATTTGGGACACTTCGGGGACACGGGCCGGTGGGCACTATTACAAAACGCGGAGAGCTGCAGTGGCAGGCCAAGGTCAGACGCCGTGGCTTCCCTGCGCAGTCACGAACCTTCTCCTACAAAGAGGACGCCGAACGCTGGGTTCGGGCGATGGAGCGCGAGCTGGAGACGACCGGTTTCATCGACCGCCGGGAGGCCGAGCGCAACACCTTGGCCGACATCCTTTTACGGTATGAGAAGGAAGTCACGCCGCAGAAGAAATCCGCAGTGATGGAGTCCACCAAGATCAAGCTCTTGCTCAGGGATGCCGCCCTTACCCAGATCAAGACTTCAGCCTTGAGCAGTTCGATTGTCGCCGCCTGGCGTGACCGCCGCCTCAAGCAGGTCAGCGGGGCAACGGTCAACCGTGAGATCGACATTCTGTCGGCGGCGATCAACCACGCGCGGCGTGAGTGGGGCATTCATATCGAAAACCCCATCCCCTTGGTGCGGCGACCGGAGAAGGCCAAAGCCAGGGACAGGCGCTTCTCGGATGAAGAGATGGTGTACCTGCTCGCCGCTTTGACGGGCGGTGAGCGTCTGTCCGATGGTACGTTCAGCAAGGGGGCTCGCAACCCGTGGCTGCAGCCTCTGGTGGAGCTGGCCGTGGAGACGGCCATGCGCCGAGGGGAGCTGTTGTCATTGCGTTGGGAGTGTGTGAATCTGGACAGGCAGACGGCCTTCCTGCCCGACACCAAGAATGGCGATTCGCGTATGGTGCCCTTGTCGCGCAAGGCTGTGGCGATCCTGCAGGAGTTACAGGGCTTGGCTGGTGCAAACAATGCCCATGAGGGGCCGGTGTTCCAGACGACAGCAATGGCGCTGCGCAAAGGATTCAAGCGCGCCCTGGAACGTGCCCAGCAGCAGTACAAGGAAGACTGCCGAGCAGCCAGTAAACGCCCTGTTCGTGGCTTTCTGGAGGATGTCCATTTCCATGACACCCGCCACGAAGCTGCATCGCGCTTGTCGGAAAAGCTGAGCAACGTCCTGGAGCTGTCCGCCGTGACCGGTCACAAGGACTTGCGCATGCTCAAGCGTTACTACCACCCCCGTGCCGAAGACCTCGCGAAAAAGCTGGGGTAGATAGGCCGCCTGGACTGTGGACAAGGCTGTGTTCTGCACGGGTTGTCCTCGTTACATCGCCCCTTGATGGCTCGATACATCGCCCCTGATTGGGTTCTGGGGCAGGGTTCGTTAGATCGCCCCTTGTTGGTTCGATAGATCACCCCTTGTCTATACCTATAGGGTGTTCCTATAGATTTCCTATAGTTTTTGCTGGTAGCGCTTGCAGTTTCGGTGGAAAAGTCTGCGGGTTGGCTGGGGCAGGTCAGGCTCAATTGTCCGCAAGCGTGCCACGGTCTAATATGTAAAATATTTCAGACATTCTCAAATTCACCACCAACCATGAACCTGATCGAAATTGGCCATGTCGTGGGCGCCCGACGCGCCGAGTTGGGACTGACCCAGGCGCAACTGGCACACCTAAGCGGCCTGTCGCGCCAGACCTTGGTTGGGCTGGAAAACGGCACCTTGAGTGATTTGGGTGTCAATCGTGTTGGACAGGTCATGGCGGTGCTGGGGCTGGATAGCGCCCAGCCGGATACCCAGGCGCGGCGCAAAAAGCGCGGCTTGTGGATGGCGGCCAAGACGGCCAGTGTCAGCTATGCGGATGAACTTGCCCCCGAGGTGCTGGAGCAAGTCCTGGCCGGTGGCGATGTACCGCCTTCGTTCGCACCACACCTGACCCATCTGCTCGATGAGGCACCGGTGCCCACCGTTGTGATGGCGGTGGAAGAGGCCGCAGCGCATGCGCACCTGCCGCCTCGGCAGGTCTGGCGCAACGTCGCAAAACTCGCGCAGTCGCTATCTGTTCACCGTCGGGCGCTGTGGGCATGAAAGTCGATTCGCTGCCCAGCGGGGCTTGGCAGAGCCTGTTTCCGCGTGCGTTGGCGTTGATCGACGACATCAGCAGGTACGGCGGCATAGCGAACCCGTTCTGGACCTTGGGCGGTGGAACCGTGTTGATGTTCCGCTACCGCCACCGGTTGAGCAAGGACATCGACATCTTTGTGCCTGATCCGCAGTACCTGGGCTTTGTCACTCCACGGCTGAGTGATACGGCGGCGGATTTGACCGAGGACTACACGGAGCAGCCAGGCATGTTCGTCAAACTCCAGTTCGATGAGGGGGAGGTGGACTTTGTATCCGCCCCCAATCTGCTGGATGACGCCTGGGAAACCTGGGATATTGGAGGCCGTGCCGTCAAGGTGGAAACGGCTGCCGAGGTCATCGCCAAGAAGATGTATCACCGTGGCGACCGCGTGACGGCGCGCGACTTGTTTGACTTGGCGTTGGTGATCGAGCGGGAGCCTCAGCAGCTTGTGATGGCAAAGTCATTCTTGCTGCGTCATCGAAATGCCTTCCTGGCTCAGATCCGGCAGCCGCATGCCAGTCTGCGGGCAGCGTTCGACGCGATCGCCACGCTGGAATACACGCCCAGCTTCAATCACTGCGTGGCCGTGGCTGACGGATTCTTGGACGGCCTGTAGCGGTTCAGGCGGCGCAACCCAACCAAGCTGACCTTGCCGTGGCATCAGAAGAAATTTGCAGGGGGCGAAGGATTTTTTTGGTTCATCGGCTTGAGAAAATGATCAATAAATTGACCAAATCAGCAACTTTGGTTAAATTATTGATCCAATGATTGCCGGTGAATCATATGCCATTCTTGAGCGCCAACTGCTCCTGCAGCTGGGCGACCGCCTCAAGCGCCTGCGCAAGACCCAGCGCCTGGGCACGGTAGAGCTTGCGGCGCGCGCAGGCATGACGCGCAACACCCTGCGCGCGGTCGAGTCGGGCGACCCCGCACCATCCATCGGCACCTACCTGCGCGTCATGTCCATTTTGGGCGTTGGTGGCGATCTGGCGTTGCTGGCAGGCGATGTCTTGCAACCGGCGCCTGCGGGCTCCGCCGCCGCACGTTCCCGGCATCCCGCGCCCGTGGTGCATGTGCGCGTGCGCGCCGACCCAACCAGGCACCAGCTGCAGGACTTGCAAAGCCTGGCCCTGCATGAAGAAGCCGTGCGGCTGGCCAAGGCCGACCCTGCTCAGGTTCAGCAGGCAAAGGACACGCTCCAGCGCTGGCTGGCTACTGGAGATGTTCGCTCTGCAGCCTTGTGGCGTGAGTGGGAGGACATCCTGAAGGCGGGCGCCTGGCGCAAGGTGTTGGCCCGCACCCGCCGCGCGCAGCAGCTGCGCCAGGCATCACCGCTGGTCACGATCCTGCCGCCCGAGACCCGTCAGGCCATCCTGCAGCAGGTGAGCGAACTCAAGAAGGGGATTGCATTCGGCGATGAGCTGGGCGATGCGCCCGAGGAGCAACCATGACGCGCGAAGAGCTGGAGCACATCATTCGTGCCAGCGGTGACATCACCGACCAGTACGAATTTGTCATCGTTGGCAGCCAGTCCATCCTGGCGCGGTGCCCAGGCCCGAGGACGTGTTCACGGTGTCCATGGAAGCGGACATCTATCCCCTGCAGGCACCAGAGCTGGCCGACAGAATCGACGGCGCCATCGGCGAAGGCTCGCAGTTCCACGAAACCTACGGCTACTACGCCCAAGGTGTTGGGCCGGAAACGGCGTGCCTGCCAGCGGGCTGGATGCAGCGCGTGCATCGCATCCAGAACCGCAATACGCAGGATCGGATTGGCTACTGTCTGGACGTTCTCGACCTCTTCCTCGCCAAGGTTGTGGCCGCACGAGAGAAGGATCGGGAGTTCTGCATTGCACTGCTGCGGTACGGCTATGTGAACCTGGAAGCCGCCCTGGCACTCGTGGACAACATGCCCCTCGATGCCAAGGCGCAGCAGACCTTGCGGGCGACGATACGGCGGTGGGCAAGGAATGCCGGTCGTTCGACTGCTTGAGCTGTTGGCGCGCTGGATGATTCAGCATCAAAGAGCTTCGGATGCAGCGTTGTTCAGCGGGGAGGGTCAGCTACGAATCATCGCCAAGAAGCCGATGGCAACCACCACGCCGATGACGCCGGAGGCAGCAACCGCGCCCCACGTGCCCAGCTTGGGCTTGAGCCAGTAGTAGCAGCCAAAGGTGACCAGTCCGCCGACAAGGCCGAACAACTTGACGATGATGACCGCGACAATGGACGGCCAGAGCCAGTCCCATGAGCCGGACTTCTTTTCAGGCGTGGCAGCAGGTGCTGCTGTGACAGGCGCGGGCGTCTGGGGCTGTGACGGCGCGTTGGGGTCTTCGTAGGCCATGGGTTCCTCCTTTGTTGGTTATCACTTGCCTGCCGCGTTCAAGGCGCTGATCAGAATCAGTACGACGAAAACGGCGGCTGTGCATGCGAGCGCGCGAAACACGCCCCACTTCTTGTGGAGCACCACCGCGCTGCTGGATGTGTCCCACAGCGTCGTGCCGGTCTTCGTGAGCCGCCGATACGCGAACAGTTGCGTGAACAGCGCGACGAATGGAATACCCAGCCCCACGCCTTGAACAAAGACCAGAAAAGAGCGGTTCAGCGATTCTGAGAAGGAAAGCACGTTGCCGTCCGCATGTGCGACCCGGATGCCGAACAGCCACTTTGCCGGGGTGGTTCCGAACAACGAAAGCAGAAGCGCCTCGGCAGGCAGCCAGATCAGGTACAGCACGACGCTGGCGATGATGGGGTTCTCAATGGCCTTGACGAAACCCGCCGCCTGTTCAGGCATCGTCGCGCTGAAAGCAAAAATCAAGATCATGAACAGCACGAGACCCGCCGTGCAGATATCGACCGTGCGTGCAAACAGTCGCCGCCAAGGGTGATGCTGCCCTCCAAGAAACGCCTTGCTTTGATCAACGGGCGAGGTTGACTGCTGGGCATAGCCGCTGGTGGCGACCGATGGGGCGTTGGGATCTTCGTAGGCCACTGAATGCTCCTGTTCTTCTTATCGAATCACGATGCTGCTTTTCAAACGGTTTTGCGCTGCTGTTGCCTGCGGATCGCCTTCAATGTGCGAAAGCGTGATCAAGGCTTTTTCAGCGCCCAGCGGCACATGGTATTGAGTGACCCTCATGGTCTCTGCTGCATTGGCCGTGGAGGTACGCCCGTAGCTGATGATCAAAGCAGTCTGGCCGCCGATGATCTCGACGGCAAAACGTGGACGCCCCACTTCTTTCACGCCGTACTTCGCCATGCCGGCCCACATGGCCGGAGCTTCTTCCCGCCATGTATCAGCCAGATCCCTCAACACCTGCTGTTTGTTGGCCTGAACTTCCTGGCGGACATCCGCCTGAGTGAGCGGCGGTTCCATCGGAATGAACGACACCCGGACAAAGGCGCGTGAGGGTGCGGGATAGGATTGCGCCGAAAGCGATGCCACATGCTCGATGGCGACTCCGGTGATCTTCTCTGAAAATTCCTTGACGCGCCTGCGCTGTTCCGCATCGCTGATTGTCCAGTCGCTTGGAACCTCAAGCTGAACTCGCCCCTTGACGTTGAGCTTCGTGTACCCGGTCGTCTGTGCGGCCGCCGACAAGGCGACCGATGCCAGCAAGCAGAAGAACACGGTGGAGAGGATTGCTTTCGCTCTTTTCATCATCAGTTCTCGGTGAGGAGGCTGTTCAGCAGCTCCTGCTGGACAGCCTGCAACTGGTCTCGGCTTTGCGGCGAGCCGGTTCCCTCGTACACATTGATCGAGAGCGGCAGTGAGTTCAGGAGCGTGATCCCGCTGATTCCCGAGACCGGTCGGTTGATTTCGCCGACAGTCATGCTCATCCGCATCGAGAAATAGACCGCATTCCCGTCACGCCCAATCGGCTCAAACTTCATGTCGGACAGGCTGATGTCGCTGTTCTCGAACGACGTCTTCAGCCGCTGATTGAGTTCGGCGGCGTTCACCCGTGGACTCGACTTGGAAAGGCCAGACAGGAATGCCTCTCGTGGTATCTCGATTCGCTGGAAATTCCCCTTCGGGCCGAGAAGCTGGATTTGCAGCCAGTGATCCAGCATGTCTCTGCGCCCCTGGCGATAGTCCTCCAGTTCCGTGCAACGGACTGCCGCATGCACAAGGCGTGAGCCTTCGCCCATGGAACGCCTCGCCAAGTCCATCAACACAACTTCGCGCGGCGATCTGCCCGGCGTGCAATAGCCGATCGGATTCGAGAACATAATCTGTTGGCCGAGCACTTCCACCGATTCCGTGGCCGCGCTTCGCTGGATGACGGCCTCTTGGGCAGGCTGCTGCCTCGGCGTCGCCGGCGCGGGAGTTGGCGGCTGATAGGCGGGGACAGCCGTGGTGAGTGCTGGCGCAACCGCGGTTTCCATCGAACGGGTGGATTTGTTCTTGCTCGCGTTGACGAAGAGGATGAGCAGCAGTCCAATGCCCAATCCGATGCCGACCATCCACTTGCCGGTGGTCACATCGGAAGAGCTGTCGCTCTTTCCCTTGGGCGGCTGAGGCGCGGCGGATGCGACCGGGGCTTCCTCGGCTCGCGCGGGCGGAGGTTCTGGCGGCGGTGAAGTGCTCTGCGACGGGGCGACTTGGGGCGCGGGTTTGCTGGCAGGACGGTTGTCTTCGACATCCGAGATGAGTGTCGAAAGACCGGAGAAGCCTTTGGCGTTTCCGTTCTGCTTATCGTCAGCCACGGCCTCTGACCCTCATTTCAAAGCCGCAGCTTGGTGTAAACGCCTTCGACCATGCAGTCGTCGCCGTCCTTGAAGCGCAGCCTGCCAAAGCCGGAGGGCGAGATCGTCAGGTAGCCCTCCTCGCCGAGAGCGAGGGACAGACAGCTCGACGTTTTGATGTACGAGTTCGTTCCGAAGACCTCATACCAGTCATCGTCCTCACGGCTGACCGTCACCACGTATTTGCCCGGCTTCTGCTTCGACAGGCCAAAAACCGCCTTCACGTCGCACTTGTCCTTGCTGTCGAAGAAGATTAGCTCTCCGCCGTAGCCGGACGCCTTGAAAATGGCCTCCTCAGAGTAGGCATAGACGTAGCAGTAGCGCGTCTGGATGATGATGTCTTTGCCGTCGATCTTGTAAACGTTGCTGCCCTTGCGGGTCAGGCTCACCTCATAGTTTTCAGCCAGAACTGGCCCGGCCTGAAGGGTCATCAATGCGGCAAGCGTGGCCAGCAGGGTCTTCTTCATGACCATCGCCTATTGGGTCTGGAAGCTCGACAAGCGGCTTTTCACGAGGTCGAGCTTGGCCTTGTGGGCCAATGGCCTGTTGAAAACGCGATTCTGGATTTGGTCGGACACCTTGCTGATGGCGATGTACGCCATGCTCAAGCCAGACTCCCGCTCAGACGCCTTCTTCTCGACGAAATCGTATGGGAAGTTCTCGCAGAACTTGTGGAAGCCGGAGAACTGCGCGACATCCTTCGTGAATCGGAAGCCGTCTGGGGTCAGGCGCGAGCGCCGTGGATGGTAGAGGTCAACGAAAAAGATGAACCATCCGCTTCCGTCGAATGTCACGGCCTCGAACACGTCCACGTTATCGATGGCCCCGAGGCGATGAAAAAGGATGCGCTGGCCCGACTGCGTTTCGAGTCTGGACAGATAGGCCAACTGGCCGATTGGCCCGTTCACCGGGATCGGGTTGGTTTCTGTGAAGCCAAATGGCCCGGTGCCATTTGGGTCTTTGTCGTAGGCCGGGCGGACTCCAGCATCGCCTTCATCGCCGGATGCACAAGTTCCAGTTGAAACTGCTCATCGTCCAGGATGCGGTGGATGTGCGCCATTGCTTCCCGCAGCGCCTTGTCTTCTTTGTTGCCCCCGAATAGGTTGGACAGGAATCCCATAAATGCTGCTCCGCTGGATGCTTGGTTGAATTACTGCAACAGTTCGCTCAAACGGCGCAGTCCCGGCTTCTTGAAGCCCATGCGGATGGCCTGCTCCAAGACGTGGGTGTTCGCTCCGTGGATGTAGGAAATCCCGGCATTGATCTTCTTGTCGTCCTTGGCACCAATGCAAAACGAACCATCGGCGCTCCACACGTGGACTCGATCCCATGAGCAACGAACCTGCTCGTTCGATCCGAGGAATTTGCGCTTCACGAGCGTGATGCCATCATCGTGCAGGAGCGCGTCGCCGAAG
>Ga0116169_1003482_pt1 | contig 10445 bp, 11 predicted proteins | sample AD_UKC130_MetaG_FD_89796 | JGI IMG/M metagenome (GOLD analysis project Ga0116169, IMG submission 89796) | Active sludge microbial communities of municipal wastewater-treating anaerobic digesters from Canada - AD_UKC130_MetaG | ecosystem: Engineered > Bioreactor > Anaerobic > Digestate | place... | reverse complement strand
TAAAATGATGGTGTGAGTAACTACATTTTACTAGAGATTTCACTCCATGCTCTCTTTATTTGCAAAAAATGTTGGAGTTCCGAAGTTTCTGTCCCTCGGCACCCCAACATTTATTATAGAACCCTTATAAACCGGTTCTCTGCCGCTCTTTTTGATTGTGTCCATCAAGCGTTCAGATTCTCTTTTTGGTATACCACTTTCCCGTCAATGATGGTATACAGCACTGTTGTAAAGGTTTCCATGGGATTGCCGTTGAAGATGGCAATATCCGCGTCCTTGCCCTCCTCCAGGCTTCCAATCCTGTCTGCAACATTGCAGATCTCGGCTGCATTGATGGTAATGGCTTTCAACGCCTCCTCCTGGCCCAATCCCTCCTTTGCGGCAAACCCCGCATAAATGGGCAGGTATTGGATCCTGGAAACGGGATGATCCGACGTGATGGCAACCTTGACCCCAGCCTTGTGCAGGATACCCGGCGTCTTGAAATCCATGTGCTGCACCTCGATCTTGTTCCTTGATGCGACGGAGGGGCCAACAATCGCCGGAAAGCCTGATTCGGCAATTTCCTCAGCGATCAGGTGACCTTCGGTGCAGTGATCCAGTGTCATTTTCAAATCGAACTCCCTGGCAATCCGGATGGCTGTCAGAATGTCGTCGGCGCGATGGACGTGCGCTTTGAGGGGAATCTCCCGGTTCAGTACGGGAAGCCAGCATTCCATTCTGTAATCCGGCTCAAAATCCTCACCGCTTTCTACAGCCCGTTTCTTCCTCACCTGATAGGCGCGGGCATTGAAAAGCTCCTCCCGAAGGAGGGATGCAATGGCCATACGCGTGGATGGCATCTTGCTTATGCCTTCATAGGTCGTCTTGGGGTTTTCGCCGAAGGCAATCTTCATGGCGGCCGGTTCCAGGACAACCATTTTGTCCATGCACCGGCCATGGGTTTTCATGAATACAAACTGTCCACCCACCACGTTGGCGCTTCCCGGGCCCACCATCACCGAGGTGATACCGGAGCTCAGTGCATTGTGAAAGGCTGAATCCATGGGATTGACCGCATCCAGGGCCCTCAGCCATGGCGTAACCGGGTTTGTGGACTCATTGCAATCATTCCCCTCAAACCCTTTCTTTTCTTCATTGATTCCGATATGGCAATGGGCTTCCACAAGCCCGGGCAAAACCCAGCAGCCTTCGGCGTCTATGACTTCCATCGCCTGCTCGTCGCCGGGATCAAATTCCCCCACTTTCACGATCTTTCCGTCCTTGATCAGCACGCTGCCCTTTTCATAATTCCTTCCCGTCATGGTGAGCAGTTTTCCGTTCTTTATCAACAGCATGATGGATTCCCTTCCGTTCTTCCAATGGGTATCTGTCAACGAATAGTTTTCTGCGAGTATTCTTTCACGCGCATCCTGAGAATATGAACGCAAACTGCTGCTAATAAGGCACTGCGTCAACTTGTGCAGTGCCTCGTGTTTCCGGGGATAGGGCTTGTACATATATTGGTACCAGATGATGCAGCGAAAGGAGGACTCCATGTGCATATCAATGGGATTCCCGACGGACCGAAAAACCCTGAGCTTCCGTTCAACAGCGTATTTAACCAATACCAGCGTTTTCAGCGGTTCCCCGGATTCCCGGGTTTCCCGCGAGGACCGGGTTTCCAGGCACCCAGCGGACCGCCGCCGCGGACTGCGCCATCCAGGGCAAGCATGACGCCCCTGGCCGTGGATCCGGGTTCCATCCGCTTCTGCCTGTTCAGGTTCACCTACATATGGCCGAGAAGAGGACAACCTTTCTGGCTCTTCCCCGTCACATCGGGGCGCCGCTCCATAGCCGGTTTCAGGTGGACAGGCTTCAGGTGGGTATTCTTCGGTATGGACCTGGATCAGATCGATGCTTTCCAATGCGTGTAGGAATCTGAACATACGAATGACGGATTAAAGAATTGGTAAAAAAAGCCGGCAGGCTACCTGCAATCCGCTGCCTGCCGGTTTTATGCGTCTCCCTAGAACTCCCTGTTTCTGTAGATTCTCAGCGATATCCCATAGGACACGGCCAGCAGGGCAAGCGCAGTGCCTGCAATCATGGCACCAATGACGCCCTCGGACTGCCTGGACAAAAATGCCGCTATCCCGAGAAGGGTGGGGTTGCCGGAAGCGATACCGGATGCCACGAGGCTGATACCGAAAAACATTCCGAAAAACAGGATGAAGTGATAGATCCTGGACTTGATGTAACCAAACTTGAAGTACAGGGGCAAATAGATGCTGGCTAAGAACGAAATCGAAAGGAAAGCTCCGAGGACCTCTTCCAGGCTGACAGGATGCAGGCTCGGAATCAGATGCATCATCCCCACGACCCTGGTGGCCAGGATGTAAATGATAACGGCAAATATCACATAGACAAATACCATCAGGTACCTGGCTCCGACAATGACCGACCGGCTCAGGGGCAGGCTGTTGAGGATGACGTCTGCCTTGTTCTTGTCATCCAGGGCACAGCCGCTCACCGTGAGCATATACGTGATGGCAACCATGCAGATGACAAAAACACTCGCCGCATTATCCAGGCTGGCAAATACGAAAAGCATAAAAACCAGGTACAGGGCGCTGAACGCAATAGTTTTCTTCAGCAGCAATATATCCTTGAGCATCAGGCTAAGCATTCTGATTCCTCCTCGTAAAATACAGCATGATATCTTCCAGGGTTGGTTTTTCGATGACAATGTTCTCTCCGTACATCCTTCTGAGCTTTTTCCTGTCCTGTGCCAGTCCTTCAAAACCAAACTGGTTTTCCTTTATCCCGATAAAGTTCCCCCTGTCCTCATCGCGGACAAGCCCTCTGGCTCCCTTCACCAGGCAGTAATTCTCCAATATATCATCCTTGGCCGATGAAAAGACGATCCTGCCTTCATGGATGAAGGTGATGCAGTCTGCGACCTTATCCAGATCCGATGTGATATGGGTGGAAAAGAAAACCCCCTTGTCATCCCCCCGGCTGATATCGGTCAGGATATCCAGCAGCTCATTCCTGACGATGGGATCCAGGCCGGAAGTCGGCTCATCCATGATCAGCAGCTCCGCGTTGTGCGACAGGGCAATGGCCAGTGAAAACTTCATCTTCATGCCCTTGGACAGATCCTTTATTTTCTTGTCCAGAGGCAGTTCGAAGCGCCTGATATAGTGGCTGAAGGCTTTGTCATCCCAGTTCTTGTACAGGGGCGCGATAATTCTTCCCATCTCTTTAGGGGTCAATTCTTCGTAGTAATAGTTTTCGTCGTACACAAAACCAACCCGGTTTTTGATCTCCTTTTCATGCCGGATGTGATCCAGCCCGAACACCAGCGCCTCGCCGGCATCCTTTTTCAGCAGGTTCATGATCAGCTTGATGGTGGTGCTCTTTCCTGCTCCGTTTGGGCCGATAAAGCCCATGATATAGCCCTTTTCCATGGAAAAGCTGACATTGTCCAGCTTGAAACCTTTAAAAGTTTTTGTCAGGTTCTGAACCTGCAGAATCTTGTCCATGATCCTATTCCTCCTCATACAGTATTTTGAGCATGTTCAGGAGTTCATCCTGTTCCAGCCCGATGGATTTGGCCGCATCCACCGCTTCTGCCAGCTTTTCCTCTACCATTTTGTACCGCATTTCCCGGAGCATGTGCTTGTTTTGCACCGCTACAAAGGTCCCTTTGCCCGGGACGGTCTCAAGGTAGCCTTCCTGCTCAAGCTCATCATAGGCCCGTTTTGTTGTGATGACGCTGATCTGAAGCTCCTTGGCAAGAACCCTTATGGATGGGAGCAGTTCCCCGCCTTTGAGTTCGCCACGCATGATCTGGTTCTTGATTTGCTTTGCTATCTGCTCATAAATCGGCTCTTCTGAAGAATTGGAAATAACGATATTCATGGCTCCGTTACCCTTGTCACTCATGTTATTACTGTATATATACAGTATATACAGTAATAACGGTTATGTCAACCCATTTTTCCGATGGTCTTTACATCAGGAATCAAATGGCCTTTCTGTCCTGTACAAGGCCTTCCAAGACGGTGATTCCATAAAAAAAAGGAGCAGGACATACTGTCCGCTCCGGTATATCTATCTGATCTGCCACGTCGGCAGTTACATGCCGAGGCATTCCTTCAGAAAGGCCGCGAAGGCTTCGTTCACCTCATGCCTTGAGATAAACCCGATATTGGGATAATAAACGGTTTCCATGTATACCCCGCTCCTGTTGTATATCCGGATAGTTACCGGGTTCTCCAGGGCGTTTGTTCCGGCACTACCCGCATAGCCAGCCTGTGTGCTTCCCTGCCCGACCGCATTCGGTGTATCCGCGGGCGCTACAGGATAAACGGTTGGCAAATCCTCCGCGTATCCGGAAGGCATAACTTCCTTAGCTTCGGGAACTTCATCCTTTCTTATGCTGACAGGCGCATCCGGCCTGTCATGGAGCCCGCCATCCCTGTGTTCAGGGGGCATGGGTGGTATCTCCATCCCCTTTGATCCAGGCTTTGTCGGATCAGGAACCGCGTCCACGTTCCCGCGGCCGGCGCCCGTATTGCTGAATAGCTTCTCAAAATATCTGTCGCTGGAATTGGGTATGACCGAGTAAAAATCGTAAAACGTTTTGATCTTCTGTCTGTCGGTCAGCTCGGCCAGGATCTCCGTGCGGCCTTCCAATTTTGCCCGCTCGCTGTGCCCGATGAACCGTATCCTGGCAATATCCTCGGCGCTGTAAATGCCATAAAGCTCCAGGTATGCTTTAGCATCCTCATCCTGGTTGTTCAGATAGCTCTCGAAGGCCATGAAATTGAACAGCTGATACCCTGTTTCCTTCTTTACAGCCACCACGGCTTCACCGCCGGCAGGCGTATACCGGTACACTTCCAGGCCGATGAGGCTCTCGTCGACGCTTGTGGTGATAGTGGCAATCTTTTCTCCGATATCCTCATCCTTTATGGCGTCGGGTAATCCGAATTCGGCCCATTGCTCTTCCCTGAGTAAAATGTAATGCCTGTTACTCAGCTGGAACTGGTCCTTCAGCACATATACCGCATCCTCCCTGGGCGCGGCACCGATACTGTCACCGGCCTGCAGTTTTTCCCCCGGGTTGCCGGTCAGCAGGCCTCCCGATGAAAGGCTCCAAATCAGGGCACCTGCCACAATCATGGCGCTCATGGCCAATACCGGTATGGCCCGTCTCGGGCTGAAGGCTGTCCTTGATGCCTTCCTTTCGGTTTCCCCCGTCTTTTGGAGGATATGAGCCAGCATCCTCTTCTCGGCGTCCGGCCCCGGCGCAATGCGATCGATGGCCCGCCTGATATCTTCCCGTTTCATTCCACATCCCCCTCCATTTCGATCCTGAGGCGCTTTCTTGCGGCATGCAGCCAGCTTCTTACGGTGGAAGCCTTCTTACCCAGAATCCTTGCGATTTCTGCTGCCGAATACCCCTCGTAGTAGTGCAGGAACACCGCTGTTTTATACCTGGGAGGAAGCTTAAGAACCCTGTTCAGCGTTTCATCGATGGTGAGCGCATCATCGGCCGCCACATCCGCCACTGCGTCCATGCTGACCCTTTTCGTCCACCAATGGCGAAAATAGTCCTTGCACAGGTTGGTTGCGGTTCTGATCAGCCATGCCTTTTCGTGTTCCACGTTTTCAAACTGCGTGTCATCCCGCATCAGGCGCAGGAAGGTATTCTGCACCATATCCTCGGTATCATGGCTGTTCTTCATATACATGAAGCAAACACGGTATACCGTTTTGACGTGGCGATGATAGATTCCTGACAGTTCTTCATCCGTACGCAATAAAGAACGCCCCACGGCACTTCCCCCTTTCACCTCTAATACGATTGAAACCGGGAAAACGTTGAGGGCGCATCAATCTTTTTTCTCATTCGGGATACCGAACATTTTCAGGATGGCCGGCATGACATCGGTCAGGGAGCGGATGTCCAGTGCCTTTCTGTCCACCGCGTCGCCGGCTATAATGACGGGAACGGGATTAAAGGTATGGGTTTTGACCGAAAGGTCCTCGATATTGCCATGATCGCTGGTAATGAGAATCACGTCTTCCCTCAAATCCACCAGCTGGATCAGCCGTCCCAGCATCCGGTTCAGAAGTTCCAGCTCATAAACCGCTTTTTCGCGGTCCCCGCTGTGTCCCTGGATGTCCGTCATGAAGAACTCGAAGAGGGTCAGGTCAAAATCCCGGCTGATGCCGTAGAGGATTTTGGCCGCCTCCTCCGGCGTTCTCAGGGGAACATCATACCCGTTCTCGATCAGCATCCTTCCCGTGATATCATGGAAAACGCCCCGTTTTGCCATATAGTCTTCCAAAACCCTGAAGGGCGTATCCGACGAAAGGCAAAGAAGCGAGGTGACCGATGGTCTGAAGATGCCCCGGGACTCCGTTTTCATTTTCTCGAGGTATTCGGCGGAATAGACATTGGCAAAGGTGACCGTACGACCGTGCCGTTTCAGGCGGAGGAACAGGTTGTCCTCCATGATGATCTGTTCAAGCTCATGGGTGGGACGAGCCGACCAGTGCTTTCCGATGGCTTTGGACGCGTTGACGCCGGTATAGAGGGTGGTCTGGCCTGTAGCGCTTTGCGGCAACCCCTCCACCCCCAGGGTCGCATCAGCGCAAATCAGACCATAGCGATCCATCAAATATTCGAAATGCCGCATATCCGCGATGCAGCAGGGATTTTTCTCCGGATCCTTCTCCCCTATACCAAAACCGTCTATAAAAATAAAAATCATTCTCATGGCTTAATGCTTTCCAATCCTATATCCCTTCATTCCAGTTCTATTCTACCAGAACATAATGCCTGCAGCGACAGGCCTGATAAACGTTTTATAAAAGCCTGCGCATCCTTTGCAGGGACACAGCAGGCTTGATGGCTCAGGCAAGGGCCTTCTCCCCTTTTTGGATAAGGAGCAAATCCTGGTAATCCTTCGGATCGGTCGTCCAGAAGATAACATAATAGGCCTTCACCCCGATGCGTTTCAGCGCCTCATGGCGATGGTTGCCGTCGTTCACCTCGCAATAGCCCTGCGCATAATTCACGATCAGCGGCGGCATGTCCCATCCGTTCCGCAAGGCCTGGATCATGCCGTTTACAATGCCTTCAAAACCATCTTTGTCAACCCGGTAGATCATGCCCGGCTCGGGGCCGCAGCACCGATTCAGCTTATCCAGTTCGACAAGCATGGGCCCCACATAATACCTGCGTTTAAGTTTCAGCCCATCCGAAAAGGCCTTGTTATGTCCAGGACCGTTCAGGAATCCATGTATCCATGCTTCTATAAGGCCCATCCTGGCAAAGTGCATGGCTCCCTGTAATGTAAACGGATACATCTTGCGAGAATCCTCCTGATGAGTCATCTCTATCATCATATGAACCCGGTATGGCGTGTGTAAACAGACCTTATTCCTGTACCTTTCCGTCAAGCAGTTCGCCTGAAAAGAAGCCCACGGTATAATCCAGAACCTCTTCCACCCAATCATTCCTGTTGAAGATGTGATCCGCGCCTGAAACAATATGGAGGTCCGCCTGGCTGCCATAGAGTTCCAGATACCGTTCCGAAACTGCCAGAGGAACCGTCTGGTCCTTATCCCCATGAACCAGGAGAACCCGTTTATCATAGGGCGCAGATCTTTGGAAGACATCCAGTTTCAGGGCGGTTTCCAGAAAATCAACACCGAGGATGAGTCCGCCGATATCCCACCAGCCTCGTGAACGGAAGGCCTGTATCTCTTCCGGCTTCTTGTCCTGTAAAATCCGCTCCCCCATGTTCCCTGCGGGAGCCCAGAGGCATAGCGCCGCCACATCCTCTTTCCGGTCACCGGCCAGCAGGCTGGCCACGGTGCCTCCCATGCTGAAACCCATTACCCCAATCCGTTCAGCATCCGCAAAGGGCAGGGTTCTGGCATAGTCCAGGATGGCTTTTGCGTCCTCTAGCTCTGTCAGCAGGGTCATATCCCTGAAATCGCCGTCGCTTTCACCGCTTCCGCCGAAGTCAAAGCGCACGCTTGCAATTCCGGCTTTCTCCAGTTGTCTTGAGAGCCTGACAAAAATAAAATGGGGTTCGACCCGCGTTCCCGTAAAGCCATGGAACATGCAGACCAAGGGGACCTTGCCCGAAACATGGTCCGGAACGTGCAGCATGCCCCTCAGGGTCAGGTTCCTGCTCTGGATTTCAACAGCCTTTTGCATGGCATTCTTCTCCCTTCCACTGCCTGATCATTGATCGATGGCATCCTGTGTCAGCAACACAAAGCATTTCCATACATCCTGCATTATATCCGAAATCCCTTCCCCGATCCATACGCCAGCCATCACGGACGCAGTCAGAACTCAGGCACGGCGACCCATGTCAGGCATGCAGCCGGATACGTATCAGGCTTAAAGCAAAAGGCAGGGAAAGATCCCTGCCATGTGGAGCAATCGTCAACTCACCGTCTGGGCCTCAACCAGTCTCTGGGCGCCATACTTCTCTCGCAGGCGCGGCTTTTCAATCTTCCCGGTAGGATTGCGGGGAACCTTGTCGAAGATGATCTTTCTCGGCCGCTTATACCGGGGCAGGGGCTTGCAGAATTCCATGATCTCTTCCTCGGTGCATGCCGCTCCGGGCTTCAGTTCGATGATGGCGGCAGCAATCTCACCCAGACGCTCATGGGGCAGCCCAATCACCGCTGCATCCTTAATGGCGTTGTGTGTCCTCAGGAAATCCTCTATCTGCACGGGATAGATGTTCTCGCCGCCGCTGATGATCACATCCTTCTTGCGGTCAACCAGGTAAATGAAGCCGTCCTCGTCCATGCGGGCCATGTCTCCGGTGAGCAGCCAACCATCCTTCAGGACAGCTTCGGTAGCCTTCGGTTCCTTGTAATAGCATTTCATCACACCCGGCCCTTTTACAGCCAGCTCGCCCACTTCGCCCTGGGGTACCGGATTCAGGTTTTCGTCGACGATCTTGGCCTCCCAGTTGTAGCCGGGCTTTCCGATGGCACCCACCTTATGGATGTTCTCTACACCCAGATGTACGCATCCCGGGCCGGTGGATTCGCTCAGGCCGTAGTTGGTGTCATACTGGTGGTGCGGAAAATATTGCTTCCAACGGCGGATCAGGCTCGGCGGCACCGGCTGGGCACCGATATGCATGAGCCGCCACTGGGACAGGTCGTAATCCTCCAGCTTCACGTCGCCCCTTTCAATGGCGTCGAGGATATCCTGCGCCCAGGGCACGAGAAGCCATACAATCGTGATCTTTTCCTCGGAAACCGTTTTCAGAATCCATTCGGGCTTAATCCCGCGCAGCAAAACGGCCTTGCTGCCGGCCAGGAGGCTGCCGAACCAGTGCATCTTGGCTCCTGTATGGTATAGTGGCGGAATGCAGAGGAAATTGTCCTCGCGGGTCTGTCCATGGTGAGCCCTCTCGGTCTCGCATGCGGACATCAGGCTTCTGTGGGTATGTAAAATCGCCTTCGGGAAGCCCGTCGTTCCGGACGAGAAATAGATGGCCGCATCGTCGTCATCGGAAAGTTCAATATTCGGCGCCTCGGAAGAGCAGCAGGATGTCAGCCTGTCATAGCTCTCGGCAAAGGAAGGACGGCCTTCACCCTCATACAGGAGCAGCTTGATATTGGGTATCTGGTCGTAGATGGTTTCCAGGCGTCCGATAAACTCGGGACCGAAGATGAGGGCTATTGTGTCCGACAAATCCAGGCAATACTTGATTTCTTCGGCCGTATAGCGGAAATTCAGCGGTACCGCCACCGCGCCGGCCTTTAGTATGCCAAAATAGATGGGCAACCACTCCAGGCAATTCATCAGCAGAATGGCTACCTTATCGCCTTTCCGGATTCCCCTCTTTATCAGCAGGTTGGCCAGGCGGTTGGCTTTTTCGTCAAAAACGCGCCAGGTCATACTCCTGCGGTATTCGCCTGCCGGATTGTTCTCGATGAGTTCATATTCCTTCCATATGACATTGTGACGTTCCTGGAGATCCAGATTGATTTCGGTAAGGGCCAGTTCATTTCCGTAAAGTTGAGCATTACGGGCCAGTATGTCAGTGATGGGCATTGATCCTTCCTCCCGTTCTACCATCCTGTATCAGAAGTGGCATGATGAAATTCGGTACCGTACTTCATGAGGACTCGGGCTGAAATGAAGCCGCTGTAGGTCCTACAAAATACCAAGATTCATTATAAACTTACATGGGCAATTATTCAACAACCACATGGCAGCTTGCAGCGGCCATGGTCATCTTTTTAATAACACCAACGGCGTTGCCCTTCGAAAACGCTATCATCAGGTTCTGGACGGGAAATGCCATGGATACTGCCGTCAATGCATTTTCCCCCAGTTGAGAAACATAGATGCTGTCCACCACATTGTATTGAACTTGTACCAGCAAGGAAGCCATCATGGG